>FLNX01002721.1_pt1 | contig 42623 bp, 32 predicted proteins | sample 1140341 | NCBI WGS metagenome assembly FLNX01 (sample SAMEA3878208, study PRJEB12797) | bioreactor metagenome | biome: Moose rumen | place: Sweden | collected 2011-10 | reverse complement strand
ACCTATTATTTTCCTGACTGCCAAGGACACGGAGGAAGACACGCTCCAAGGGTTTTCACTGGGAGCCGACGACTACGTGACCAAGCCGTTCTCCGTGCGTGAGGTGATGGCAAGGGTGAAGGCGGTGCTGGGAAGAAAGCCTGCCCCATTGGCCTACGAGGGACTCGTTATCAATGCCGCCAATAAGACAGTTGTTATTGACGGTCAGGCTGTTGCCCTTACCCGTACGGAGTATGAGCTGTTGCAGCTGCTGGTCTCTCATCACGGGCAGGTGTTCAGTCGTCAGCAGCTGCTCGAAAGTGTGTGGCCGCAGAATGTCATCGTCACCGAGCGGACGGTTGACGTGAACATAGCCCGGCTGCGTAAGAAGTTAGGCCGCTATGCCGCCTGTCTGGTTTCTCGTACAAGGTTTGGCTACACTTTTGAAGTGAAAGAGTGAAAAGGTAAAAGAGTGAAAAGGTGAAAGAGTGAAGAATTGGCTATCGTCTATGAAAAAGAAGCTGTCTGAAGGACGGAAGATGTGGCTCAGTGTGATGGCCATTTTCCTGATATATGCTGTCGTGTTTATCCTCTTTGAGGATTACGACCGTAAGTTCATTATGCCGTTCAATGAGGTCAGCGACTGGCACCTGCTGCTCTTCTCGCTGGTCGTGATGGCGGGTCTCGGTTTCCTGCTGTTCAACTATGCCAAGTGGATGGACGAGCGCATCAGTCGCGAACAGGCAGAAAAGGAAAACCGCATGCGCCGTGAGCTGACACAGAACATTGCCCACGAACTGAAGACGCCCGTTGCCAGCATCCTCGGCTACACGGACACCATTCTGGACAGTCCTGACATGACGGACGAAGTGAAGAAGCAGTTCATTGTGCGCGCCAATGCCCAGGCCCACCGTCTGACAGCATTATTACAGGACATTTCCACCCTGAACCGCATGGATTATGCCAGGAATTTCATTACGATGGAGCGTGTCAATGTGTCTGTTCTTTTCGCCGACATCGTACAAGAGACCGCCGTTGCCATGCAGAACAGGCAGATGACGCTGCGTAACTATCTGCCCGAAGGCATCATCATCCACGGTAATTACTCTTTGCTTTACAGCATCTTCCGCAACCTGATGGACAATGCCATCAATTATGCCGGACAGGGAACAACCGTCGAGGTGTCAGCAGAACAGCAGCCCGGCTGTTGGCAGTTTGTCTTCAAGGACAACGGCATCGGCATTCCGTCAGAGCATCTGCCGCGTATCTTCGAGCGTTTCTATCGCATAGACAAAGGCCGTAGTCGCGAAATGGGCGGAACGGGGCTTGGCCTCTCCATTGTCAAGAATGCCGTGCTGCTGCATGGTGGAAACATTAAGGCTCACCATTCAAAGACAGACGGCCTTGCCTTTGAGTTTACAATAAAAAAAGGCAAGGTGGGAATCCCGAAGTGATGGTCCCACCTTGCCCGTCCTTACAATATTTGAGCAACAGTTTCTGCGTCTTTGCCCTCGTAGAAACGGGGCTCGAAGACTGCATTGTTCTTGAAATCCACAAAGCGGAAGAGCTGCAGGGCGCAGAACTGACGGTCTTCGCTGAGGCAGACTTCCAGTCGGTAGTGGCCTATGCTGCCTCCATGCGGCTTGCCCTTCTGCTGTATTTCAGCAGCCATCTTGTCAAGCGGCATACTGAGCAGGTGCTCCAGGTGTTCCCCCTCAGAAGGGGTATATTCCAGAACAAAAACCTTGACAGGACTCTGTGTAGGCGTATAGACGGCCTTGGTGGAAAACAATGATTTCTTGATAGTGATATTATTATGTGAGGAGACGGCAGCAGCCATCTCCAAGCTCTTTATACTTGGCATAGTTGTTGTATTCTTTTGATAAGTGATTATTATAAAATAACGAAGTGTGGGTCTGCAAAGGTAATACAAAAACGCGAGAAGAAAGAATAAATGCTTCCTTTTTATGGGGAAAGCTGGTTGTATGGGTAGAAATTCATCACTTTGACGTAACGAAAAAGGCAGCCGTCTGACGATGGCTGCCTGAAATTTGTGTTGTATTGTTATGAAGTGGTTGTTACTTAATGCCGTCGTACCATTCGTCAGTGACGGGCTCCAGCCACTCGTTGCTGGCTCCCTCCTGCACGTCCTTGTGGTAGGTGAGGTGCTGGAACCATGAGTCGCGGGCAGCGCCGTGCCAGTGCTTGGTTTCGGTTGGTATGGCGATGACGGTGCCGGGAGTCATGGGTACGGCAGGCTTTCCCCACTCCTGATACCAGCCGCGCCCTGCCACGCAAATCAGCACCTGTACCTGCTTGTGGTGAACGTGCCAGTTATTGCGGCAGCGGGGCTCAAAGGTGACATTTGTCACACCGTCCATTTCGGCAAGATAGCTCTGGCCGATGAAGTATTGTCCGTAGGGGTTCTTAATGCCCTTCGGCCAGACGTTGAAGTCAACGGGCGCTACAGCCTGGCAGGCTTCGCCGAACACGCTTGCCACAGCCTGCTCGCAGCGTACGGCCTCAGCTTCGCCGACGCGCTGACGGAGAACGGCAGGAATGTCGTGCAACTGAGCATCGGTAACGTCCATGTTGCGTGCTCCGCTGACGTGTGCCTTCAGCTGTGGCTCACAGCCGGGCAAGGCCGAAATAGCGGATACGGTGACTATTTCGCGGTCAGCGAACGAGAGGTTATTGCGGGCAAAGATGTCGCCGAAGAGGTGGGCCTTCAGGTAGTAGTCGGTCTGAGGGGCGAAGGTGTAGTTAAACGGCTGGCCGCCAACGAGCCGTGTCTGTACCTCCGTTCCCTGTTTTAACGCGTCGTAGTCGGCGGGCAGCACGTCAGCTTCGCGGCCTTCGTCGGTAGTGAGTCCGGCCTCCGTGCGCTGGGCAATGACCTGCTGCAAGGCTCCGAGGGCGTTCAGCGAACGGGGAAATCCCGTATAGGCATAGAGCTGCGAGAGAGCCTCCTTGATTTCGCTGATGCTTAATCCAGCCTCAAAACCTTTGTTTACTTCACTTTTGAGGGCGTCCATGTTGCCCCTTGCCTCGTTGGCGGCAATAGCCACGAGTGCCTGTTGCTTGTCTGTCAAATTCATAACTGTCTGAGCTTTAACTTGAATTGCAGCCAGCATCATGGCTGCAACGAAAAATATTTGTTTCTTCATTGTTAATTTTGTCTTTTACGGTGCAAAGGTACGAAGAAAATGTCAGACCGTAAGTATAAAAAATACGGATTATTTTACCATTTTTACCGATTTGCCCATTTTGCTTAAGAGTTCTTCTTATAGCTGATGACGGCCCATGTGCCCATGATGACGGCAAAACCGGCAAGGGCCAGCACCTGATGAGCGACGCTGCTGAAACCGCCGCCACGGACAAAGACCGTACGCACAGCATCGATGAAGTAATGCATGGGGTTGACGTAGGTAGTGGCGTACGACCAGTCGGGCATGGAACGGGTGGGGGTGAAGAGTCCGCTCAGCAGCATGAGGCATACCACAAAGAACCACATGACGAAGATGGCCTGCTGCATGGTGTCGCTGTAATTGGAGATGATGAGTCCGAGCGACGAGAAGAACAAGGCCAGCAGCATGGCCAGCACATAGACAACCCAAAGCGGTCCTTGACAGGTGATGCCGTAAATGGCCCACGACAGCAGCAGGCAGACTGTAACAATGAACAGTGCAATAATCCAGTAAGGAATGAGCTTGGCCAGAATGAACGACCACTTCGATACGGGTGTGACGTTGATTTGCTCAATGGTGCCCGCCTCCTTTTCGCCCACAATGTTCAGGGCAGGCAGGAATCCGCACATCAGCATCATGACAATAGCCAGCAGGGCAGGAATCATGAACACCTTATAGTCCAGATGCTTGTTGTAGAGATAGAGTACGGCCCCCTGCATCTTCTCCATGGGGGAGGAGGGTAGTATTTGCTGGTTGACAATCTGCGACAGGTAGGCCGCGCCCATTGCCCCCTTGGTGCCGTTGACGGCATTAGCGGCAATGAGGGCTTGTCCGTCACGAATCTCGAGTATCACGTCAGTGCGGCTTTTCTCTATGTCGGCAAGTGCTTCGGCATAAGTGGCTTTCTGTCCGGTAAAGATGAAGTAGCGGCTCTGCTCAATGCTGTGTATGATGCGTTGAGCGGTGTGGTCAACATCTACCACGCAGACGCGGATGTTCTTCACCTCCTGGTTCATGACCCACGGCATGACACACATAATCATGATGGGGAACAGGACGACGAGCCGGGGCAGGAAGGCGTTGCGCCTGATTTGCAGAAACTCTTTTTGTATTAAGTATTTTATCATCATTTCGGTATTTCGTTATGCCAGTGGGGGCGTTTATTCCAGACGGTTCTTGAACTTGGCCAGCGAGACGGCCAGCAGCAGGAGGGTCATGCAGGAAAGGATGAGCACCTCGCGGGCCACCTCTTCAATGCCCACGCCCATAATCATGAGTTTGCGCATGGCCTCGATGTAGTAGCGGGGCGGAACGACGGCCGACACCCATTGCAGAATGGTAGGCATCGACTCAATGGGGAAGAGCATGCCCGAGAGCATGACGATGGGCATGAGCAGTACCATGGCTGACATGAGCAGTGCCACCAGCTGGCTCTGGGCTACGTTAGAGATGAGCAGTCCCAGCGAGAGAGCCAGCAGGATGTAGATGGAGCTGACCACCACAATCCAGACAATGGAGCCTGCCAGCGGTACGCCCAGCACATAGCGGGCCATGAGCAGAATGGTGATGAGGATGAGGAAGGCCAGCACCAGATAAGGCACCGCCTTGGCCACGATTATCATGAGCGGACGTACGGGCGAGACGAGCAGCACTTCCATCGTGCCTTTCTCCTTCTCACGGACGATGCTGATGGAGGTCATCATGGCACAAATCAGCATAAGCAGCATGCCCATGATGGCAGGCACGAAGTTATAGGCCGACTTCATCTGCGGGTTGTAGAGGAGCTTCAGTACCGGTCCGTTCTTGCTGTTGGCGGGTTGTGACAGAATAGCCTGTGCATAGGTGACCCACTGCTGCGCCATGTTAGGGTCGCTGCCGTCTGCCATGATTTGCCAGTAGTGCCCGCCGCCTTTCTCCTTTTGTGTAAGGCTGGGGATGAGGCTGATGTCAGCCTTCTGACTGCGAATGAGCTGCTCTGCCTCGCGACTGGTGCCAACGGTGGCAATGATGCTAAAGTATTCCGAGGCAGCCAGACGGTCAACGGCCTGCTGAGTCCGTTGGTCCATCTGTGACGTCACCACCACCGTGCGCACATTCTTTACGTCGTTGGTGATGGCAAAGCCGAAAAGTAGCATCAGCACGACGGGCATGCCGAAGAGGATGAGCATCGTACGGCGGTCGCGCAGAATGTGGCGTGACTCCTTCAGGACGAATGACAGGAATTGTTTCATTTTTTTTCGATTGATTTTGGTCTAAGGTCTAACGTTAGTCAGACGAGCGGGTAGCCTGGCGGGCCAGGTAGGTAAACACGTGGTCCATGTCGGGCTGGTTGAAGCGGCGCTTCAGCTCGTCGGGCGTGCCGAGCGCGCTGATTTTGCCATCCACCATGATGCTGATGCGGTCGCAATACTCGGCTTCGTCCATGTAGTGGGTGGTCACGAAGACGGTAATGCCGCGTGCGGCAGCGTCGTAGATGAGCTCCCAGAACTGGCGGCGCGTGGCGGGATCAACACCGCCCGTCGGTTCGTCGAGGAACACCACCCCTGGCTCGTGGAAGATGCTGACCGAGAAGGCCAGCTTCTGCTTCCACCCCAGTGGCAGGCTCTTCACCAGGTCGTCCCGATGCTCCTCAAACTGCAGGCGGCGTAACAGCTCGTCGGTCTTCACCCTGATCTCTTCGCTCTTCATGCCGTAGATGCCGGCAAAGAGGCGTATGTTCTCGGCAACGGTCAGGTCTTCGTACAGCGAGAACTTCTGTGACATATAGCCGATGTGCTTCTTGATCTGCTCGTGCTCCGTGCGGATGTCGTAGCCAACTACGGTCCCCGTGCCGTTAGTGGGCTGGTTCAGTCCGGTCAGCATGTGCATGGCTGTCGTCTTACCGGCTCCGTTGGCTCCAAGGAAACCGAATATCTCGCCCTTGCGGACGCTGAACGAGATGTCGTCAACGGCATGGAACGTGCCGAAGGCCTTGACCAGGTGGTGTACCTCAATGATGTTTTCTTCCGGTCCAGACTGGGGCTCTGTATCCTTGACGATGCCAGGAGGGTTGAAGATGTCGGCAAAGCGGCTGAGAATGACCTCGGGTGTGCCGATGCCATGCACCTTCCCGTGGTCCACGAAGGCCACCCGCTCACAGCGGCGCACCTCGTCGAGATAAGGTGTGGAGGCCACGATGGTGATGCCGCGCTCCTTCAGCGTGCCCAGCATGTCCCAAAGCTCCTTGCGGCTCACGGGGTCAACGCCCGTTGTCGGCTCGTCAAGAAACAGCACGCTGGGGCTGTGAACCAGCGCACAGCTCAGTGCCAGCTTCTGCTTCATTCCGCCAGAGAGTGCTCCCGCCTTTCGGTCCTTGAACCGCTCAATCTGCGAGTATATGGCCTTGATGCTGTCGTAACCCTCTTCCACCGTTGTGCCAAAGAGCGTGGCGAAGAACTGCAGGTTCTCCTCAACGGTAAGGTCTTGATAGAGCGAGAACTTGCCGGGCATGTAGCCCACACGGCGGCGAATCTCCTTCATCTGGCTCAGCGTGTCGTAGCCATCGACTGTCACCGTACCCTGGTCAGGCAGCAGCAGGGTGCAGAGAATGCGGAACATCGTGGTCTTGCCGGCACCGTCAGGACCTATCAGCCCGAACACCTCACCCTGACCGACCGAGAAAGACACGTCGCTGAGTGCCTGGATCTTTCCATACGACTTTGAGATATGACTGACCTCTATTGCTTGCATAATTCTTCAATTTCCCCCAAACTTCACTTCTCCATACATTCCTATCTTGGCAAAGCCGTCGTTTCTGATGGCCACCTTCACGGCATAGACCAAGTCGGCCCGTTCGTCATCCGTCAGAATGGTCTTGGGGGTAAACTCAGAGCGGCTGCTAATCCAGCTCACCCTTCCCTCGTACTCCTTCTTCTGACCGTCGCCATAGTCGGCAAACACCTTGGCCTTCTGTCCCACCTTGATGGTCTGCAGCTGGGCCGATGTCACGTATGCACGGATATACATGTTTTCCGTGTCAGCCACTTTCAGCAACGGCTTGCCTGTGGTCACGAACTCGCCCTGCTCCACATATTTCTCGAGTACGCTGCCGCTGATGGGTGCCACCACGTGGCACTTGCTGAGCTGGTCCTTCAGCTGGCTCACCTGAACGTCGGCGGTAGAGAGTTGAGCGTTGAGCGTTGAGTGTTGAGTGTTGAGTGCTGAGTACTGGGCATCAAGCTGCTTTTGCAGCACGAGTACTTGGTTGTTGGCGTCATCGAGCATCTTGCTTGGTGCCGCTCCGTCGGCCACCAGTTCCTGGTATCGTTGCCGCTCGGCCTTGGCCTTGGCTAACTGCTGCCGTGTGGCGGCAATCTGCTTGTCAATGTCGGGTTTCTGACTCTGATACACCTTCTTAGTGGCAGCTATCTGCTGAATCTTCAGCCATATCTGCGTGGTATCCACCAGCCCCACTTCCTGTCCTTGGTTAATGTTGTCGCCCTCGTTGACGCTGAAGGTCAGCAGCGTGCCGCTCTGCTCGGCATACATGGTGGTCTCAGTGGCCTCGAACGTTCCCGTAGCGTCGTATTCCTTCTCCTCGTTTCCGCAGGCGGTGAATAAGGGTAAAAGGGTAAAAAGGTAAAAGGGTAAAACCGCTTTCGCCATGTTCCTTAACTTGCTTTTTCTCTTTGTTTTCATATCGTTCAGTCTTTTTTATTATTCTCCCTTTGTATATTTCAGGTTGTAAATCTCTTTCAGCATCTGTATTTCGTGCATGCTCTGTTGCACGCGTGCTGCATTCTCAGCATTGATTTCACGCAGCAGGTCGTTCACGTCGATGATGCCGTGGGCCAGTTTCGACTCTGCCGCCTTGCGCACCTGTGACCGCAGCAGGATGATCTCCTCGTCGTCGGCCATCAGCTGACGGTAACGGCTGATGCTTTCGTTATGCTCCATCTGTTCCAGGTTGTTGTTGAACAGGAACACCTCACGCTGAACGTTGAGTGTTGAGCGTTGAGTGTTGAGTCTTGCCTTGTCGTTCTTACGGGTATAGAGAGCCCCGATGTTCCACGAGAGGCGTGCGCCGATGATGCCGTTCAGCGACCACTGGCGGTGCATCATGTCCTCAAACATGTTCAGTCCGGGGTAGCCGTAGTAGCCCTGTGCGAAGATGCCTAGGCGCGGCATCAGCGCCGCGTTGAGGGCTTTCTCCCGTGCGTCAGTCAGACGCAGCTGTGCGTCAATCACTCGGAGTTCTGGCCGGGACCCATTCCCCGGCTGCTGTAAGGCCTCCTGCATATTGGGTTTCACAGGCGTAATGGAGGGTCGTCCGCAAAACACGCTGAGCATCCTTGCCACCGTCTGCCGCTGTGACTGCAGGCTGGTCAGTTGCTGCACCGCGTTCAGCTTTTCCGCCTTCACGTTCAGGTAGTCACTCTCGGCCGCCGTACCGCTTTTCTGCATGGAGGCCAGCTTCTTCTCGTTTCCCTCTAACAGTTCCTGCAGGTCACGTTTCAGCTGTATCTGGTCGTCAAGCAGCAACAGGGCGAAGAACATTTCGTTCACGCGCTGCCGTACTTGGTATAGGCTGACCTCGTTCTGGGCCAGTTCCACGCTGCCCTGCAGCTGGGCCACCGCCTTCTGGTTCTTGATGGCTCCGCCGTCGAACACCGTCTGCTGCACGTCAATGCCCACACGGTACTGGTCTTTTTTCAGGCCCTCCATCGTGACTCCCATCTGCTGCATCATGGCGTGCATCTGGTCAGGCCATGCCGTCACGTCGCTCTGGTAAGTGGCCTGTGCCGTAGCCGACACTTGTGGCAGCCAGCCCTTCTGGATGTTCTGTACGGTCAGGTCGGTAGTCTGCCTTATCAGGTCCATCTGCTGAATGAGCGGATAGTTCCGTTCGGCCGCCTGCTGACATTCCTCTAATGTCTGTGCATAGCCTAAGGACAGCTGGCCGGCTATAAACGATAAAATGAGCAGTCTTTTCTTCATACGCTTCTTGTTTTAGTGTTCTGGGTGCAAAGTTAGGGTGTTTTCTGCATACTTTAGCTATCTTTTTCGATGAATATATGTCCTTTTCGTACGATTTCGTCTTTTTAGGCCTTGCATATTCCGTCCTTTTGCGTATATTTGCACCGGAATAAGATGAGAACGTCATGAAAAGATTAAAACAATTCAACTTAAGTCAGCTGAACAGGCTGTTTGAGGGAAACGACCCTGCATTCAACGACGGTGACAGTCCTGAGAACCAGGAACAGTTAATGAGCGATTATCTTGCCAAGCATCTGCTCGTGGCGCGTAACCCTCCCATAAGCCGATTGATGACGAGGCTTTCGGGCGATACCTTCGTGATGCCTGAAATGCGTGTCATGATACTGAAGCAGGGCAGTGCCAACCCTATGGTTAATCTGACCGAACACCATTTTGAGGCAGGGCAAATGATTTTCCTGAGCCAGAACAGCATCGTGCAGCCTCAGGACTATACTGACGACTTGAGTGGTTTTGGCTTGTCGCTTACTGACGAAATTGTCAGCCTGGCGTTCCCTTCCGGCCTGCCCAAGCTGATGGACGGTCATGTGCGCGATTGTCACTTCATGCTGACAAACGAAGAGATGCAGCAAATGGAGGCCCTCCACACCTTATTATATAATACCATGCACAGCGAAAGAATAGCTCCGCAGGTGGTGCTCAGCCTGACGGCGGCTTTTTTGTGGCAGGCTGACTGTCTTTGGAACCGTCATGAGAACGAAAGTCGTCAGACGCTATCACGCGAACAGCGGCTGTTTACTGACTTTGTGCAGCTCATCAGCCGTTATGCCACCCGCGAACATCACATCGACTTCTATGCCCAGCGGCTTTTCCTGTCGCCCCGTTATATGAGCACACTGGTGAAACAGGTCAGCGGCAAGGCCGCCAAGCAGTGGATTGACGATGCCATCATCACGCGCATAAAGGTAGAGTTGCGCCACACCAACAAGAGTGCAGCCCAGATAGCCGACGAGATGAACTTCCCCAATCCCTCCTTTTTCTGCAAGTACTTTAAGCGCATGACTGGCCTCACCACACAGGACTATCGTGAGGGCAAAATGGAAAATGCACACGGTTATTAGGACTGCCCCCGGACAGACGAACGGTATGAACCAAAGGCAGTTTTTCTTTGTCTTCTCAAAAAAACAGGGAAAAATTTGTTTTTCTCTCCGTTTCTTCGTAACTTTGCCACGTTGTGGCGAACTTACTTAGCACTCGGAAGAAAAAAAATAAACGAGTTTCTTTTGTTCTTCGCTCGATTTTTCGTAACTTTGTCGGCAAGAAAAGAATATGGACACATTAAGCAGATTGCCGTGGGCCGCTCAGAATGCGGTATTCAAGCGGTTAGAGGAAATAGCCGAAGTAAGTGCAATGACCAAGGATGAGCGTATCAAGTATGACCACGCTCTGAAGGTGTATCGCGACACGCTGAACACCTATAATGGTGCTGTGCAACAAGGTCGCGCGGAAGGTCGTGCAGAAGGTCGCGCAGAAGGTCGCGCGGAAGGTCGCGCAGAAGGAGAATACGAGAAAGCATTGGCCATTGCCCGTAACCTGAAGACGATGGGGCTCAGCCTCACGGATATTGAAAAGGCTACCGGCCTGACGGAAGAAGCAATCAATCAATTGTAAATAACATCACATCGTAGAACCAATTAAACACTCGAATGCCTATGAGCAAATAAACAAAGACAAAAAGACATATAGATAAGAAGCGTCCGCTTGAATCTTGTTTCTCGAAATTCGCCAAATTTAAGAAACACACGAGAGTAAAAGCAAGGATGCTCACGTCGCAAGACGTGGGCTTTTACTCGTATAAGTGTGTAAGGTGTTTGGCGATACCTCGAGAAACGTAGACGAAGTAATCAGTCCACGTTTTCTTTTTCTGTCTATTTCCCCACGTGACCTTTGGACTGGAAGTATTCATTTAGAAACAATAAATATTATGAGAAAACAATTATTGACACTTATGACGATGACCATGCTTATGGCCATACCGCTCCAGACGAGAGCAGACGACATTCCCATTAACTCAACAACCTTCCCCGATGAGAACTTCCGTAACTGGGTATTAGCCCAAGACTACGGTCAGGACGGCGTGCTGACGGAAGCCGAGATTGCTGGGGTGACGGAAATACGTATTTATTGGTATAACATTGCCGACTTAAAGGGCATTGAGTATTTCACGGCATTGACGGAACTATATTGCAGCGGGAACCAACTGACCTTACTTAATGTGTCGCAGAATACAGCATTGACGGAGCTTTGGTGCGAATTTAACAAGCTAACCTCTCTTGATGTGTCGAAGAATACGGCATTGACGCTGCTTAATTGCGGCGACAACCAGCTGACCTCTATTGATGTGTCGCAGAATACGGCTTTGTGGAATCTTAATTGCTCCTACAATCAGCTAACCTCACTTGACGTGTCGCAGAATACGGCATTGTGGCAGCTTGAATGCTACGGCAACCAGATAAATGAAACAGAAATGGGCAATTTAGTGGAGAGCCTGCCAGAGAATTATGGAGAGTTTTATGTGAAACGTTTGAACGACTCTGACGAGCAGAACGTCATTACATTCATGCAGGTAGCTGCTGCCAAAGCGAAAGGCTGGACAGTTTACGCATCGGATGGGGCCTGGGTCGAGTACGACGGCGATGTATCAGAGGGTATTCCCATTAACTCAACAACCTTCCCCGACGAGAATTTCCGCAACTGGGTATTAGCCCAAGACTACGGCCAGGACGGCGTACTGACGGAAGCCGAGATTGCCGGGGTGACGGAAATAGTTGTATCATGGAAAAACATTACAAACTTAAAGGGTATCGCGTATTTCACAGCTTTGATGAGACTTGTTTGTGCCGGCAACCAGCTGACCTCTCTTGACGTGTCGAAGAATACGGCATTGTGGCAGCTTGAATGCTACGGCAACCAGATAAGCAAGGCGGAGATGGGCAACTTGGTGGAGAGTCTGCCAACGAATAATGGTTATTTTTATGTGAAGGATTTGAACTACGCTGCTGAGCAGAACGCCATTACAACTGCGCAGGTGGCAGCAGCCAAGGCGAAAGGCTGGAAGGTCTTTGCAATGGATGGCGACCAAGGGGTTGAGTACGACGGCGAAACATCAGCAGACGACATACCCATTAACGAAACAACCTTCCCCGACGAGAATTTCCGCAACTGGGTATTAGCCCAAGACTACGGTCAGGACGGCGTGCTGACGGAAGACGAGATTTTTAGGGTGACAGGAATTGGTATTGGTTGGTACAACATTGTCGACCTAAAGGGCATCGAGTATTTTACAGAGTTAACAAGGCTTTATTGCAGCTACAACCAGCTGACCTCGCTTGACGTGTCGCAGAATACGGCATTGACGGAGCTTGGGTGCGGCGACAACCAGCTGACCTCGCTTGACGTGTCGAAGAATACGGCATTGACGTGGCTTGATTGCTCCAACAACCTGCTAACCTCACTTGATGTGTCTCAGAATACGGCATTGACGAAGCTTTGGTGCTACTCCAACCAACTGACCTCACTTGATGTGTCGAAGAATACGGCATTGACAGAGTTTCAGTGCGATGACAACCACCTGACCTCTCTTGACGTGTCGAAGAATACGGCATTGACATTGTTTTATTGCAACAACAACCAGCTGACCTCACTTGACGTGTCTCAGAATACGGCATTAACGGATCTTCGTTGCGCAGGAAACCAACTGACCTCGCTTGACGTGTTGAAGAATACGGCATTGACGAGTCTTTCATGTGGCGACAACCAGCTGACTTCTCTTGACGTGTCGAAGAACACGGCATTGACGTGGCTTGATTGCGACTACAACCAGCTGACCTCGCTTGACGTGTCGAAGAATACAGTATTGGCGACGCTTGATTGCCAAAGCAACCAGCTGACCTCTCTTGACGTATCGAAGAATACAGTATTGGCGACGCTTAATTGCGGCAGCAACCAGCTGATCTCTCTTGATGTATCGAAAAATACGGCATTATTGTGGTTTCATTGCTACTACAACCAGCTGATCTCTCTCGACGTGTCGAAGAATACGGCATTGACGTGGCTTGATTGCAGAAGTAACCAGCTGACCTCTCTTGATTTGTCACAAAATACGGCATTGGGGGTACTTTGGTGCGACTACAACCAGCTGACTTCTCTTGATGTGTCGAAGAATACGGCATTGACATATCTTGCTTGCAGCAACAACCAGATAAATGAAACGGAAATGGGCAATTTGGTAGAGAGTCTGCCAGCGAATAATGGAGTGTTTTATGTGAAACGTTTGAACGACGTTGACGAGCAGAACGTCATTACGACTGCGCAAGTGGCAGCAGCCAAGGCAAAAGGTTGGAAGGTTTATGCATGGGATAGTAATGCGGGGGACTATGGACTATGGGTCGAGTACGACGGCGATGAGCCGACGATGGAACCGATTGACACGGCAGACTTCGGCAGCGATATTGACGAAGGGACGGACTTGGACGGCAACGTGGTTGGCGACATCCTGTATAACATCAGCAGTGGCGACGGCAGCTACAATGTTGCAGAGGGCTGCATCGTGGTGACTACGCCGACCGACGACTCGGTCATTGACGGTCAGGACATCTTCGGCGAAGACTTCCAGAACAACTTTACGGGTATTGTCTTCAAAGTTCCTGCCGGCAAGGGCACGGTGAAGATTGAGGCACAGACCACAGGCACCATGGTGCTGAAGGTGAAGATAGGCAACAGCGATCCGGTAGAGATGGAGTTAGAAGGTCGCCTGAAGGTGTCGTTCCCCTACAACGTCTCGGAGCCTACTTACGTCTATATCTATGGTGGCAGTGCCTCAGCCGCTCCAGGCATGGCAGGCAATGCACCGGCCACTGGCGAGCTGAAGCTCTACGGCATTGAGGTCGTTCAGGGTGAGACGGGAATAGAGAGCCTCTCCCCAACCCTCTCCCAAGGAGAGGGGGCTTGGTACACCCTCGACGGCCGCATGCTGCAAGGTGAGCCGAGCGAGAAGGGCCTCTACATCCATCGTGGACGGAAGGTCGTGATTAAGTGAGGGGAGTGAAAGCTTGCTTTCACTTCCGAACGTAAACGAGCTCGAGCCTTTAGGCTCAAGGTCGTGATTAAGTAATCATTTTCCCCGAGAGAAGTGCCGTTTCTCTTGTTGTTCCATGGGGTGGAGCGGGTTGCTCCACCCTATGGAACTAATAGTTCCAACCCATGGAGCGAATAGCGAGAAGGCACTTTCACAGGAGCGAGAAGGCGCCTTAACAGCAAGGAAAACGGTGAAAAAAACAGCATTTTGGCTCCAAAAATGACGTGAAAAGTGTTAAAATCACCTGTACTTTGCCACTTTTGTCACCATAATGCCACGCGTAACAGGCTGATTGTCAGCGACTGTTGCAAAGGTGGCATTGTTGCAACGAAAATAAATTTTATAGAAGTAATGTAGTTTTGTCTTGTGCAGAGCCGCAGAGTAGAAAGAGTATTTCCCTACGTTTTGGCTGCGCATGATTGGTGGAGAACTGGAGAGAGTCGTGGTTTGCACCAAACTCCACCCTAACGCAAGCTTCTCTCCACCCTTGTTTGGCCTAAAGAAGAGTGGAAAGTGGCCCAAAGAAGAGTGGAAAGTGGCCCAAAGAAGGTTGGAAAGTGGGCTAAAGAAGGTTGGAAAGTGGCCCAAAGAAGGGAGAGGATTGGCTGCGCACGATGGCGTTTTATGGGAAATTATCACTTTTTCCGCAAAAAATGTTACGATTTATTTGTTTGTTTCCGCATAAATGTGTAATTTTGCAGCCGAAATTAAAAAAACGATGAAGAATCTGAACCTACTGAACGGCATTATTATTATTCGACTGCGTGGAGTGGTCGGAAGTGATGAGGCACGTTAGTAAATGAAAGATGAAAGATAAAGACATTCAATGAATATTACAAGCCTTTCTCACTTCCGGGTGTGAAAGGCTTGTTTAGTAAAGAATAGTCAAAATGGTTAAATTGTAAAATAGTCAAATAGAAATGGTAGCAGACAGATTGTTTATTTTCGACACGACGCTCCGCGACGGCGAGCAGGTGCCCGGTTGTCAGTTGAACACGGTGGAGAAGATTCAGGTGGCAAAGGCATTGGAGCAGCTGGGCGTTGACGTGATTGAAGCAGGATTTCCGGTATCGAGTCCGGGTGACTTTAATTCGGTGATTGAGATTTCAAAGGCGGTGACGTGGCCCACGATTTGTGCGCTGACGCGTGCCGTTCAGCACGACATTGACGTGGCGGTAGAAGCGCTGAAGTATGCCAAGCGTAAGCGCATACATACGGGCATAGGCACCAGCGAAGAGCACATACATTATAAATTTAATAGTACGCGCGAGGAAATCATCGAGCGTGGCGTGGCTGCCGTGAAGTACGCCCGGCGGTTTGTAGATGATGTGGAGTTCTACTGCGAGGATGCCGGTCGTACGGACAACGAGTATCTGGCCCGCGTGGTGGAGGCCGTCATCAAGGCAGGTGCCACGGTGGTCAACATTCCTGACACGACGGGCTACTGTCTGCCGCAGGAGTACTACGAGAAGATTAAGTACCTGAAGGAGCATGTTGACGGTATTGACAAGGCCGTCATCTCTACCCACTGCCACAACGACCTGGGCATGGCTACTGCCAACACCTTCAACGGCGTCATGGCCGGTGCCCGGCAGGTGGAGGTCACCATTAATGGCATTGGCGAGCGGGCCGGCAATACCAGTCTGGAGGAGATAGCCATGATACTGAAGTGCCACAAGGGACTGAATATTGACACGAACATCAACACCACGAAGATTTACCCCACGAGCCGCATGGTCAGCTCGCTGATGAACATGCCCGTGCAGCCTAACAAGGCCATTGTGGGGCGTAATGCCTTTGCGCACAGCAGCGGCATTCACCAGGACGGCGTGCTGAAGAATGTGCAGACCTACGAGATCATGGACCCGAAGGACGTGGGCATTGACGACAACAGCATTGTGCTGACCGCACGGTCGGGCAGGGCAGCCCTGAAGCACCGTCTGCATGCCAACGGCGTGGAGCTGAGCGAGGAGAAGCTGGACAAGATATATGAGAAGTTCCTGCAGCTGGCAGACCAGAAGAAGGAGGTGACCGATGCCGACGTGCTGATGCTGGCAGGTGCCGACACCGCCGACCAGCATGCCGTACGTCTCGACTTCCTGCAGGTCACCACCGGCAAGGGCGTGAAGAGCGTGGCCTCCATCGGTCTTGACATCAGCGGTCAGAAGTTTGAGGCGGCATCGAGCGGCAACGGTCCTGTGGATGCTGCCATCAAGGCGCTGAAGAAGATCATCATGAAGCAGATGACGCTGAAGGAGTTTACCATTCAGGCCATCTCGAAGGGCTCCGACGATGTGGGTAAGGTTCACATGCAGGTGGAGTACAACGGCTCTATGTACTACGGTTTCGGTGCCAACACCGACATAGTGACGGCCAGCGTTGAGGCCTATATTGACTGTATTAATAAGTTTAAGAGACCCACCCCCGACCCCTCCCTGTGAGGGAGGGGAGTAATCCTATTTGATACAGAATGGGTTATTGAACAGATAGAGAAATATTTTGAGAAAAAGAATTATGAATAAAGATGTAAACAATACCGTACAAGGAGTAACTGCTCCCCTCCCTCACAGGGAGGGGCGGGGGGAGAGTCTCTTTTCCAAGATTTGGGACCGGCATGTGGTTCAGAAGGTGGCCGACGGTCCCACACAGCTGTATATTGACCGGCTGTACTGTCACGAAGTGACTTCACCACAGGCATTCGATGGCATGCGCCAGCGTGGCCTGAAGTGTTTCCGGCCGAAGCAGATATTCTGCATGCCCGACCATAACACACCTACGCACGACCAGGACAAGCCCATAGAGGATCCCGTTTCGAAGAAGCAGGTGGATACCTTGGCCAAGAATGCTGCAGACTTTGGACTGACCCACTTTGGCATGATGTCGCCCGACAACGGCATCATCCATGTCGTTGGCCCCGAGAAAGGCCTCTCGCTCCCGGGCATGACCATTGTCTGTGGCGACTCACATACTTCTACACATGGGGCCGTGGGTGCTGTGGCCTTCGGCATCGGCACGTCAGAAGTAGAGATGGTGCTGGCTTCGCAATGCATTCTGCAACAGAAACCCAAGTCCATGCGCATCAGCATCAACGGCACGTTGCAGCAGGGCGTTACGGCCAAGGACGTGGCACTCTACCTGATGGCCCAGCTCACTACGTCGGGAGCAACAGGTTACTTTGTGGAGTACAGTGGCGACGTGGTGCGAAACCTCTCGATGGAGGGCCGCCTGACGCTTTGTAACCTCTCGATAGAGATGGGGGCCCGTGGTGGTTTCGTGGCTCCTGACGAGGTGACTTTTGCCTACCTGAAAGGCAGGGAGTATGCCCCGAAGGGCGAGGCGTGGGACAAGGCCGTCAGCTACTGGAAGACGCTCAGGAGCGATGACGACGCCGTCTTCGACAAGGAGCTGACGTTCGATGCAGCAGACATCGAGCCGCGCATTACCTACGGCACTAATCCAGGCATGGGGATTGGCATTACGGAGTGCATTCCAGTCTCCCCCAGACCCACCCCCCGGCCCCTCCCTGTAGGGAGGGGAGGAGATACCTCGAAGGCGAATCATCTGGGCGTGCAAGGTGATGGCACCCCTCCCTCACAGGGAGGGGATGGGGGTGGGTCTTCTCCCTCACAGGGAGGGGATGGGGGAGAGTCTCGTCCTCTTCAGTACATGGGCTTCAAGCCGGGCCAGAAGCTGCTGGGACACCCCATTGACTACGTCTTCCTTGGTGCCTGCACCAACGGCCGCATCGAGGACTTCAGGGCTTTTGCCAGCATTGTCAAAGGCCGCCGGAAAGCTGACGGCGTGGTGGCTTGGCTCGTGCCTGGCTCGTGGGCTGTTGACCGTCAGATACGTGAGGAGGGGCTCGACAAGGTATTGGAGGCTGCTGGCTTCCAGATTCGTCAGCCCGGCTGCTCGGCCTGTCTGGCCATGAACGACGACAAGGTGCCGGCCGGTAAGTACTGCTTCTCAACGAGCAACCGCAACTTTGAGGGTCGTCAGGGGCCAGGTGCCCGCACCATACTCTGCTCGCCGCTTACCGCTGCCGCCGCTGCCGTAACCGGCGTCATTACCGACCCGCGGGGGTTTAACGTTAACGCTAACGCTAACCCTAACGTTAACGGTCAAAGGTCAAAGGACTAAGGTCAACGGGAACGTCAACGGGAACGTCAACGATAACGTCAACGATAACGTCAACGATAACGTCAACGGGAACGTCAACGATAACGTCAACGGGAACGTCAACGCTCAACGCTCAACACTCAACGCTCAACCCTTATACCTCAGACCAAAAACAATTAAATCGAAAATAACATGGTGAAACAGAAATTCAACATCATCACATCCACATGCGTTCCCCTGCCATTGGAGAACGTAGATACCGACCAGATTATTCCAGCCCGCTTCCTGAAGGCTACTGACAAGGAGGGATTCGGCGATAACCTGTTTCGCGACTGGCGATACGACAAGGACGGTAAACCCATTAAGGACTTTGTGCTCAACGACCCGACCTACGGTGGCTGCATCCTCGTGGCGGGCAAGAACTTCGGTTCCGGCTCCAGTCGTGAACATGCCGCATGGGCCATTGCCGGCTACGGCTTCCGTGTGGTCATCAGCTCGTTTTTTGCCGACATTCACAAGAACAACGAACTGAACAACTTTGTGCTGCCCGTTGTGGTCAGCGAAGATTTCCTTCAGGAGCTCTTTGCCAGCATCAAGGCCGACCCGAAGATGGAGGTGGAAGTCGATTTGCCTCGTCAGACGGTGACCAACAAGGCTACAGGCCGCAGCGAGACGTTCGAGATTAACGGCTACAAGAAACATTGTCTGATGAACGGACTCGACGACATCGACTTTCTGGTAGAGAACCAAGGGAAGACGGAAGAGTGGGAGAAGACTTATGAAAGAGAACTTTATTGAGATAATGGACAGCACGCTGCGTGACGGCGAGCAGACCAACGGTGTGTCGTTTCTGCCACACGAGAAACTGGTCATGGCCCGCATGCTGCTGGGACGGCTCAATGTTGACCGCATAGAGGTGGGCTCGGCGCGTGTGTCAGAAGGTGAGAGGGAGGCTGTCACCATGATTTGCCGCTATGCCCGTCAGATTGGCATGCTCGAAAGGGTAGAGGTGCTGGGCTTTGTCGATGGGCATCGGTCCATTGACTGGATAGCTGACTGTGGCGGCAAGGTCATCAATCTGCTGGCCAAGGGGTCGCTGAAGCATTGTCTTCAGCAGTTGGGCAAGACACCCGACGAGCATATTGCCGACATTATGGAAGAGGTGAGCTATGCCCACGAGCGGGGCCTGACCGTCAACCTTTATTTGGAGGACTGGTCGAACGGCATGAAGGATTCGCCTGACTACGTGTATCAGCTGATGGACAGTCTGGTGACTCTGGGCGTGCATGGTAATTGCACCCCTCCCTCACAGGGAGGGGATGGAGGAGGGTCTCTTGTTCGCCGCTTCATGCTGCCCGACACCTTGGGCATCATGAACCCGCTGCAGGTCATTGAGTATTTCCGCAAGATGATAAAGCGCTATCCGCACCAGCACTTCGACTTTCACGCCCATAACGACTACGACCTGGCCGTCAGCAATTCGCTGGCCGCCGTGCTGAGCGGTGCCAAGGGACTGCATGTCACGGTGAACGGGCTGGGTGAGCGTTGCGGCAATGCTCCCATCGCCTCGGTGCAGGCCATTCTGAAGGACCAGTTCCACGCCAAGACCAATATTGTGGAGAGTCAGCTGAACGACCTGTCGCGCATGGTGGAAAGCTTTAGCGGCATAGCCGTGGCTCCCAATCAGCCCATCGTCGGTGAGAATGTGTTTACGCAGGTGGCGGGTGTGCATGCTGACGGTGACTCGAAGAATCGGCTCTACTATAACGACCTGGTGCCTGAGCGCTTCGGCCGCAAGCGGGAGTACGCCCTGGGCAAGACCAGCGGACGGGCCAACATAGCGAAGAACCTGGAGGAGCTGGGGTTAGAGCTGACGCTGGAGCAGACCCGCCGCGTCACCCGGCGCATCACGGAGTTGGGCGACAAGAAGGAAATAGTGACGAAGGAGGACCTGCCCTACATTGTCAGCGATGTGCTGAAACACGATGCACCAGAGGATAAAGTAAAGCTGCTAAGCTACGTGGTGTCAACGGCTTATGGACTTAAGCCTGGCGCCAACATCAAGGTGGAAATCAATGGCAAGCAATACGAGGGAAGTGCCTTGGGCGACGGTCAGTATGATGCCTTCGTGAAGGCCCTGCGCTACATCTATAAAAAGTATCTTGGCCGCACGTTCCCCATACTGGCTAACTATCGGGTCACCATTCCCCCGGGCGGACGTACTGATGCCTTGGTGCAGACCGTCATCACCTGGGACAACGAGGGACGGCTTATCCGCACACGAGGACTCGATGCTGACCAGACAGAAGCAGCCATCAAGGCCACCTTCAAGATGCTCAACATCTTTGAGAGTGCGCAATATTGAGAAAAAGTAGGCAGAAAATTTGTCGGATAACTTTTTTTTTCGTATTTTTGTCGTCAAAGAAAGAAAACAATAAAAATAAGCCTATGAAACCGATGACAAATGAAACGATGCAGGACAGTCTCTGCAAGGACGGGGGCAGCCTGAATGACGTGAGGAGCAGAAGAGTGAACATATACGAGGAAGCCAGCCGCTGTCTGCTGTGTAAGGACGCTCCTTGTACGAAGGCTTGTAGGACGGGCGACCCGGCCCGTGCCATACGTGCCATACGATTCGACAACCACAAACCTGCGCTGCGCTGGGTGAAGGAGTGCACGGACGCTGACTTGGAACGGGCAGAACAGGCTTGCATACACTACAACTGGCCCATACGCATCAAGGAAATGTTGCGCAGCATTCATCAGGACGATGTTGACGACAGCCATTACCCGTCGCTCGATATCACGTTCTGCGGCATTCGCTGTGAAAACCCCTTCTTCCTTGCCTCGTCAGCCGTGTGCACCAACTACGAGATGGTGGCCAGTGCCTTCGATGCAGGGTGGGCAGGCGTGTTCTATAAGACCATCTGTCTGGAGGAGATATGCGAGGTGTCACCACGTTTCGACGCTATGCACAACAATGCCACTCACGGTGACTTCTACGGTTTCCGAAACATGGAGCAACTGAGTGAGAACACAGTGGAGGAGGACTTCGACATTCTGCACAGGCTGAAGCAGAACTACCCCACGAAGGTGGTGGTGGCCTCTATCATGGGACAGAATGAAGAAGAGTGGATCACGCTGGCGAAGATGGCGGAAGAGGCAGGCTGCGACGCTCTGGAACTGAACTTCTCGTGCCCCCAGATGAAGTATAAGGGCATGGGCAGCGACGTGGGACAGATGCCAGAACTGGTGAAGGAATATACGGCCTGCGTGAAGCGGAGCGTGAAGATTCCTGTCATTCCGAAGATGACTCCTAACATTACCCACATTACCGAACCTGCCGAAGCCTGCCTGCAGGCGGGTGCAGACGCTATATCAGCTATCAATACCATTAAGTCGGTGACGATGAATGCCGACTCAGAGGTGACCGGACAACGTACCGTATCCGGGTATTCCGGACGTGCCGTGCGCCCCATAGCCTTGCGCCATGTCCTGGAACTGGCCCAGATGCCGGTGAAGACGGAACTGAGCGGCATCGGAGGCATTGAGACGTGGCGTGACGCCCTGGAATTCATACAGTTAGGGTGTAATAATGTGCAGGTTTGCACGTCGGTGATGCAATATGGCTATCGCATCATTGACGACCTTATTCTTGGTCTGCAGCGCTACATGGTAAAGTGCGGCATCAGCAACCTGCAAGAGCTGGTTGGCGGGCAACTGCCGAACTTCAGAAACCCCGACCGTCTGGACCGTGAGACCATTATCTATCCGAAGTTCAACAAGGAGCTGTGCGTCGGTTGCGGACGTTGTGAGGTGTCGTGCAGCGACGGCGGTCATCAGGCCATCGTCTTCGATAGCGAGACACGCCGTCCGCGTCTGGTTGGCACCAAGTGCGTAGGCTGTCACCTCTGCCGGCTTGTCTGTCCTGCCGGAGCCATTGGCGTGTCCAAGCGCATCACCAAGAAGAAGTGAGGGGTATTTCCTGATTTTCGATTTACGATTTAATTGTTATCGTTATCGTTAACGTTAGCGTTAGGCTTAGGCACGAAGTGCGCTTTGTCAGAGAATGTGCAGTCGTTGTCGGGTGTGATAAGCATGTCTCGCGACCCAATGATGGGGTGGTAAATCTCGCAGTTATAGAGCCGTATGGGCTGATTGCTCTGAAAGAGTGCAGCCTCGGGCCAGTTGTCGTAGAAGCGGCAGTTCCTGAACTCCGTCTCTTCACTATCGCTGACACCAATGAGCGTAAACTCCTTATTATCGAAGAAGTCGCAGTCTTCAAACTTCGTCCCGTAGGAAGAATACAATTCCATAATGCCGTAGGTGCAGTGGTGCATGGTTGAGCGTGACACCTTTAGTTGGTTGGTTTCGTGTGTCACCAGTCCGTAAGTGCCGCAGCCATAGAGGTCGCAATCGGAGATGCTGATATAACCGCCTCCCACAATGCCGATGACACCGCCGTCGCAGGTGCCCCCTTCGGTATGGCCAATGGTCAGGTTTTCAATCTTACATTCCCAGCAGTCGATGAAGTTCAGGCAAAAGGCATAACGCGGGTCAACCTCTATGCTGGCACCCTGTTCTCCGCGAATGGTGAGTTTCTGGAAATGCTTTAGCGTGAGTTGCTGTCCGTCGTTACAGAATTCGCTGATGATGACGGGATAATCGTTATGATCGCGTTCGACGACTGTGACCCATGCACGACCGGGAACTCCGCAGAATTTGTCTTCTTGCTCCAAGATGCGCGAGAGGTTAAGATGTACGTCGGCACCTAACTGCACGGTGCGGTAGTTGCCAAGGGCTTTGATGAACTGTTCTTCGTTGGTGACGGTTATTACACTATCGACCGAATCCCATTGTGTCGGGTCTTCCTCAGAGCGCTCATAGCGCACACGGTTGTGGTCGCCCAATGCCTCTTCGCTCTTCAGCATCTGGAGATTGGTGAGCTCTATGAGGCTTAGCTTGATGCTGTTGTTGTTGGCTACAGGCTGATACCACGGCTGACTGCTGAAGTGCTCCTGCAAGTCAGTGGACTGGAAGCGCCAGCCGTGGCGGGCCAGTATCTCGTTGCGCATAAGCCGTATCTGCGGCTTGGAGAAGTGCCCCAGGTAGTGGGTGTCGAGCAGACAGTTTTGCAGCATCCAGCTGACATCGCGATGCTCGAGGATGCGCTGGCGTCGCAGACAGGTCGTCAGGTCGTCAGGTGTCATGGTCAGCAAGTGGACGCAGTCGCCTGTTGGGTTGCGGACTGCCAAGAAGTGGAGGTCTTCCTGACAGACATAATCGACGCGCCAACCTGCCTTTCCGCGAATGAATATCCAGCCTTGTTCATAGGCAGAAGCCAGTTTATAGTGTTGGGTACCAGATGAAGAGCCGTTGGGAATGAGGACGAACTTGTCGCCGCCCATATCCTTGCTTTCGCCCTGCATGAGAATATGGCCGTCATCGCCCGTTTGGGCGATGTACAGCCGTTGGCCGTCCCACCAGTGGGAACCATTCTGAATGACTTGACAACAGGTCTTTTGTGTAGTAAAGAAAAGACCGAGGAAAAGTACGAACCACTTAATCTGATACTGCATAGGTGAGGTTTTTGGGGTGATGGGTAATGGGTGTTGGGTGTTGGGTGTTGGGTGTTGGGGGATGGAGGTTAGTTGTTGCGTCCTATCATCATTTGGAATACGTCTTTCATGAGGTTGGCGCTACTGGCTGCTGAGTTAGGACTCGCCAGTCGCTCGCCCTTGATGTCCTCATGCAGGTATCCGCTTGGACCCCAATAGAAACGGGTCTCATTCTCTAACTGCTTACAGTAATAGAATACCAGACTGCCTTCTTCGAAGAGAAACTCTTCGTAATACTCCATAGCCCCTATGTTAAATTTGCGGGTAATGAAGTTGGGCCTATAGACCACGTTATTGGCCTCTTCTTCAAATTCGCCGTCATAGTAGTAGTGCGTGACATCCTTGATAGGACCGGCTCCCGGAGCCATATAGTCTAAGCTTACCACCATGTCGTCGTGCGGCAACTCGGCCTGTATCTTCAACTCTATGCCCTGCTTGACCTCGGCATATAACTTGCGAATCTCTGCCACACGGGCATCGCTTTGCGCCTGCGCTGCAGTTGAAAGAACCAGTAGTGCAATGAATAGCAGTTTCTTCTTCATAGTGTGATAATGGATTAAAAGTTTATTTATAGACAGGAGTTATTGTAACTTGTTTGCAAAGTTAATAACTTTTTTGTAAATAACAAGAACGAAATATAAAAAAGAATGATTATATTTGTGAGTTTCGTACATAATTAGTAACTTTGCGTGCTTTTTAATTCTATAGTAAATGTAAACTTTTTAAACTAAATAGACAATGAAACTGAAGATTGCCGTCTTGCCGGGCGACGGAATAGGACCGGAGATTATGAAACAGGGCGTTGCCGTGATGGATGCCATTGCCCAGAAGTTTGGACATGAGTTTGACTATGAGGAAGCCATCTGCGGTGCCCATGCTATCGAGGCGGTGGGAGACCCATACCCCGATGCAACCCACGAGGTGTGCATGCGGGCTGACGCTGTGCTGTTTGCTGCCGTGGGCGACCTGAAATACGACAATAATCCGACGGCGAAGATTCGTCCGGAAACGGGGCTGCTGGCCATGCGTAAGAAACTGGGGCTGTTTGCCAACGTGCGTCCGGTAGCTACGTTCGACTGTCTGCTGCATAAGTCTCCGCTGAAGGACGAACTGTTGCGTGGTGCTGACTTCGTGGTCATTCGTGAGTTGACGGGTGGTATGTACTTTGGCGAGAAATATCAGGACAACGACAAGGCTTACGACACCGACATCTATACCCGGCCTGAGATAGAGCGCATACTGAAGGTGGCCTTCGAGATGGCCATGACGCGACGTAAGCATCTGACGGTGGTGGATAAGGCTAACGTACTGGCGTCGAGCCGCCTTTGGCGTCAGATAGCCAAGGAGATGGAGCCGCAGTACCCTGAGGTGCAGACCGACTATATGTTTATTGATAATGCCTCGATGCGCGTGCTGACGGAGCCGACGTTCTTTGATGTCATAGTGACGGAGAACACCTTCGGCGACATACTGACTGACGAGACCAGCTGTATTACCGGCAGCATGGGCTTGCAGCCTTCGTCAAGTCTGGGCGAGCATACGCCGTTGTTTGAACCTGTGCACGGTTCTTGGCCGCAGGCCGCAGGGCAGAACATCGCCAACCCATTGGCGCAGATTCTGTCGGCTGCCATGCTCTTGGAACACTTTGGCCTAAACGAGGAAGGTGCATTGGTACGCAAGGCTGTCAATGCCTCGCTCGATGCTAATGTCCGCACACCCGAGATTCAGGTTGACGGTGGCGGGAAGTATGGAACCAAAGAAGTTGGAGCATGGATTGTAGATTATATACGAAAGGGGTAGCCGTCTTGTTTGTTGCGATAGCATCGCTGCTTACAGGGCAGGCGCAGACCACCCAGCAATGGCGTGACTCGCTGGCGGTGCTGAACAGCCAGATAGCGGCTTCACCCCATAACCTTGAGCTGCATCTGCGCAAGGCGGCGGTGAACATTGAGCTGGGACAGTGGGAGTATGCTGCCGATGAATACACACTGGTGCTCTCAAAAGACGAAAAGAATCCTGCTGCCCGCTTCTACAGGGCTTACACCAACGCGCAGTTGAAACGCTACGACCAGGCTTTGTTCGACTATGACGAGCTGCTGCGGTTTTCGCCGATGCACTTTGAGGGTCGTCTGGGTCATGCCTACGTGCAGCAGAAGATTGGCCGACGAACAGAGTCGCTCGACGAACTGAACCTCATGGTTGAGATGTTCCCGGACAGCGCCATTGTCTATGCGGCAAGGGCGGGACTGGAGCAGGACATGAAACAGCATGAGCTGTCCCTCTTCGACTGGGAGAAGGCTGAGCAGTTGGACTCGCTGAATGCTAACTATGTAGTGTCGCACGCCGAGTTGCTGCTGTCGCTGGAACGTAAGGCTGAGGCGCGGCTTGTGCTCGACGAGGCTGTGTCACGTGGCATTCCTCGTGGATTGTTACAGTATCTGTATAGACGAACGATTAGCCCACGCCCTAAAAAGTAGTGAAACAGGAAATGAAAAACTTAAACAGAAGTTTGGCGGTAACAGGTTTTTCCGTTATCATTTATCTTTTATCATTTTGCCATGCCGTGGCGCAGGTGAAATGGAATGCACAGTATCAGGCATACATTGACGAGTGGAGTCCTGTGGCCATTGAGCAGATGCACAACTACGGCATTCCTGCCAGCATCACGTTGGCGCAGGGACTGCTGGAGAGTGGGGCAGGGCGTAGTGACCTGGCCCGACAGGGTAATAACCACTTCGGTATCAAGTGCCATAACGGCTGGACTGGGCCTACGGTCTATTTCGACGACGACCAGCGTAACGACTGTTTTCGCAAGTACCGCAATGCCAGGGAGAGCTACGAGGACCACTCCAAGTTTCTTTCGACGGGTAAGCGCTACCGTTCGCTCTTCTCGCTCAAACCTACTGACTACAAAGGCTGGGCAAGGGGGCTGAAGGCTGCCGGCTATGCCACTAACCCGCGCTATGCCAACCATCTGATAGAGCTCATCGAGGTGTATAAGCTGTATGAGTTTGACACTGGACAACGGACGACGGACAACGGGCGACGGACCTCACCCAACATCTATCAACGTGATGTTTATATGTTCAACGACCGTCTCTACGTCATTGCCCGACGTGGTGACACGTTCCGCAGCATTGGCGACGAAATGGACATTTCCTATCGTAAGCTGGCCCGCTATAACGAACGCGACAAGCGCGACCAACTGGTGGAGGGTGAGATTATCTGGTTAGAGAAGAAGGCCCGCAAGGCTCCTAAGGAATATAAGAACCGGCCGCACACGGTGCAGGCGGGTGAGTCGATGTACAGCATTGCCCAGTATTATGGCATCAGGCTAAAGCGGCTGTACAAGATGAACGACCTGGATGCGGACTACATGCCCCGAGTGGGTGACCGGCTGAAGGTCAGATAAGAACAGCTACAATTAAAAAGCCTCGCAACAATCAATTGCGAGGCTTTCCTTTTGAAGTTTATAATGTGTTCTTGTGTTGGGTTTCTTTATAATAGCCCCTCCCTTGGGGAGGGGTTGGGGTGGGCTTTATACAATGCCCTGACTCATCATGGCACTTGCAACCTTCATGAAGCCGGCTACGTTAGCACCCTTTACGTAGTTGATGTAACCGTCGGCCTGTGTGCCATACTTCACGCAGTTCTCGTGAATGTCGTTCATGATGCGCTTCAAATAGTCGTCAACCTCCTTGGCTGTCCATGACAGACGCTCAGAGTTCTGCGACATCTCCAGACCGCTGACCGATACACCACCAGCGTTGCTGGCCTTACCGGGAGCATAGAGAATCTTGGCATCCTGGAAAATCTTAATAGCCTCGGGCAGTGAAGGCATGTTAGCACCTTCAGCAACAGCAATGATACCATTGTCAACCAGTGCCTGTGCCTCATCGCCGTTAATCTCGTTCTGCGTAGCGCAGGGCAGTGCGATGTCAGCCTTTTCGTGCCAAGGACGCTCGCCAGCATGATAGACGGCATTAGGATATTCCTCAACATATTCCTTAATACGTCCGCGCTCAATGTTCTTGAGTTCCTTGACGTACTCCAGCTTCTCCTGTGTGATGCCATCGGGGTCGTAGATGTAACCGTCAGAGTCAGAGAGCGTCAAGGGAATGGCACCCAGCTGGATGCACTTCTCAGTAGCATACTGGGCCACGTTACCGGCACCAGAGATGAGCACCTTCTTGCCCTTGATGTCGATGCCACGGGTAGCGAGCATGGACGTCAGGAAATATACACAGCCGTAACCAGTAGCCTCAGGACGAATGAGTGAACCGCCGAAGGGGATTCCCTTACCAGTGAGCACTCCCTGGAACTGGTGGGTGAGCTTCTTGTACTGACCGAACAGATAGCCTACCTCACGTCCGCCTACGCCGATGTCACCAGCGGGAACGTCCTCGTCGGGACCAATGACGCGGTAGAGCTCGTTCATGAAGGCCTGGCAGAAACGCATCACCTCTGCGTCGCTCTTGCCACGGGGAGAGAAGTCGGAACCACCCTTTGCACCGCCCATGGGCAGAGTGGTCAGAGAGTTCTTGAATGTCTGCTCAAAGGCGAGGAACTTCAGGATACCCAGGTTTACTGACTTGTGATAGCGCAGACCGCCTTTGTACGGGCCAATGGCGTTGTTGTGCTGGATGCGGTAGCCCATGTTGGTCTGGACTTTGCCCTGGTCGTCAACCCAAGTGATGCGGAATTCAAAGACACGATCGGGAATGCAAAGACGCTCAATGAGGTTGGCCTTTTCAAACTCCGGATGCTTGTTGTACTCTTCCTCAATAGTGGGAAGTACCTGACTAACGGCCTGAATGTACTCTGGCTCGTTGGGGAAACGCTGTTTCAGTTCTTCAACAATTTTTGCTGCATTCATAATCTTTTTCCTTTTTAAAATTTGTTGTTTATATTATTCTTTGTGTTGTCTTTTTGTTTTCTGATTGCAAAGTTAAAGCAAAAACGGGAATTGACAAACAATTTGTCAACTTTTTTGACGTAAACGTTTACTTTTTGTCACTTAATTGACATAAATCAAGCAAAAAGAAAGAAGCAAGGCTGAAAACCTTGCTTCTTGTCACTTTTTCCACTTTGTTTATTTATAAAGGTAACGTTTGATACTCTTTTTAGGTGTTTTCTCAAACTCTTCCTTTTGTATCTCTATCTCGGTGAGCTTGGCGTAGGCCGGCAACACCAGGTTGAGTTGAGTGCGGTTCTGCTCCATGACGTTGCGGATGTCCTCCTCAGTGAAGCCCATCTTCTTGGCTTCGTCATAATCGGGATAAACCAGGGCCGTGAGTTTCTCGCCACGCTGTACGACGACACTCTCCATGACAAGTGCCATTGAGTTGACCTTGTCCTCAATCTCCTCTGGGTAGATGTTCTGGCCGTTAGAGCCGAGCAACATGTTCTTGCTGCGGCCTTTGATGAAGACGTTTCCGTATTCGTCCATGGTGCCAAGGTCGCCGGTGTGGTACCATCCATCGTCATCCAAAGCCTGGCGTGTGGCTTCCTCGTTCTTGTAGTAGCCCAGCATGACATTGAGTCCGCGTGTAAGAATTTCACCGGGAACAAGCTGTGGGTTGGGTGAGTCAATCTTCACTTCCATGTGGAGGGCGGCCCTTCCGCAAGAGCCTTGTGCAAAAGTATGCCAGTCGCTATAGCAGATAATGGGGGCACACTCTGTTGCTCCGTAGCCCACGGTATAGGGGAACTCAATGCGTTTCAGGAACTGTTCTACCTCCTGGTTAAAGGCAGCACCGCCGATGATGATTTCGTAGAACTCTCCACCGAAGGCCTTGACCACCTCGTCGCGTATCTTCTCGTGTACCTTAATATTAATAACCGGCATCTGCAGCAGCAGGCGCATACGGTTGTTCTGAATCCTTGGGAATACCTTCTTACGGATAATCTTCTCGATGACCAGCGGCACAGCAATGATGATGATGGGCTTGATGTTGGCGAACGCCTCGGCAATAATGGCTGGTGAGGGTATGCGGCTCAGGTAGTAGGTGTGACAGCCGTAAAGGAACTCAAAGATGAATTCGAAGGCCATGCCGTACATGTGTGCCATGGGCAGTATGCTGATGACACGGTCGCCGGTCTTGATTTTCTTTCCCAGTACGTTGATGGCGAAGTCGTAGTTCGACCACAGCGCGCGATAGGGAATCATGACACCCTTCGAGAAGCCTGTTGTTCCGCTGGTGTAGTTGATGAGCGCCAATTCGTCGGGCGACTGTTCCATGTAGTAGTTGACATGCTCTTTGCGGAAGTACTTCGGGTATTTCTTGCCGTACAGCTCATTCAGGTGTTCACGGGCATAGGTCAGCTTTTCTGAACGTGACACGAAGAGTGAGTAGTCGGGATTGTTGATAATGCCTTCCAGCTTGGGCATTTCGTCAGGATTAATGACGGTCACCACATGGTCACCCACAAAGAGCAGCTTTGCCTCGGAATGGTTAACAATGTTGTGTATCTGCTCAGCGTTAAACTCATGCAGAATGGGCACGGCAATGGCACCGTAGGTCAGTGTGGCCAGGAAAGCCACCGCCCATTGTGACGAGTTACGTCCGCAGAGGGCAATCTTGTCACCTTTCTCCACGCCGCTGTTTTCAAAAAGAATGTGGAGCTTCTCAATTTTGCGTGCCACGTCGTGGAACTGCAGTGTCGCTCCTTTGTAGTCAGTCAGCGCATCAGCGTCCCAGTGGTCGATGATGCTCTGCTGAATGAGTGCGTTGAAACTTGGTATGTGTTCCATATTATTTTGATTGTTTTAGTTATTCTAACTTCTTTATCCTTACCTGTACAGGTAACGCTTGATGCTTTTCTTGGGGGTCTTGGCAAACTCCTCTTCGTGCAGACAAATGGCGGCCAAGTGACTATATACGGGCAACTGCTGGTTCAGCTCCTTGCGGTTTTGCTCCATAATGTTTTCCAGGTCTTCGGTAGTGAACCCCATTGCTTTGGCCTCATCATAGTCGGGGTGAACCAATCCTATGAACTTGTCGTCCTTCTGTACCACGATGCACTCGCTGACCATAGCCATGGAGTTAAGCTTGTCTTCTATCTCTTCCGGATAGACGTTCTGTCCGTTAGCACTGAGCAGCATGTTCTTGATACGTCCGCGTATGAAGACATGGCCGTCAGCACTCATGGTGCCCAGGTCGCCAGTGTGGTACCAGCCTTCCTCGTCAATGGCCTTACGGGTGGCCTCCTCATTCTTGTAATATCCCAGCATCACGTTGGTGCCGCGTGTTAAAATCTCGCCGGCTATGTGCTGCGGGTCGTTGCTCAGAATCTTCACTTCCATGTGGTCAACAGGAGTGCCGCACGAGCCGGGCACGAAGTCTTTATAGTCGCTGAAGGTGATGAGCGGTGCGCACTCGGTGGTGCCATAGCCTACGGTAATGGGGAAATGGATGCTGTAAAGGAACTGCTCTATCTCCTGGTTGAGTGCTGCTCCGCCAACCACTACCTCATAGGCATTTCCGCCCATGGCCTTATACACTTCTGAGCAGATGCGCTCCTTGACTTTCTTGCTCACCACGGGCATCTGCAGCAACAGTCTGATGACGTTGCTTTGTGTCTGCGGGAACACCCGCTTGCGGATAATTTTCTCGATGATAAGCGGAACGGCTATGATGACAGCCGGACGAATGTCAGCGAAGGCTTGTGCAATAATGGCGGGGGAGGGTAGTCGGTTGAGGAAGAACAAATGGCTTCCAAAGCAGAAGGGGAAGATGAACTCAATGGCCATGCCGTACATGTGTGCCATTGGTAGTATGCTTAGCGTGTCGCAGTTCTTCTTCAGGTGAACGCCTAAGTGGTTCAGACAGAAGTCCAGGTTTCCCCACAATGCGCGATAGGGTAGCATGACGCCCTTTGAGAATCCCGTTGTTCCGCTGGTGTAGTTGATGAGTGCCAGTTCTTCTGGCTGGTCTTTATACCAGCTGATGTGTTCTTGCCGGAATGCCTTGGGATATTTCTTGCCGAACAATTCATTTAAATGTTCGCGCGCGTACGTGAGAGATTCCGACCGTGACACCATTAGCGAGTAGTCGGGCATATAGACAATGCCTTCAATGTCGGGCATGGCCTCGGGGTCAATCTGCGTGGCAACCACGTCGCCCACAAAGAGCAGTTTCGACTCAGAGTGGTTTACGATGTTGTGTATTTGTTCAGCATTGAATTCGTGAAGAATGGGAACTGCCACGGCACCGTAGGCCAGCGTTGCCAGGAAGGTGACAGCCCAATGGGCAGAGTTTCTGCCGCATACGGCAATCTTGTCGCCTTTCTTTACGCCGCAGTTTTCAAAGAAGATGTGTATCTTTTCTATCTTGCGGGCCACGTCGTGATATTGCAACGTCGCCCCCTGATAGTCTGTCAGGGCGTCGAGGTTCCAGTTCTCAATAACGGTCTTTTCTATATATGAATTGAAACTTTCAAAAGTTTTCATTGCACAAATTCAAAAATTTTGTGCAAAGGTAATATCTTTGTTGCACATTTCCAAATTTTTTGTGCAATTTTTTATTCGTACCGCATTGATTTTGCCGGATGGATGAAAGAAATGAGGTAGGTGGGGGCTATCAGGACGAACACGCTGATGGCCAGTGTGGCTATGTTAAGTGCCACAATAACAGGCACATTCAGCTCCATTGGCGCCTCTTTCACGTAGTAGGTTGCCGGGTCGAGCGTAATCAGTCCGAATTGTTGCTGTAGCAGTACAATGCCAATGCCTATGATGTTTCCCCAGAACAGTCCCTGGCCAATGATGAAGGTGGCAAACCAGAGGAACGTGAGACGGATGGTGAAGTTGCTGGCACCGAGGGCTTTCAGTATGCCTATCATCTGCGTACGCTCTAATATAATAATGAGCAGACCGGAAATCATGGTGAAGCCGGCCACGCAGACCATCAGTACCAGGATAATCCATACGTTCAGGTCGAGCAGCTCTAACCAGGTGAATATTTGTGGGTATGCCTCCTGTATGGTCTTGCAGTCCATGGTGAGCATTCGGTTCTCCACGTTGGCATTGATCATCTTGAGTTGTTCAGAGACATCGTAGGAGATAGGATCCAGCTGACTGAAGTCGCTGACCGTCATCTCTGCGCCCGAATACGCATTGGTACCGTCCCATCCGTTCAGCTTACGCGTGGTGTAGAGGTCGGTAAAACAGAGCAGCTGGTCAAACTTGTTCATGTTCGTCTGGTAGATGGCAGCAATGTCGAACCTGCGTGCCTTCACCCCGTTGTCGGTAATGAAGTAGGCGAAGATGCGGTCGCCGGCCTTCAGTCTCAGCTTGTCGGCCGTCACCTTCGAGACGAGCAGTTTGTTCTGGCTTTTCGTGCTGCTGAATGTAGGCATGTCGCCTTCTACAATGTGCTGTTTCAGGAAGTCGGTGCTGTAGTGTTCGTCTATTCCCTTGAAGTTCATGCCCAGAAAGTCAGAGTCGGTCTTCAGTATGCCCTGCGACATGGCGAAGCGCTGCACATGCTCAATGCCCTGCATGTCAGACAGTATCTTCATGGTCGAGTCGCTCAGCTCCACTTCGGGAATCGTTATCAGCAGGTTCTCTATTTGTATGTGACTGCCAAAGCCGATGACCTTGTCGCGAATGGTGTGCTTGAAGCCCATCACCACGCTCACGGTGACTATCATCACAGCCAGTCCGATGGCCACGCCCAGTGTGGCTATTTGTATAGCAGGACGGCTCACCTTTCGGCGGTTGTCGCCTCCGCTATAAATCTTTTTGGCTATGAATAAAGGGAAATTCATGATTTCTCATTCCTCATTTCTCATTTAAATACATCTCCCCGGGTATGCTTCGAGTGCTTTCTGCAAGACGAAGAGGGCACGCTCAAGATCCTCCTTTTTCAGCACGTAGGCTATACGCACCTGGTCGATGCCAGCCCCGGGGGTGGTGTAGAATCCGGCAGCGGGAGCCATCATCACCGTCTCACCCTCGTAGTTGAAATCAGCCAGACACCAGCGGCAGAACTTCTCGGCGTCGTCAACAGGCAGCTTGGCCACCGTGTAGAAGGCACCCATGGGAATGGGTGAATAGACGCCGGGTATGCGGTTCAGACCGTCAATGAGGCACTTACGGCGCTCCACATATTCGTCATATACGTCGCGCAGATACTCCTCGGGCGTGTCAAGGCTGGCCTCGGCCACAATCTGTCCGATGAGGGGCGGGGAGAGGCGTGCCTGACAGAACTTCATCACGGCCTTGCGGACCTCGGCATTCTTCGTGATGAGTGCTCCAATGCGGATGCCGCACTCCGAGTAGCGTTTCGACACAGAGTCAATCAGTATGACGTTCTGCTCAATGCCTTCCAAGTGGCAGGCCGAGATGTAGGGCGACCCCGTGTAGATGTATTCGCGATACACCTCGTCAGAGAACAGGTAGAGGTCGTACTTCTTCACCAGGTCGCGTATCTGGTTCATTTCGCGGCGGGTGTAGAGATAGCCCGTCGGGTTGTTGGGGTTACAAATCATGATGGCCCTTGTACGGTCGTTGATGAGTTCTTCGAATTTCTCCACCTTCGGCAGCGAGAATCCCTCGTCAATGGTCGTGGCAATGGTCCTGATCTTCGCACCGGCAGAAATTGCAAAGGCCATGTAGTTGGCGTAAGCCGGTTCGGGCACGATGATTTCATCGCCCGGGTTCAGACAGCTCAGGAAGGCAAAGAGCACCGCCTCACTTCCGCCCGACGTAATGATGATGTCGTCAGCCGTTACGTTGATGTTGTATTTCGCGTAGTAGCTCACCAGTTTCTCGCGGTAGTTCAGGTAGCCCTGCGAGGGTGAGTACTCCAGTATATTCCGGTCGATGGTCTTCAGCGCGTCCAGTGCCACCTGCGGTGTGGGCAGGTCGGGCTGTCCAATGTTGAGGTGATACACTTTAATGCCGTTTCGTTTAGCTTTTGCAGCCAGCGGGGCAAGTTTTCTGATAGGAGATTCCGGCATCTCCAGTCCGCGTACAGATATTTCTGGCATTCTTCTTCTTGTTATATTTACGTAAATCGGGTGCAAAGGTAGTGCAAAACGACCGAAAAACCAAATTTATTTGTGTTTTTCCGAGTTGCACCCTGTTTTATTGTTGCTTAGGCGTGTAAGAACGGTGCTGCCTTCAGACGGTGCCACCCGTGTAGAGCTGGTGGTATTTGCCACGCAGGGCGAGCAGTTCGTCGTGGGTGCCGTGCTCAATGATGCGGCCGTGGTCGAGGACGATAATCTGGTCGGCATTGCGCACGGTGGAGAGGCGGTGGGCAATGACAAAGGTGGTGCGCCCCTGCATGAGTGAGTCCATGCCCTGTTGCACCAGCCGCTCCGTGCGGGTGTCGATGCTCGACGTGGCCTCGTCGAGAATGAGCACGGGCGGGTCGGCAATGGCTGTGCGGGTAATGGCCAGCAGCTGGCGCTCGCCTTGGCTCAGGTTGCCGCCGTCGGCGGTCAGCATGGTCTGGTAACCGTTGCCCAGTCGGCGTATGAAGTCGTCGGCTCCCACCAGTCGTGCCGCCTCCTTGCATTCCTCGTCGGTAGCGTCGAGCCGTCCGTAGCGTATGTTGTCGAGTACGGTGCCGGTAAAGAGGTGCGTCTCCTGCAGCACGATGCCCATGCTCTTGCGTAGTGACGATTTCCTGATGTCGGTAATGGGTATGCTGTCGTAGAGTATGTGTCCTTTCTGAATGTCGTAGAAGCGGTTAATGAGGTTGATGATGGTGGTCTTGCCTGCTCCTGTTCCTCCTACGAAGGCTATCTTCTGTCCCGGGTTGGTGTTGATGTTGATGTCGAAGAGTATCTGCTTCTCCTTCGTATAGCTGAAGTCAACATGCTGGAAGTCAACGTCGCCTTCAATGGGTTTGACCTTCGACTTTTGACCTTCGACCTTTGTCCATTGACCATTGGACGAAGTCCATTGTCCTTCATCCACCTCCGGCTCTGCGTCCATCAGGCGGAAGACGCGCTCGGCTCCTACGGAGGCATTGAGCACGCTGTTAATTTGTTGCGAGATGTGCGAAATGGGCTGGGTGAAGTTCTTGTTGAGTGTGAGGAAGGCCACTACCGTGCCCAATGAAATGGTAAAACGAAAGTCGAAAACCTGTAAGCTGTCAATGGCCAGCGTGGCACCCACTACGGCGATGAGCACGTAGCCCAGGTTGCCCAGATTGCCGTTGACGGGCATCACGATGTTGGCTATGCGGTTGGCATTGTAGGCGCTGGAGCGCAGCTGCTCGTTGATCTGCTCAAACGACCGTGTGGCCTGCTGCTCGTGGCAGAACACCTTGACCACCTTCTGGCCCGTCAGCATCTCCTCAATGAAGCCGTTGGTCTTTGCCAGCGACTCCTGCTGAACGCGGAAGAAGCGGCGCGAGCGCTTGCCGAGCCACGTGGTGGTGACCATCATGACTACCGACAGCAGGCAGCTGACCAGCGTCAGCGGAATGCTGAGCGCCACCATCGAGGCAAACGTGATGCTGATGGTAATGATGGAGTTGAACACCTGGGCCAGCGCGGTACTGATCATCTGCCGCAGCGAGTCAACGTCGTTGGTATAGACCGACATCAGCTCGCCGTGCGGGTGGCTGTCAAAGTAGCTGATGGGCAGCTGCTGCATGTTCTGGAACAGCCGTTTGCGCAGTCGCAACAGGGTTCCCTGGCTGACGCGTATCATGAGCCAGTTGGAGGTGAACGACGTGACGACGCCTAACAGCAGGACGATGCCCAGCTTGAAGAGCGTCTGTGCCAGTGACGCGTATTCGGGGTTGTCCACCTGCGTCAGCGGCACGATGTAGTCATCAATGAGCGTGCGGGTGAAGAGGGTGGAGGAGAGGGTGGCTACCGACGTGATGACGATGCAGACCAGCACCGTGGCGATGCTGAACTTATAGTCTTTCAGCACGTACTTCGTCAGCCGCCATAGCGTGCTGCGCTTCTCCTTGTCTATGGACTGGATACCGGCTTGGCTGGCACCACGTCCGCCTTGAGGACCAAATGGTTGTCTCATATTTCAACTTTGTTTAAAATGCACAATTAACGCTCAACACTCAACACTCCACGCTCAACACTCAACGCTCCACGCTCACCTTATCAAAATCTCCCTGGTTCTCACTCTGTATGGCGTTGATTTCCTGGTAGAGTGCATTCGTGCGGAGCAGGTTCTCGTGGGTGTCGAAGCCGGTGACCACACCATTGTCCATGACGATGATGCGGTCGCAGTCCCTCACGCTCAGTATGCGCTGGGCTATGATGAGCTGCGTCATCTGTGGCAGTTCGTGGTAGAGCGCCTGGCGTATCTTCGCGTCGGTGGCCGTGTCGCAGGCTGAGGTGGAGTCGTCGAGTACCAGCACCTTGGGCTGCTTGAGCAGGGCGCGGGCAATGCAGAGCCGCTGTTTCTGTCCGCCGCTGACGTTGGTGCCGCCCTGTTCTATGTGGGTGTCGTAGCCGTCGGGCATCTGGCTGATAAACTCGTCAGCCTGTGCCAGCCGGCAGGCCCGCTGACATTCTTCCAGCGTGGCGTCAGCCTTGCCCCAGCGCAGGTTGTCGAGTATGGTGCCCGAGAAGAGAATGTTGCTCTGCAGCACCACGGCCACCTCGTTGCGCAGGGCTTCGAGGTCGTACTCCTTCACGTTGCGGCCCCCCACCAGCACTTCGCCCTTCGTCACGTCGTACAGTCGGCTGACCAGGTTGACCAGCGTTGATTTTCCGGAGCCCGTACCGCCGATGACGCCGATGCGCTCACCGCTCTTGATGCTGAACGACACGTTGTAGAGGGCAGACCGTTTATGGGGCGTATTGGGCTCATGGGCCTTATTGGCCTCATAGTCAAACCTTACTCCGCGGAACTCTATGCTGCCGTCCATGATGGTGGTGACGGGGTTGGCCGGGTTCTTGATGTCGGCCTCCTCGTCAATAATCTCGGCCACGCGCTTGCCGCTGGCAGCACTCTGCGTCAGCATGACGAACACCATTGACAGCATCATCAGCGACATGAGGATGGACATGACGTAGGTGAAGAGCGACGTCAGCTCACCCGTGGTCAGCGAGCCCTCGACGATGTAGTGGGCACCCCACCACGACAGGGCAATGATGCAGCCATACACCACCATGTTCATGATGGGGTGGTTGAAGGCCATGAGGCTCTCGGCACGCACATACAGCTTGTAGAGGGCCTCGGCGGCTGTGGCAAACTTCTCGTTCTCGTATTCCTCACGCACAAAAGCCTTCACCACACGAATGGCGGTGGTGTTCTCCTGTACGCTCAGGTTCAGCTGGTCGTACTTCTCAAACACCTGCGCAAACAAGCGTGCCACACGGCTAATGATGAAGTAGAGCGAAACTGACAGCACCACCATGGCCGTGATGAAGATGAGGCTGAGGCGGGCGTCGATGACGAGGCACATCACGATGCTGAGCAGCAGGCGGAAGGGGGCACGCACCGTCACGCGCAGTATCTGCTGGTAGGCGTTCTGCAGGTTGTTCACGTCGGTCGTCATGCGGGTCACCAGTCCTGAGGTGGAGAACTTGTCAATGTCGGAGAAGGCGAACGTCTGAATGTTACGGTACATGGCACTCCGCAGGTTGGCCGCAAAGCCGGTTGAGGCATACGACGCAAAGCGGCCCGCCAGAATGCCGAAGGCCAGGCTGAGCAGCGCCATGCCTATCATGATGGTCCCGTAGAGATAGACCTGCTGCATGTCGCCAGCCGAAAGGCCGCGGTCAATGAGCATGGCCGTCACGTAGGGAATGAGCACGTCCATGACCACTTCGAGCGAGGTGAAAAGAGGGGTCAGCACCGATGCCGTGCGGTATTGGCGTATTTGCCGGTAGAGGGTTTTAAGATACATCTTTTTTCCTTAGGTTTTCGTGTTTATGGCGACAAAGGTACAAAATAATTGTGAATTGTAGATGATGAATTGTGAATTATTTATTACCTTTGCATCGGTTTTATCCGTTTTCTTCGAACGTATGCAGGAACAAATCAGCCAAACGGGACGGCAGCCCTTGCTGCCTGTAGGAACGCTGTTGCAGGGCGGACGGTACCGCATTGACGGACATCTCTCGTCAGGCGGCTTCGGCAATACGTACGTTGCTACCAATATGGAGTACGGCGTCCAAGTGGCCATCAAGGAATTCTCGTTACGCGACACCGTGCAGAACGAGGATGACACCTGCGTGGTGGTGCGCCCCGTGAGCCAGAAAGAGCTGTTTGCCCAGCAGCGGGCCAAGTTCCGCAAGGAGGCCAACCGCATGCATCAGCTGCACAATGAGCACATCGTCAACGTCTATCAGCTGTTCGAAGAGAACGGGACCGCCTATTACGAGATGGACCTTATTCACGGCGAGTCGCTCGACGAACGCCTGAAACGCTCCTCTCAGCCATTGGACGAACGGGAGGTGGTCGGGATTCTCGACCAGGTGCTCGACGGACTGGCTGCCGTGCACGAGCAACACCTGGTACACTTAGACCTGAAGCCTGCCAACATCATGATGGACGAGAGGGGACGGGCCATGCTCATCGACTTCGGGGCCTCTAAGCACGTGTCCGACGGGCAGACCTCTTCCGTGCCCTCCATGATGCTGTTCACGCCTCAGTACTCGCCCTTGGAACAGATTGACCAGAACTTGAAGAACTTCGGGCCGTGGACCGACTTCTATGCCCTCGGGGCAACACTCTACAGGCTGCTCACCCTGCAGTCGCCCCCAACGGCTACCGAGCGGTTGGAGGAGCGTGCCGAACTGACGTTCCCGCCGCATGTCAGTGCCCCCATGCAGTCGCTCATCGCGTGGATGATGCAGTTGGGGCGCATGGACCGGCCGCAGAACACGTCGGAAATCAAGCAGTACCTCTACGCTAACTTCCAGTCATATTTCTTCGTCGCTCCGGCTCCCGAGCCAGCCTACGTGGTTCCGCCTCAGCCCGCCAAGAAGACACCCACCTGCCTCATTGTCCTGGCTTTCGTCTTGGCCCTTGTCCTCACCGTCATCCTGTTGCTGGTCTTCTTGGTGGTTCTCTGACTAAAAAGCAACGGTCTCGACCAGAAGTAACAATCGTTTATAGTTATACGTTCTGAAAAGTTGTCGCTTCCTTATCTCATAGTAGCACCGCTCGCGGCGGAGAGGCTTGTTCCCGTCCTCCAAGTAGCACCGCTCGCGGCAGAGAGCGTTTAGAGAGGGAAGGAGGGCGGCCGTCCGCTCGCCGTGGCTTTCGGGGCCGTCCTCCTCTGTGGTTCACTTTGTCTGTCTGGCTTGTGCCTTTGGCTCACGTCTGGTGTCCCAGAAAGCGGCAATGTAGAGGGCGAATCTTCATACGCTTACTTTTTCCTTGTGGTGGAACACTTCGTCGTTAGTCAGGTACTCACCGGCCTCAAAGGCGGCTTCTGCCTCGTCAAGCATTTCGTCAATCTCCTGCATCGTGTAGGGGCGCAACTGCTCTTTTTCTTCTTTCTTTGCTTGCTCTATGAGATGTTCCCCCACCCAGCGCATATTGTTCGGCGAGAGTGTACCATAGAGATAGTCAAGAAGACTTGTTAGTGTCGCTGTACTCATAACATTTTCTTTATGTTAATTGGCTTCGATGGTGCAAAGATACGACAATTTCCCGATATTCCTGCGGTTTATATGGATTTTTTTTGAACTCACAGGGGGACAGACCCTATGTGAGGTTAGGTTAAAAGTAATAGTTTCCATAATTCTATTATTGGATCATGGGGACAGGTTGTTTGAAGTGAATTCAACGAATTCATTCAAAAACCTGTCCCCATGATCAGAATTAGGCCGCCTTCAACAAGTCAAGCACAGAATAGACGCGTGTCATGTTCTCGAACGTGAAATACTGGTCGTCGAGCACCATCCACTTCTCGCGCTCTTTGACGGGCATCTGCTTGATGTCGGGAAAGAACGAGACGGGCACGATGACCGTCCGCCCATCGGTCAGACGTACAATCATCTTTCCGCGAAGCGACTTGAAGTCCATGTCCTTGATACCCACGCTAACATCTTTCATCTTACACATAATCCGGTCCTCCTATATTTTATTTCTCTATGTCAATTGATACAGTTTTCTCGCCGTTGAATGCCTTCGTCACCTGTTCGTTGATAAACTCCCAGTGGCGGTTGATGGCGGCGACAAGCATTTCGTTGTCCTTCGCTGAAAGGCTCGATTCTGCTATCTCGACGCATTGTTGTCCGTTGGACTCTATCCATATCTTCGCCAACGAGTGCTGGTGCCGCTTGCCCTTGTAGAACACATGGACATGTCGGCGATTGTCATTCGCATCAATGGATATGGCCACCAAGATGAACATCCGAAGAAATGCTAATTGTCCCATATTTTTTTATTTTACGCTGCAAAGATACATCTTTTTTATGATATTCACTCTTTATTGGCAGAAAAATTGTAATTTTGCACCAAAATCTGGGAATATGGAAAAGATTCTACGCGTTCACAACGTCAAAGATCATGGGGAGTAGAATCATGGGGACAGTTTTGAATCTCATAATTGCTTTAAATTAATAATGTTTGTAAAAACAGTTGTTGTAAGAGGGATTATGGGGACAGGTTGTTTGAAGTGAATTCAACGAATTCATTCAGGTCTGTCCCCCTGTGAGCTTTCAAAAACCTGTCCCCATGATCTCCGAAGTACAAAGAATAATTCAAACATCCAAGAAAAAAGAAAAAAATCACAGGGGGGCTTGTGAGCCAAACCTCACACGGGGTCTGTCCCCCTGTGATCACCGCTCGCGGCAGAGAGGAAGAGAAAAGGAGGGCGGCCGTCCGTGCGCCGTGGCGAAAGAGCCGCCTCCCCTTGGTTTTGGTCATGCTCTGGTTATGTGGTGGGACACACACTGATTAATTCTTGAGGACCGGACGCACCGAATGCCCGTAGCAGCGGTCGTAGTAGTCCCCCCACCACGCCTTGACTTCCGAGTCGAAGTACAGGTCGTCGGCGCTCATCGGGCTGCCCGCGTAGAGCGACGACGACCAGTAGCGGCCCCACGAGCCCGCACCGTCGCGCATATCAGTACCGTAGCGGCCGCCCGCAGCAGGCAGGAAAATATACTTGTCAGTGTAGCCTGCCTTTTTGCTCGTCACCTTGTAGCCCGCAACGCCGCCAAACGTGGTGTTGCCTGCTGCCTGCCACTCCCATGTGCAGTTTTCATTGTTAAGCAGTTCTTTCATCTCCTCAAGGGTAGGCATACGCCATGCAATGCCCCAGTTGACTGTGGCTGCGTCGTCCGTTGCGTCAAGCACGGTCTTGTCGCTGCCTGTGTATTTGGTGAAGGTATCGCCACCGTCGGTGGTGAACTTATAGGTTGACCAGCTGTAGTTGCTCTTCGCTGCTGTCTCGCCCCATGCGAAGTAGTCACCATATTCCTCCGGCTTCTCCGCGCCTACGTTGCACGTTGCCCACTTGACGCTTAGGCCGAGGTCAACATACTTGTGGGTTGGTGTATCCGGGGTCACTGCCTGTTCGACTGCAAAAGCGAGGCAGGCGCGAACACGTAATCCGTCCCACCCCATAGCGCCGACGCCCCAGTGGGCATCGCCATCGTAGAGGCCCACGCGCCAGGCGTAGTCTTTAGCATTCGGCGTAGACGACCAGTAGC
>FLNX01001651.1_pt1 | contig 42639 bp, 36 predicted proteins | sample 1140341 | NCBI WGS metagenome assembly FLNX01 (sample SAMEA3878208, study PRJEB12797) | bioreactor metagenome | biome: Moose rumen | place: Sweden | collected 2011-10 | reverse complement strand
CCACAGAAGGCTACGAGCTGGCCGCCTTCGCCGACGGCGAATGCCGAGGCAGCTTCAGGCTGATGCCCGTCGAAGGCCGCTGCATGGCCATCCTGACCATTGCCGGCGACGAGACGGCCGGACTGCGGTTCGCCCTCTACGATGCCGCGACCGGCGAGGAGCGCCTCTCCGAGACCACGGTGGCTTACTCCACGGACGCCGTCGTCGGCGACATCGACGCGCCCTACGTCGTGCGCTTCCGCAGCGCGGGCGTGGACGAGTGGGAAAACGCTGTCAACGTCTATCCCAACCCCGTCGGGCGCGGTCAGAAGGTCAGCCTCGGCCTCGGCGCCGGGACCACGGGCAAGGTGCAGGTCGAGATCGTGAACGCCTTGGGCGTCGTGGTTGAGACGCGGCGCATCACGTCTGCGCAAACCGAAATCACCGCCCCGAGCGTGGCCGGCATCTATACGCTGCGCATCACGATGGAAGGACAGGGAACATGCATTAAGAAATTGGTTGTAAAGTAAGAAAAATGAAAAATTTTGCGATTTTTTTGCTTTTGTATGGATAAAAGTCTTACTTTTGCCCCGAAAATACAGGATTATATGCGATAATAGCGCGAAAATTGAACAAAATCGAATTGTAAAAACATAATAATCAAATAATTATCAACTTAAATCAAACAAAAATGAAAAAGTTTTTCTTAATCACAATGTTGATGACATTTGGCTTCTTTGCCCATGTCAGTTCGGCTTTTGGCCAACATTGGACGGGTGAATGTGGTAGTCATCCGGGCAATTTAAGCCTAACTGGTCTTATCCAAATGACTGGATCCTACACCTTAGGAACCCATGTTGAAATCGCTGCGTTTTACGGCGACGAATGCCGTAGCGACGGTGAGTCCCTTATCTGGAGTGCAGGGGACAACTGCTGGATTGCTATCATGACCATTTGCGGCGACCCGGGCGATGAACTTTCGTTCAAGCTCTACGATCACAACACGAACGAAGTACTCACCAATGCGGTGTGCAGCACTACCTTCACTTACACCGCTGATGACGACACTCCTGAAGAAACGCTTAACTTCACCTACACGGCTCCCACCTACGCCATCACTGCCGTGGCCGATCCTGCTACGGCTGCTACGGTGACGGGCGGTGGCAACTACGAAATGGGTGAGAGCGTCACGCTGTCGTACACGATCAACCCGGGCTACACCTTCCTGATGTGGACGGACGGCGACGACAACTACGTCAGCGACCTCGACGACTACACCTTCACCGTGACGGGCGCCGCCTCCTACAAGGCCAAGTTCTCTTCGGAACTCTATCTGATTTACGCCATCGCCCATCCTTCCATCGGTGGTACGGTGGCCGTGTCGGGTGCTACCGAAGGCACCAACGGCTTCCACAATGGCGATCCTTGCACCCTGACGGCTACTCCCGCCGCTGGCTATTCCTTCCTCAACTGGAAAGATGATGCCGACGTTGTGGTGTCAACGAGTGCCACCTATACCTTCAACGTGGCTGAAGGCGGCAACTACCATGCCTACTTCGAGTTAGGTGCCACCACCTACACCATCACCACCTCCTGCAACCCCGACGGCGCGGGTACGGTTACCGGTGCTGGCGACTATACGGGCGGCTCATCCTGCACGCTGACCGCTACGGCCAACCCCGGCTCCACCTTCCTCATGTGGACGAAGGACGGCACCATGGTGTCTGAGAATCCGACCTACACCTTCACGGTGACGGAAAGCGCCGAATATGTGGCCAACTTCACCGTTGAGACCTATCTGATCACCGCCTCGGTGACCCCGAGCGGCGCTGGTACCGTGACGGGCGTTGGCGGCTTCGCCTACAACGAGTCGTGCACCCTTGAGGCCACGGGCAACCCCGGCTTCGTCTTCGAAAAGTGGACGCTCAACGGCATCGATGTCTCCACCGACAATCCTTATACCTTCAACGTGACTGAGGCTGGCGACTATGTGGCCCACTTCACGGTCGGTTATGTCGTTACGGTGACCAGCGAAGGCGGTAGCGGTACCATCACGGGTGCCGGCACTTATCCTGCCGGAGCCACCGTTACCCTCGAAGCCACGGCCGATCCCGGCTGCTCCTTCCTCTTCTGGAAAGTGGGTACCGACTTCATTGACGACAATCCTTACACCTTCACCGTCACGTCCGACCTCGACATCATCGCCTACTTCTCCACGGAGACCTACATCATTTCCGTGGCGGCCGACCCCGATGATGCTGGTACCGTGAGCGGCGCCGGTGGCTACACCTACGGCCAAACCGCCACGCTGACGGCTACTGCCAACGAAGGCTACCTCTTCGCTAACTGGACGTTGAACGGCATCGTTGTCTCCACCGACAACCCGTATTCCTTCAACGTGACCGAATCCGGCGACTATGTGGCCAACTTCGACCAAGGCTGCATCATCACCACGAGCTGCAATCCTGAAGGCGCTGGCACGCTGACGGGCGCCGGCACTTATGCCGTCGGTGCTTCCGTCACCTTGACCGCCACTCCCGCCAATCCTGGCTCACAGTTCCTCTTCTGGACTTTGAACGGTGAAGTGGTTTCCGAAGATCCTACCTATACCTTCACGGCTACGACCGATGCCGAATATGTGGCCAACTTCACTGTTGAGAACTACCTCATCACGGTGTCTGCCAATCCTTCCAATGGTGGCGATGTGACCGGTGGTGGCAGCTTCACCTATGGTCAAAGCTGCACGCTGACCGCTACGGCCGCCGCTGGCTATGTCTTCAACAACTGGACGCTGAATGGCGCCGAAGTGGCTACCACGCCTACTTATACCTTCGACGTGATCGAGGCTGGTGACTATGTGGCCAACTTCGTTGTCGGCTACGACATCACCGCTTCTTGCGAACCTGCCAGCGCTGGTACCATCACTGGTACGGGCGTCTATACCGAAGGCCAGACCTGCACGCTGAGCGTTGTTCCTACCAACAGCAGCTACACCTTCGTGTTCTGGACCAAGGACGGCGAAGTCGTCTCCGACGTTGAGACCTTCAGCTTCACCGTGACCGAAAGCGCCCACTATGTGGCCAACTTCACCTATGAAACCTACATCATCAACGCCACCGTCAATCCTGACGACGCTGGTGAGGTGACTGGCGGCGGTGCCTTCATGTGGGGCGAGTCCTGCACTCTGACGGCTACGGCCAACACGGGCTACACCTTCGCTAACTGGACCTTGAACGGCATTGAAGTCTCCACGAGCGCTTCCTACACCTTCACGGTGGTTGAGAGCGGCGACTATGTGGCCAACTTCGACGTTTGCGCCACCAATACCATCACGGCCATCGCCAATCCTACCGAAGGTGGCGAGCTGACGGGTGCCGGCGTTTACAACACGGGTTCCACTTGCACTTTGGGTGCTACTGCCAATCCTGGCTATGAGTTCGTCAACTGGACGCTGAACGGCGAAGTCGTTTCGACCAACGCTTCCTTCAGCTTCACCGTGACGGAAGACGCCACCTATGTGGCCAACTTCTCGCAGGATCTCTACTATGTCGGCGTCACTGCCAATCCTGAAGAGGGTGGTGAAACCGTTGGTGGCGGTTACTTCCTCTATGGTCACTGGTGCATCCTCCACGCCATCCCGGCCGACGGCTACACCTTCGCCAACTGGACGGTGAACGGCACCGTGGTTTGCACTGAGCCTATCTACAGATTCATTGTGACCGAAAGCGTTGATGTCGTCGCCAACTTCACTCAAGACGGCTACGTCATCACTGCCACGGCCAACCCGACCGCTGGTGGCACCCTCACGGGCGCTGGCGTTTACATCTACGGTCAGAGCTGCACTTTGACGGCCTATGCCAACACGGGCTACACCTTCATCAACTGGACGAAGAACGGTGAGCAAGTCTCTACCAACACGGCTTACACCTTCACGGTGACGGAAGCCGCCGACTACGTGGCCAACTTCTCGCAGAACCTCTACACCATCTCTGTCGAGGCCAATCCTGCCGATGCCGCCTACGTGTTCATCCAAAACGGCCAGAACGGTCAGTTCGCCTATGGCGACGTTTGCACGCTGAGAGTGGCTACGCCTAACCCGGGCTACACCTTCGTGAACTGGACGCTGAACGGCATTGAGGTCTCCAACGACATGACCTACACCTTCGTTGTGACGGGCAATGCCCATTATGTGGCTCAGTTCGCCAACAGAACTGTGACCATCAATGCCGTCGCCGGCCGTGAAGAGGTTGGTGAAGTCATTGGCGCTGGTGTCTATAACTACGGCGAGACCGTGACGATGAGCGCCATCCCGGCCGAAGGCTATGTCTTCGTGAACTGGACTGAAAAGGAAGTGGTTGTCTCTGACGCAGCCACCTTCTCCTTCATCGCCACTGAAGACCGCTTCTTGGAGGCGCACTTCGCCATCATGACTGGCGTCAACGAGAACGAGACCTTCGCTGTGTCGCTGTTCCCGAACCCCGCCAGCAACAGGATGACGGTCGTGACCGACCAGGCTGAATACCAGCTCGACATCTACAACATCATGGGTGCCATGGTTCGCACGATGGGCAACTGCTCCTACAACACGGAGATCGATGTTGAGAATCTGCCCGCCGGTACCTACATTATCCGTCTGACCAACGGCAATGCTGTGGAAAACAGAAGATTCATCAAGAAGTAATTCTTAGGTGGACGAAATGAAAACGGTCGGCAACGAAAGTTGCCGACCGTTTTTTTGTCTTAAGGAAGCTTTTATTCTTGGTAATACACCCGTTTGACCCGTTGCGAGACTCGCGTCATGATTTCGTAAGGGATGGTTTGGCAAGCCTTGGCAATGTCGTTGATGTCGTGCTCCGCGTCGAAAATCACCACGGAATCGCCCTCTGAAGCCTCCACCGACGTCAGGTCAATCATGCACATGTCCATGCAGATGTCGCCGATGACGGGCACCTTACACCCGTTCACATGGAATATTCCGTTGCCGTTGCCTAACAATCGGGAAAGCCCGTCGGCATATCCGATGGGGACGATGCCGATGCGAAGGTCGTGCTCGGCGCGTCCATGACGGTTGTAACCGATGCTGTCGCCGGCAGGCACTTGCTTGATTTGGTTGATGGTCGTCTTTAGGGCCACAACGGGCTGAAGGTTTCCGCAGTCGGCAGCGCAAGTGGGCACCCCGTACAAGCCAATGCCCAACCTGACCATGTCGAACTGGTATTGTGGGAAGCGCGAGATGCCCGCCGTGTTCAGTATGTGGCGCAGGACCTTGTGAGGGAAGGCCTCGACAATTTTCCGGCTTCCTTCCTCAAAGCGTTTGATCTGGCTCAAGGTGAAGTCGTCCTCGGCGGGATTGTCGGCTGTGGCTAAATGGGAGAAAACGCTCTTCACATGGAGCATGGGGTTCGCCTTGATGCGCCGAATCAGCTCCGGAAGCTCCTCGTTGGAGAATCCCAGGCGGTGCATTCCTGTGTCCAACTTGATGTGGACGTTGATGGGATGTGCCTCGGGAAGCGCCATGTTGTGCATGGCCTTTTCGATGAAGGCGAGGTTGCGGAAGCTGAACACTTCAGGCTCAAGGTGGTATTTGATGATGTTGTCGTAGCTGTTCACTTCAGGGCTCATCACCATGATGGGCAGGTTGATGCCGGCACGGCGCAGCTCCACGCCTTCGTCGGCAAAGGCAACGGTCAGGTAGTCAACGTTGTGGAACTGAAGTACGTTGGAGACCTCCAAGTTGCCGCTGCCGTAGCCGAAGGCTTTGACCATCACCATGAGCTTGGTCTCCGGCTTGATTTTCGAACGGAAATAGTTCAGGTTGCCGACCATGTGGTTGAAGTTGATCTCAAGCACGGTTTCGTGTGCCTTTTCCTGCAATTCCATCCCGATTTGCTCGAATTCGAAGGCGCGTGCGCCTTTCAGGAGGATGGTCTGGTTGTTGAACTTGGAAAAAGGGAAATGCATCAGGAAGTCGGCCACGTTGGGGTAGAAGTGGCATTCCATGTCGAAGAGGTTGGCTTGTCGGGAGATGCCCTCGCCGATGCCGATGAGCATGTCAACTTCCTTGTTCTTGAGCAGTTGCGCTATTTCCGAATAAAGCTCCATCTCGTTTCTGCCGCTTTGCAGGATGTCGGAGAGGATGACGGCACGGCGTTTGTGCTGGCGTTGTTGCTTCATGACGTCCAAGGCGATGGAGAGCGAATTGACGTCGGAGTTGTAGTAGTCGTTGATGATGGTGCAGTTGTTCATTCCCGCCTTGATTTCGAGGCGCATGGCCACCGAGGTCAGCGTGAGCAGCCTTTCGGCGATGCGCTCAGGGGCGTAATGCAACAGCAGGCACACGGCGATGCAATGGAGGGCGTTCTCGATGGAAGCGTCGTCGGCAAACGGGATGGTGAACGTCAGCGTCTCGTTTTGGTAGAGGCATTGCAACAAGGTGGAGCCTTCGTTTTTTGTCACGGTTTTCACAAACATGTCGGCTTCCTCGAATTTCCGGCTCCATGTGAACAACTTGACCTTGGAGGTGATTCCCGAACGAAGCACGACCTGTTGTATGTCGGCGTAGTCCATGCAATACACCAACGAGTCGGCCTTGGTGAACAGATTGAGTTTCTCGCCCACTTTCTGGATGCGGCTGATGAAATTCTCGTCATGGGCCTGCCCGATGTTGGTGAACACGCCTATGGTGGGAGCGATGACGCTCCGCAAGGCCTCCATCTCGTTGGGTTCGGAGATGCCGGCTTCGAAGATCGCCAGCGTGTTGTTCTCGTTCATCTGCCACACCGAAAGCGGGACGCCCACCTGCGAGTTGTAGCTTTTCGGGCTTCTCACGATGTTGAAATCGGACCCCAGCATCTGGAACAGCCATTCTTTGACGATGGTCTTGCCATTGCTCCCCGTGATGCCGATGACGGGAATCTCGAATTGCCGCCTGTGGTGGGCTGCCAAGGCCTGCAAAGCGGCCAAGGTGTTGGAAACGACGATGAAAGCGGCCTCGCTGCAAGGCTTGTCGGGAATCCGTTGCACCACGAAGGCGCGGACGCCTTTCTCGTAGAGGTCGTTGATGTATTTGTGGCCGTCGTTTCGGGCGCTGGCGATGGCGAAAAACAGTGCTTGGTCGGCGGTCACCAATTGGCGGCTGTCGGTCAGGAGGTCGCAGACTTGCCTTTCGGCAAGGTTTCCGCTCAGCTGTCCGTTGACGATTTCGGCGATTTGGGTCAGTGAATAAAAGGGGTGCTGCATGGCGGTATGGCATATTTTCCGCAAAAATACGGCTTTTCTCCGATGCTTTCCCGTTGTTTCAAGAAAAATAAGCTACCTTTGCGTCACGAATAGGAAAAAGCCATGAGCCTCAAAAGACACATCCCCAACGCCCTCACTTGTTGCAACCTGCTTTCGGGCTGTTTCTCCATCCTTTTTCTCGCTTCCGGAATGCCCGTCAAGGCGGCGCTGATGGTCTTCGTGGCGGGGCTGTTCGATTTCTTGGACGGCTTTGCCGCACGCTTGCTCCATGTCCATTCGCCCATCGGGGCCGACTTGGATTCGTTGTCGGACGTGGTCTCGTTTGGCGTGGCGCCGGGCTTCATCATGTTTTGGCTGATGAGCCATGCGTCCGACTTGCCGTCCGTTGTCTGGCTCGGCATCAGCGTGTTGCCCTGCTTGGCGTTTCTGCTGCCGGTGTTTTCGGCCCTCCGTTTGGCCAAGTTCAACATCGACGACACGCAAAAGACCTCGTTTCGGGGCATTCCTGCGCCTGGCATGGCCATTTTCATTGCTTCGTTGCCGTTGGCGCTCAGTCAAGTGGGCCACCTCGACGACGGCGCGTTGGGCTATTGGGCCTGCCTTGGCATCACTTTGGTGTTTTCGTTCATGATGGTCAGCCGCCTGCGGTTCTTCTCGTTCAAGATGAAGTCGGCGAAATGGAAAGGCAACGAGGTGAGGTGGGTTTTCCTGCTCGTTGCCGTTGTGGGTTTCGCTGTCTTCAGATGGGTGGCCTTGCCCTTCATCATGATGCTTTACATGCTGCTGTCGGTGCTTTTCGGCGACACGATGGAGCAATGAAGGCTCCTTTACAGCTCCTTCTTGTGTAGGATGAAGTTGTGGCCAAGATACACCTCCCTGACGTGTTCGTCTTGGGCCAGCACTTCGGGTGTGCCCGACATCAGCACGGAGCCGTCGAAGAGCAGGTAGGCACGGTCGGTAATGGAAAGGGTTTCGTGGACGTTGTGGTCGGTGATGAGCACGCCGATGTTTTTCCTTTTGAGCTTGAAGATGATGCGTTGGATGTCTTCCACGGCAATGGGATCGACGCCGGCAAAAGGCTCGTCCAAAAGGATGAAGTTGGGGTCAACGGCCAAGGCACGGGCAATCTCGGTGCGGCGTCGCTCCCCGCCCGAAAGCTGTATGCCCTTGCTTTTCCTGACATGTTGCAGGCCGAATTCTTCGAGCAGCGATTCCAGTTTTTCCGCTTGTTGCTGTTTGGTCATGCCTTTCTTGAACTGCATCACGGAGGCGATGTTGTCTTCCACGCTCATTTGGCGGAACACCGAGGCTTCTTGGGCCAAATAGCCGATGCCCATCTGGGCGCGTTTGTACATGGGTTGGCCGGAGATGTCTTCGTTTTCAAGGAAAACCTTGCCGGAATAGGGTTTGATCAGGCCGACGACCATATAGAACGTGGTCGTTTTTCCGGCACCGTTCGGACCCAGCAGCCCCACGATTTCTCCTTGTTCAACCTTGATATCGACATTGTTCACCACGGTGCGCTGACCGTATTTCTTGACCAAGTTTTGCGTTTTCAGTTCCATCTTCAAATTCTCAATTATCAATTTTCAACTCTAAACTCTAAACTCTAAACTCTAAACTAAAAAATCCCTTCCTTCAAAATATCATGCAAATGAATGATCCCCAAATATTTGCCGTTGCTGACCACGGGCAGTTGCGTGATGCTGTTGTGTCGCATCAGGTGAAGGGCATCGACGACCAAGGCCTCCTCGTCGATGGTTTTGGGGCTGGAGGTCATGATTTGTGCGGCTTTCACGTGTTCGATGTCGGGGGTGTTCATCAGCATACGGCGGAGGTCGCCATCGGTGATGATGCCTAAGATGCTGTCGTTTTCGGCGACTACCGTGGCTCCCAAGCGCTTGTGTGTCATTTCGATGATGACTTGCGTTAGGTTGTCGTCGGGGCCAACTTCGGGCCGCTCGTTTCGGGTGTAGAGGTCTTTCACGCGCAGGTAGAGTTGCTTGCCGAGTGCGCCTCCGGGGTGGAACTTGGCGAAGTCGGCCGTGGAGAAGCCGCGGCACCGCATCAAAACCAATGCCAGCGCGTCGCCCATGACGAGTTGTGCCGTGGTGCTGCTGGTGGGGGCAAGGCTCCCGGGCATGGCTTCCTCGTCAACGGTCACGTCGAGGATGAAATCGGCTTGCGAGGCCAAATAGGACCGGCGGTTGCCGACGATGGCCACTATCTTGTTCCCTCTGAGCTTGATGAGCGGCACTAACATCTTGATTTCGGGCGTTTCGCCGCTTTTCGACAGGATGACCACGATGTCGCCTTCGCGGACGATGCCCAAGTCGCCATGGATGGCGTCGGCGGCATGCATGAAAACGGCGGAGGTGCCCGTCGAATTCATCGTTGCCACGGTTTTTTGGGCGATGATGGCGCTTTTCCCGATGCCCGAAAACACGAGGTTCCCATTGCTTTCGAGTATCGATTCCACGGTTTTCTGGAAATCGTCGTTCAAAAAGGCTTTCAGTCCAACGATTGCATTTGCCTCGTTTTCAATTATTTGAGTGGCCAATTCGATAATAGTCCCATTTTTTTTCATTTTTTCTCGAAATTTATTTGCTCCGTATGGTTTAAAAGCTATAACTTTGTCTTTGCTGTTCGGGTCGAAAAGATTCCTACAGCAATAACGTAGTTTTTCAAAAGAGATTGCAAAGTAACACAAAAGTTTGTAATATACCAAAAGGAGGAACTCATGGCAAAGAAAGAAGATCTGGCGATTCATAAGTTGCTGAAGGATGTTTTCGGCTTCGATCAATTCAAGGGGAATCAGGAAGAGATCATCAAGAACGTCCTTGGCGGCAACAACACTTTCGTGTTGATGCCCACAGGCGGCGGCAAGTCGCTCTGCTACCAACTGCCCGCATTGATGTCGGAAGGCACCGCTATCGTCGTCTCTCCGCTCATCGCCTTGATGAAGAACCAAGTCGATATGATCCGCAATTTCGGCACCGACCTTGGCATCGCCCATGTGATGAACTCGTCGCTTTCGAAGGCGGAGCTGCTTGAGGTCAAGGAAGACCTGAAAAGCGGCAAGACCAAGCTGCTCTACGTGGCGCCCGAGTCGCTCACCAAGGAAGAGACGGTGGAGTTTCTGCGCACGCTCAAGATCTCGTTCGTCGCCATCGACGAGGCGCATTGCATCTCGGAATGGGGCCACGACTTCAGGCCCGAATACCGCCGCCTGCGCCCCATCATCAACGCCATTGGCGACAACCTGCCCGTCATCGCCCTCACCGCCACCGCCACGGTGAAGGTGCAGAACGACATCATGAAGAACCTCGACATCCTTGATGCCAAGGTGTTCAAATCCTCCTTCGACCGCCCCAACCTCTATTATGAGGTACGCCCGAAGACCAAAGACGTCATCAAGGACATCATCAAATACATCAAGCAAAATCCCGGCAAGTCGGGCATCGTGTATTGCCTGAGCCGCAAGAAAGTGGAAGAGCTGGCGGAGACTTTGGCGGTGAACAACATACGGGCCTTGCCTTACCACGCCGGCCTCGACAGCCAGACACGCAAGGAAAACCAAGACAAGTTCCTGATGGAGGAAGCCGACGTCATCGTGGCCACCATCGCCTTCGGCATGGGCATCGACAAGCCCGATGTCCGTTTCGTCATCCACCACGACATCCCGAAGAGTTTGGAAGGCTACTACCAAGAGACGGGCCGCGCCGGTCGCGACGGCGGCGAGGGCAACTGCATCGCCTTCTACGACTATGAGGACATACACAAGTTGGAGAAATTCAACAAAGGCAAGAACGTTGCCGAACAGGAAATCGCCCGAGAGCTGCTTAACGAAACCGTGACCTACGCCGAATCAGCGGTTTGCCGTCACAGGCTGCTGCTTCACTATTTCGGCGAGGAGTACAACAAGGAAAACTGCGGATCGTGCGACAACTGCCGCTACCCCAAGGAGAAGTTTGACGGCAAGGAAGACCTCAAGCTCGTCCTCGAAGCCGTGGAGGAGACCAAGCAACTCTTCAAGACCAAGCACATCGCCGAGCTTCTGGCAGGCAAACTCACCGGCGACATCAAGTCGGCCAAGCAGGAGAACAACGAGTTTTTCGGCGCCGGCGACGAACACGACGAGAAATACTGGACCGCCGTCATCCGTCAAGCCTTGGTCAACAAGCTGCTTTCCAAGGATATCGAGAACTATGGCATCCTGAAAATCACGAAAGAGGGCAAGAGCTTCATCAAGAAGCCTTATACCATCATGCTCGTTAAGGACCATGACTATGAAAACGCCGACGAGGATGACCCGGAGGCCCTCGCCTTGGGTTCGAGCAAGGACGGCGGAGCCGACAAGACCCTTTTCGCCTTGCTGAAGGACTTGCGGAAGACCATCGCCAAGCAGAACGGACTGCCGCCTTTCGTCATCTTCCAAGACCCCTCGCTTGAGGACATGGCCATCCAATACCCCATCACGAAGGAAGAAATGACCCAAATCGCGGGCGTTGGCTCCGGAAAAGCGGAAAAGTTTGGCGAACCTTTCATCAAGCTCATCAAGGAATATGTGGAAGAAAACGACATCACACGCCCCAACGACATGGTGGTGAAGTCGGTGGTCAACAATTCCGCACTCAAGATTGGCATCATCCAGAACATCGACAAGAAGATTCCGCTGGAAGACATCGCCTACGGGAAAGGGCTGGAGTTCGACGAACTGCTTTCCGAAATCGAGAGCATCGTCTCGTCGGGAACCCACTTGGACATCAACTACTACATCGAAGACAACGTGGACATCTATCATCAGGAAGACATCCTGGACTATTTCAAGGAGGCCGAGTCGGACGACATCCAAACCGCCCTCCGCGAACTTGGCGAGGACGAGTACGAAGAAGAGGAAGTCCGCCTGATGCGCATCAAGTTCCTTTCCGACGTGGGCAATTGATTGACAATGAGACGCTTTTCGATAATAGTCGTTTGTTTGCTCTTGCTTGCGGCTTGCAAAACCAAGAGCGACGCATTTGTGCCCGAGCGCTTGCTCACCGAGCAGGAAATGATTTCCATCATGGCCGACATCCAGATCATTGAGGCGGATATCAACTTCCGCAAGATCAACCATGAGGATGTTGGCGGCATGGCTCAACGCTATTACGCCCAACTATTTGAGCATTATGGGATTACGGACAGCGTTTTCGCGCAAAACATGGACTACTACACCCGTAATCCGGCCACGATGGAACGGATTATGGACTCGGTGACCGAGCGATTGCTGAAGGAACAAGCTACTTGTTCAACTCAGTAGCAATCAAGTCGTTCAGTTTCTTGGCGGCATCCAAAAGCAGGCTTTCGTCGGTGGGGACGGGCACGGGCTGGCTGTTGCCGAGCCGTTTCAAGGTCTCGGCAGAGCAGGCCTCGCGGTCGCCTCGGACGGTGGTGTAGTCGTTCTTGAAGGAGGAGGTCACCTCGAAGGGCACGGTGCCGATGCGTTGTTTCCCGTCCAAGCCAAAATAGTTGATGTAGCCCGAAACCGTCACATGCTTGTTCTGCGAGTGGTCGGTCACCTCGACGCTTTTGCCGTTCTTGCTCTCCTTGAACGACACTTCGTCGAGGCGCATGGGCGATATGCTGACTTGGTTCACCATCACGGCCGCGAAAGGCTTTTTGGGTTGCTTCATGACATACACCCCGTTGACGCCGGAGGGAAGCTCGTTGGCATCAAACCCGAACACGGCATCACGGAAGCCGTCGGGCAGGTTGAAGTCGGACGCGAACCCGAACTCCACCCTGTCTGACAACTGGAGCGCTTGCCTTTTTTGCAGGCTCAGCAAATGCGGGTTTTCCCGGTTGGTGCGTTTCAGTTGGTCGATATACTTTCCGGCTTCCTCGGCATCAGCCTTCGCGCCAGTGCCGAGCAGTTGGTTGGCCTTTGCCACCAAGAAGCTCTCCGCCTTGTTGCGTGCGGCCATCATGTCGTCGTCAAGGTCGAGTCTCACATAGTTCATGCCGTTTTTGACCTTCGCGGGGAAGCACTTCAAGGCGTCGTTGCGGCCTTTCATGCTGCAATAGCGTTGATAGATTTCGGGCCACACGTCGGGCTGCCCCGAGGCTTTCAGGGCTTGGATGCGCTCGTGGTCGGCTTGGTTGGCCTTGTGGTAAGACGCCGCCACCATATTGATATGCTTCGCGTTCATGTCGCCGTCGCAGATGTCGGGCGCAAGGCGTTGGATCACTTGGTCGTACTCTTGGGCTTCATAAAGCCGTTTGGTCGTGTTGCAGGCGGTGAGCGTCGCGCCGAGCAACAAAGCGGGAATCAGTCGGAGGTATCTCATGGTCTTTTCTGTTTTTAATTTGACTTCGGGACTACGGGACTTCGGGACAAGTCCAATGCCTCGCAGTCTCGCAGTCCCGTAGTCTCACGTCAATAAAACAAAAACCACAAATTTCGCTCCAAAATTGTCCAATCGGCGAGAAATCTTTACTTTTGTGCCATCAAAATGTGATCGAAATGGAAATAGTCAAGCAACTGCAACAGGATTTCGCCGATTTCATGGCGAAGACCGACTTCGGCGGACAGCCTGCCGAGCTATACGAACCCATCGGCTACACCCTCCTGCAAAGTGGCAAGCGTTTGCGCCCCATGCTTTGCCTTTTGGCCAACGACCTGTTTGGCGGCGACGAGCAGCAAGCCCTTTGGCCCGCCTTGGCCTTGGAGACCTTCCACAACTTCACCCTGATTCACGACGACATCATGGACCAAGCCCCGCTGCGGCGTGGAAGGGAGACCGTCTATCAGAAATGGAATGCCAACATTGCCATCCTCTCCGGCGACGCGATGTTGGCCTTGGCTTTCCAATATGCGCTGAAACCGGAAAAAGGCGCCGAACTCGCGAGGCAACTCGGCAAGGTGGCCATCGAGATCTGCGAAGGCCAGCAGATGGACCTCAACTTCGAGACCCAAAAGGTGGTCACCATCGAGGACTATTTGGAGATGATTCGGCTGAAAACCGCCGTCCTTTTGGCCACGGCCTTGCAGATGGGCGCCACCGTGGCGGGCGCGAAAGAAGCTGACATCCGGAAACTGTATGGTTTTGGCATCGACTTGGGGATGAGTTTCCAGCTGCAAGACGACATCCTCGACCTCTACAGCGACGTGGAGGTGTTTGGCAAGCGTCATGGCGGCGACATCGCCGACAACAAGAAGACCTACCTTTACCTGAAGGCTTTGGAACTCGCCTCGGCGGGAGACCGCAAGCGGCTGGAGCAGCTTTTCGCCCTCCGCATCGACCACGACGAGGAGGAGAAGATAGAGGAAGTGCAGGCCATCTACGACCGTTTGCATGTGAAGGAAGCCGTGGAACAGGTCATGCTCGACTACGACCGCAAGGCTTTCGCCACCCTCGACGCCATCGACTTGCCCGAAGGGAGGAAAACCCACCTGAAGGCTTTTGCCGAGCTGCTTTCGGGACGGAAAAAATAAAAAAAAGAGGCTCGTTGAGCCTCTTCGTGTGTGATGCGGATGCCGTCACTTTTTGACTGCCTTTTCCCGTTTGACCTTTTTTTGGTCTTTAGCTGAAACGGGACGCAGGCCCTTTTCGGCTTTCGGTTCGGCTTTCGGTTCGGCTTTCCTTTCGGTCTGCTTGTCGTCTTTTTTGTCGCTTACCGCAGTGCTTGAGCAGCAGTCGCCGCTCTTTTTCTCGTCTTTCTTCACGTCTTTCGAGGCGCAGCAGTCGTCGGATTTGACGGCCTTTTGCCCGTTCTCTTGCGATGCCGTCGTGACGGTCTTCTTGCTTTGCTCGGTGTTGGCTTTCTTTACAGGTTCTTGAGCCTCAGCGTTTTGGATGCTCATGGCGCTGATGGCGAAAAAGGCCAAAACGCCAAATAGGATGGATTTTTTCATAGTATGTGTGATTTAGAGTCTGTTGTGTCTTATCAAAAATCGTTCCAAAGTGACAAAAATGGAAGCCTGGGATGGTGGAGGGGCTTCGGGTGAAGGTTTAGTGGCTTCCTCAATCATGGCCAATCTCTTTCAACATGGGTACGAACTTGAAGTCGCCAAAGGCTTCCTGCTTCAGCGTGCCGTCGGCCATCTTGGTGATTTTCAGCATGGTTTGCCCTTCGCCTTCGGTGTTGTCCATGGGGATGACCATGATGCCGTCGGCTTTCATCTGACCGAGGAGCCGGTCGGGGAGGCTTGGTGCGCCTGCCGTGATGATGATGCGGTCGAAGGGCGCGTATGTGGGCAGTCCCTCGAAGCCGTCGCCGAGGAAGGCCTTCACGCGGAAGGGCAGCCTTTCAAGCACTTCCTTGGTCTTGAAATAGAGGTTGCGTTGCCGCTCGATGCTGAACACCTTGGCGCCCATGGCCGCGAGGACGCAGGCTTGGTAGCCCGACCCGGTGCCGATTTCGAGCACTTTCATGCCTTTCTCAACTTGCAGGAGCTGGGTTTGGAAGGCCACGGTGGAAGGCTGCGAGATGGTTTGCCCCGAGCCGATGGGGAAGGCTTGGTCTTGGTAGGCAAGCTCGACGAAGGAGGAGTCAAGGAAAACGTGGCGTGGCACCTCGTCGATGGCGGCGAGGACGGCCTCGTCGGTGATGCCTTTCGCACGAAGCTGGCCGACGAGCTGCTTGCGCAGACCCTTGTGGCGGTAGTTGTCTTCCAAGTTGATGTTCATATCGTAACGTTCCTTCTCGGCGCTTTCGACACCGGCCTAAGGGCCGTTCGGGCGCCTTTGCCTGTGAATCGTGCCGCGAAATTACGTCAAAAACCAACGCCACGAAACGATAAAAACACTATTTTTGCCGAAATTTTGCAATATGCTGAAAATAGGTGTTTTGGGTGCAGGCCATTTGGGGAAGATCCATATCAACTGCATCAAACAGATAGAGCGATTCGACTTGGTGGGCTTCTTCGACCCCAACCGAGAGACGGCCAAGCAGGTGGAAACGGAGATGCAGGTGGATGGTTTCGAGACCATCGACGCGCTGATTGACGCGGTGGATGTGGTTGACATCGTGACGCCCACCGTCAGCCATTTCGAGTGTGCTTCGAAGGCGTTGGGCAAACGCAAGCACGTCTTCATCGAGAAGCCTATCGTAGCCACGCCCGACGAGGCCAATGCGTTGAAGAAACTGGCCGACGAAGCCGACGTGAAGGTGCAGGTAGGGCATGTCGAGCGGTTCAATCCGGCTTTCATCGCCGCCGAGCCTTTCATTGGGCAGCCGCTGTTTGTGGAGGCGCATCGTTTGGCTTTGTTCAACCCGAGGGGAACCGACGTGCCCGTGGTGCTCGACCTGATGGTACACGACTTGGACATCCTGCTCACCATCGTCAAGTCGCCCGTGCAGCATGTCAGCGCGAGCGGCGTGGCCATCGTCAGTCCGACGTCCGACATCGCCAACGTCCGCATCGAGTTCGAGAACGGCGCCGTGGCCAACCTGACCGCTTCGCGCCTCTCGATGAAGAACATGCGCAAGACCCGCATTTTCCAGAAAGACGCCTACGTCACCGTCGATTTCTTGGAGAAGAAGGCCGAAATCGTGCGCATCCATGACGAGGTGGACGAGACCAACCCCCTTTCCACCACCATCACCTTGGCCGACGGCGCGGAGAAGCAAATCACGTTTGAAATGCCTGAGATACACCCCATCAACGCGATCAAGACGGAATTAGAGTGCTTCTACGATGCCGTTGTGCACAACACCACGCCGACGGTCACCATCGACGACGGCATCAACGTGCTGAAGTTGGCATATCGCATCTTGGACGCCGTCAACGCCTCCATCGCCAAAGTGGAAAAATAAAAGCGTATGGCTAAACAATATTCTCGTTGCCGTTCCGTTTCTTTTCTAAACTGATTGCCATGATAAGAAAAGCTACTCTTGGCGTCGTGTCGTGCGCCGTTTTTTTCTCGTTGGCCTTGGTCTCGTGCCACAAGTTTTCGGGCTCGCAAACCGTTCCGGCCTACATCCACATCGACTCGATTACGGTGGAATGCGACTATTACACTTTCGGGGCCAGCACGAGCAACATCACCGATGCGTGGGTCTATGTCGATGACCAGATCATCGGCTGCTACGAGTTGCCCGCCACGTTTCCGGTCTTGAAAAACGGGAAGCACAAAGTGAGTGTCTATGCCGGCATTTGCATCGACGGAATCGGCGACTCGCGCTCGTATTATCCTTTCTACAAGCCGAAGGAGTATTACGAACTCGACCTTGTGGAGGACAGCGTCGTCACGCTCAATCCGGTGGTGACCTATTATGAGATCGACATGCTGAACTTCGGCTGGAAGGAGGATTTCGAGACGGGGTCGTCGTTGGTGAAGTCGCCGCAAAGTGACACGGGGATGGTGCGCGTCAGCGGCGCTGAGGCTTGGAACTCGCCCAATTCGTTCTATTCCGGCATGGTGTCGCTCCCGCCCGATTCGTTGGACTTTTGCGTGGAGACTTCGGAAGGGATGACGTTCCACACCGATCTCCAAGGCAATTTCTGTGTGCTTGAGATGGATTACAAGACCAACGACACCGTGTTTGTCGGCGTGATGTATTACGAGGATTACCAGAAGCAATACTGGCCGTTGGTGAAGGTGCTGCCTTCCGACAAGGAACACGCCGTGCCGCAAAAGTGGAAAAAGATCTACATCACCTTGGGGCCGTTTTTGTCCGTTCACGAATCGGCATCCTATTTCAAGGTTTACATCACCTCCGACCTGTCTGTCCATCCTGATTACGAACAGCCTGATTACACGCCCATCAGCGAGCAGAGGTACTACTATTTCGACAACTTCAAAGTGATTTACCGCTGATGATGAACAAGAGAAAACTCGCGACCCTGTACTTCTGCGTCGATTGGGTCACTTCCATCTTGGCCTGGACGTTGTTTTATTTCTTTCGCAAGGCCCACGAAGACCTTTACATCAACTATTGGGACCGCATCAGCTATTCGTTGGGCACCACCAGCTTTTGGCTCGGCGTCATCTTCATCCCCATCGGTTGGCTTGTCCTCCATGCCGTGACGGGAGCCTATGAGAAAGTCTATATGAAATCGCGCCTGAAGGAGTTGGGCCAAACCTTCTTCATCACCTTGCTCGGCGTAGTGGTCATTTTCTTTGTGGCCATCCTTGATGACGAAGTGGCTTCGTATAAGTCTTATTACCAGTCGTTTATCGCGCTTTTCACCATACAGTTCTTCCTGACCTACATCCCGCGACTCGTCATCACCACGACGGTCATTTCGAGAATCAGAAGCAAGAAAATCGGGTTCAACACCCTCGTTGTGGGCAGCAACGACAACGCTTGCTCCATTTTCAAGGAGATAGAGGAGGAGGTGAAGCCTTCAGGTCGCCGGATGATAGGCTTTGTCAACGTATATGACCAGGCGGAATACAAGTTGGCGCGGCATTTGCCGCATCTTGGCAGCTATCGCGACATCGGAAAGATCGTGAAAGACAACAGTGTGGAGGAGGTCATCATCGCCATCGAGCGTTCGGAGACCGAGGCGATGAGCGTGTTGCTCTCGGTGGCCGACCAGACCAACGTGAAGATTATCCCGGCCATGCAGGACTTGGTGTTTGGCACCATTAAGCAGTCGGCCATCTGGCAGGCGCCTTTGGTGCAGGTCACCCCCGAGCTGATGCCCATCTGGCAAAGGGTGGTGAAGCGTTTGTTCGACATCGTGGCCTCGGCCTTGGCGCTCGTCGTCTTGTCGCCCGTGTTCCTCGCTTGCGCCATCATCGTGAAAGCCACCTCGAAAGGTCCGGTGTTCTATGTCCAGGAACGCATCGGCAAGGGCGGAAAGCCTTTCAAGATGGCGAAGTTCCGCAGCATGAAGGTCGATGCCGAGGCAAGTGGCACGCCGCAGCTTTCGAGCGACGACGACCCGCGCATCACCAAGTTCGGCAGGTTCATGCGCAAGGTGCGCTTGGACGAGATTCCGCAGTTCTGGACGGTGCTGAAAGGCGACATGTCGCTGGTGGGCTATCGTCCCGAACGGCAGTATTACATCGACAAGATTATGGAGAAAGCGCCCTATTACCGCCTGCTGCTCATGGTCAAGCCCGGCATCACGAGCTGGGGCGAGGTGAAATACGGCTATGCCGAGAACGTTGAGGAAATGATCGAGCGGTTGAAGTATGACGTGCTTTACATCGAGAACGTCAGCCTCGCTTTGGATATCAAGATCCTGATCTACACCGTTCTCATCGTCATCCAAGGGAGAGGGAAATAGTTTTCAGTTAGGAGTTAGGAGTTGGGAGTTAGGAGTTGTTTGTCTTGAGTTAAAGGATTGGTTGCTAATAACTCCTCACTTCACACTCCATACTTCACACTCCACACTCTTCACTTCACACTTCACACTCAAATAACTCCCCGTTCGAGCAAGGTCATGATGGTCTCGATCTGGTCGTCTTCGGAATTGTTGTGCGGGTCGTATTCCGTCTTGAGGTTGTAGCCCCACAGCCGTGCGAAGCCTTGGTAGAAGAAAGCCCTGAATTTGCCGCGAAGCTCTTGCACGACTTGGTAGGTGGTGCTGCCCGTCTCGCGGTCGATGAGGCGCACAAGGATGAGGCCTTGCGTGATGGTCAGGTTCTTCAGTTCCTCGGTGTATTGGTCGGTGATTTCTTTCTCGGCTGCTTTCATCATCCGGTTGCGTTCCGACTTGTCGGAGATGCGTGCCAAGAGGGAGTCGTATTCCTGCATCTTTGCGCCGGCGAGTTTGGCATAGGGATAAACCTTCCTGACGTTGCCGGCCAAGCGGCGGCCTTGGCGCGTTTCGGTGATTTGGAAGTAGCGTTGCATCAGGTCGATATCCACTTCAGGCAGATAGACAATCAGGGTGGTGTCGCCGTTTTCTTCGATGCGGCCATAGACAACGGTGCCCTTGGTGGGGTCGGGGGCGTTGGAGAAGTCGATGGTGGCGGATCGAGGCGTTTCCGTCGCGGGCTTCACCTTGACGGTCTTGGACTTCTTGTCGATCATTTGCGAAAAACCCGACAGGGTTGCTAAGGCAATCAGTGCGGTGAGGGCAATTCTTTTCATTGTTTTGTCTCCTATTTTTTAGTTCAACGCGGAATGTTATGCAAGTATTGTGCCAAAAGGTAAGTCTAACCAAACAAACAACGAATGACATGGGCAGATTTAGTTTGCATATTGGACTGCGAGACTGCGGGACTACGGGACTGCGAGACGCGAGACGCGAGACTGCGGGACTGCGAGACGTTGGGGTTGTCCCGTGTCAAAGGGAATTGAAGTTTAGTTTTGAATACTTGCTTAGAGTTGCCCTTTCAGGGCGCGTTTTCCCGTTTCGCTGCTGCCCGACGTGCCGCTACGCTTGCATCGGGTTGTTGATCATCTGCCCCTTCGGGGCGGGGCTGTGGCGGGCATTAATGCGCCCTGTAAGGGCAGATTAACCGTAGCGTCGGGCAGAGCTTGCGGCATCCGACGCGACAAAGAGAAAAAACCAAGGATTTTGTTTCCATGTTGGAAAAATGTCCTATTTTTGCGCCATATACAAACGGTATCAATCTAAAAAACTAACAAATATGAATAAGGTAATGAAGGCCATAGCAGCCATAATGCTAATGACGGCGGTGATATTCACTACGGGATGTAAGAAAGACAATGCGGATGGAGACGGTATTGTAAATGGACACACTTATGTTGACCTTGGCTTGCCAAGTGGTACTTTATGGGCCGCTTGCAATGTGGGTGCCACAACGCCCGAAGGCTATGGCGACTACTTCGCATGGGGCGAGACCCAAACCAAGGACTACTATGATTGGAACAATTACAAGTATGCTAACGGTACTTCTTGGTCTGACCCACAGCTTACAAAGTACTGTAACAATTCCGACTTCGGCTACAACGGTTTCACCGACAACCTGACCGTTTTGCAGCCGAGCGACGACGCGGCCACGGCCAACTGGGGCAGCGGATGGCGTATGCCCACCGATGCGCAATGGCAGGAGCTTATCCAAAACACAACGAATACATGGACGACCCAGAACGGCGTGAACGGAAGGTTGTTTACTGCGAGTAACGGCAACAGTCTCTTCCTGCCCGCTGCCGGCTGCCGCTGGGACTCCGAGCTCTACGACGCCGGCCCCTACGGCCTCTACTGGTCTCGGTCGCTCCCCACCCTCGACATCCCGATCTACGCGTGCCACCTCTACTTCAGTTCGGACGATTGCGACGTGAACTACTACTACCGCGACCATGGCGTCAGTGTGCGCCCTGTCCGAGAGAACTGACCCTTGTTCCGTTCCGCCCACGGGCGAGACGGGCGGAAGTTCAGAAGCAGTCGAGCGGGGCGCCTGCGGGAGCGGGCTACCAAGCCCCGCACGGCGGCTTCTGAGCGGACCATAAAATTTTGATTCAGATTAATGTAAGATTTGCTTCCCTTTCTTCCTTCGCCGTTCAATCCCCCACATGCAGCTTCTGCAACCCCGACTTCTCCAATTTCGCCTCGGCGTAGGCGCGGTCGATGACCAACTCTGTCGCGTTGATGTCTGACGGCAGCTCAAACATGGCGTCGTTGAGGATGGCCTCCATGATGCTACGCAGTCCGCGTGCGCCCACCTTGAACTCGATGGCTTTCTCCACCACGAAGTCAAGCACCTCGTCCTTGATGACCAAGTTGACCTTGTCCATCGCGAAGAGCTTCGTGAACTGCTTCACCAAGGCGTTCTTGGGCTCGGTGAGGATGCGTTTCAGCGCGTCTTTGTCCAAGGGGTTGAGGTGGGTGATGACGGGCAGTCGTCCGACGATTTCGGGAATCAGGCCGTATTTCTTCAGGTCGGCGGGTGCGATGTATTGCAGCATATTGTCCTTGTCGAGGGCTTCGTTGCCGCCTGCGCCGTAGCCGATGACGTTGGTGCGCTTGCGGGCGGCGATGAGGCGTTCGATGCCGTCGAAGGCGCCGCCGGCGATGAAGAGGATGTCTTTCGTGTTGATGGCGATCATCTTCTGCTCGGGGTGCTTGCGTCCGCCTTGGGGCGGCACGTTGACGACCGAGCCTTCCAAGAGCTTCAGCATGGCCTGTTGCACGCCTTCGCCGCTCACGTCGCGGGTGATGCTGGGGTTGTCGCTCTTGCGGGCGATCTTGTCGATCTCGTCGATGAAGACGATGCCGCGCTCGGTGGAGGCCACGTCGTAGTCGGCGGCCTGCAAAAGCCTGACGAGGATGTTCTCCACGTCTTCGCCCACATAGCCTGCCTCGGTGAGCACGGTGGCGTCGGCGATGGCGAAGGGTACGTTGAGCATCTTGGCGATGGTGCGCGCCAGCAGGGTCTTGCCCGTGCCGGTCTCGCCCACGAGGATGATGTTCGACTTCTCGATCTCCACCTCGTCGGCGGTCACTTTCTGGCTGATGCGCTTGTAGTGGTTATAGACGGCCACGGCCAAGGTGCGCTTGGCTTCGTCCTGCCCGATGACGTATTGGTCGAGGAAGGCCTTGATCTCGGCGGGTTTCTTCAGCGTGAAGCCATTCGACTCGAAGGCGCTTTTCGGCTGCTCGTCGCCAAACTGTTCCTTGACGATGACGTGGGCTTGTTCGGCACAGCTGTCGCAAATCTCCGCGTCAATGCCTTGGATTAGCAGCCTCACCTCGTTGGCTTTTCGTCCGCAAAACGCGCAAACACCTGATTTTCTGGCCATTGTTTAAGCCTTTTTGTTCTTGACGAGGATTTCATCGATCATGCCGTAGGCCTTGGCTTCCTCGGCGGTCATCCAATGGTCGCGGTCGCTGTCGGCCCACACCTTGTCGTAGGGCTGTCCTGAGTGCTTGGCGATGATTTCGTAAAGCTCTTTCTTGAGTTTCTGGATTTCGCGGGCCGTGATTTCGATCTCGGTGGCTTGGCCTTCCACGCCGCCCATGGGCTGGTGGATCATGATGCGCGAGTGGGGCAATGCCGAGCGTTTTCCGGGCGTGCCGGCACACATCAGCACGGCGGCCATCGAAGCGGCCATGCCGGTGCAGATGGTGGCCACGTCGGGGCTGATGAACTGCATGGTGTCGTAGATGCCCAATCCGGCATACACGCTGCCGCCGGGCGAGTTGAGGTAAATCTGGATGTCGCGCTTGGCGTCGGTCGATTCAAGGAACAGCATCTGGGCTTGGATGACGTTGGCCACATAGTCGTCGATGGCGGTGCCGAGGAAGATGATGCGGTCCATCATCAAGCGGCTGAACACGTCCATCTGCGCCACGTTCAATTGGCGTTCCTCGATGACGGTGGGGCTGATGTAGCCTTGGCTGCGCACATTCGACATGTATTGTTCCAGGCTCAAGGGGTTCATGCCGAGGTGCTTGGTGGCGTACTTGAAAAATTCGTTGTTCATGGTTTTGATGTTTTTGCTGTTGGCCATTGGCTACTGGCTATTGGCAAGCTCGCCAAAAGCCAGCGGCCAGAAGCCAAAAGCCATTATTGCTTCCTGTCTTCTTCGAGCTTCTTCATGAAGTCCTTGTAGTTGGTCTCGCTGAAGTTGATGTTCATCTTTCCCTTCAGGAACTGCGTCATCTTGATGTCGGCGAGCTGGTTCTTCAGTTGCTCGTTCTGCTGGCCGTCCTTGAGGTAGTTGGCGGCAATCTTGTCCAAGTTGGCCTTCATGTCGTCTTCGAGGCTGGCGTAGTCGATGCCGGGGAAGATTTGGCGCAACACGAAGCTCTTGAGTTCCTCGTCGGTGACGACGAGTTCGGGGTTGGCTTGCACGATGCTGTCCTCGATGAGTTGCCAGCGCAGGCCTTTCACATAGTCCTTCTCGTAGTTCTTCTCCACGTCATCGGCGGTGATTTTGCCTTGGCTGTTTTCGACAATCCAGCGTTTCAGGAAGGCGTCGGGCAGGTCGAAGTGGGTGGCGGCCACCAGCTCGTCGATCATCTTGTTGAACAGGATGGGGTCGGTCTCGGCCTCGAACTGTTTTTCCATCTCGCCTTTCACCTTAGCCTTGAAGGTGTCCAAGTCTTTCACGTCCTGCTTCGGGAAGATCTTCTCGAAGAAGTCCTCGTCCAGCTCGGGTTTCTCGTCGCGGATGGCATCGTCGATGATGATGTTGTAGTCGCTGTCGGCGGGGGCGTCGTTGCCAAGCACCTTGGTCACGGCTTCCTCCGATTCGAAGGCCTTGGCGAGGTTGACGATGAACTCGGCGCCTGTCTCCTTGCCGATGAACATCTCGCGGCTTTCCTTGTCCTTGATTTGGTCCATGTGGATGTAGAGGCCGTCTTTTTGGAAGCCGTCTTCCACTTCCTGGCCGTCTTTGGCTTCGCGCACCTTCAGTTCGATGCGGTCGTTTTCGCCCACGGTGTCGGGATGCGAGGTGTTGGGGTTGCGCTCCACGAGGTCGTCGATGGCGCGTTGGATGTCCTCTTCCTCAGGGACGATGTGGTAGAAATCGACCATCGTGTTGGTGTAGTCGATGTTGATTTCGGGACGGATGGCGGCCTCGAAGAAGAAGTCCATGTCGTCTTGGTGCTCAAGGTCGTTGGGCTGCTGGTTGTCGAGGTCGTTCAGCGGATAGCCGATCACGTTGAGCTTGTTGTCGAAGATATATTTGTTGAGGTTTTCGGAGACCAAGTTGTTCAAGGCTTCCATCTTCGCGCTGGCGCCATACATGCGTTGGATCATGCCCATCGGCACCATTCCCGGACGGAATCCCGGTACGTTGGCCTTGCGGCGCATTTGTTTCAGGGTCTTCTCTACAGTTTCTTGATAGTCAGCCTTCTCGATGCTGATTTTGATGGAGATCAGGTTGTCTCCTTTTGTGGTTTGTGTGACGTTCATTTCTAATGTATTGAATTTCAATATAACTCGTGCGGATGAAGGGACTCGAACCCTTACTTCTCTCGAAACCAGATCCTAAGTCTGGCGCGTCTGCCAATTCCGCCACACCCGCGAATTTTGAGCGGCAAAGATACAACAATTTTTGGAATGCCGCATTAATTCTTCACGTCCAATGCCTCGCGAAGCGCATTCCCAATCAGCATGAAGGCCAAGACCAAGAGCATGATGGCGATGCCGGGCAGGATGGCGAGATAGGCCGCGTCTAAGATGATGAAGGCGTAGTTTTCCTTGATCATGCTGCCCCACGACGGCATGGGCGGCTGCACGCCGATGCCGAGGAAGCTCAAGCCCGCCTCGAGCAGGATGGCCGATGCGAAATTGGCCGCCGAAACCACGATGATGGGGTTGAGGATGTTGGGCAGGATGTGCCTGAAGATGATGCGCAAGTCGCGGAAACCCAAAGCTTTACCTGCCTCCACGAAGGTCGTCTCGCGGATGGAGAGGATTTGTCCGCGCACGATACGCGCTACCTCCACCCACATCGTCAAACCGACGGCGATGAACACCTGCGCGATGCCCTTGCCCAAGGCGAAGGTGATGGCAATGACCAAGAGCAGGGTAGGGATGGACCACACCACGTTGATGAACCACACCACCGCGTCGTCAACCTTGCCACGGAAGAAGCCGCCCAAGCTGCCCACGACGATGCCGATCATCAGGCTGAGCAGCACGGCGATGAAGCCCACCGTCAGGCTGATGCGACTGCCCAACACCAAGCGGCTGAGGAAGTCGCGCCCGAACTGGTCGGTACCCAAAAGGAACTTGCGGTGCTTCACGCAATGGCTTCTAATATAGGCGTCAGCCTCTCCATCACTCGTAAAAGCCAAGGTCCCTAAGCTTTCCAAGGCTTTGCCTTTTATGTCATTCCGATGGGAATCTATAAAAGGCAAAGCCGTGGCAAATTCTTTAATTAGACCGTCATTGTCAATCACCTCCGTCCTAACCGCAGAACTTTCGCCCGATTGGTAGAGAAACACCGTCGTCGTCTCCTTATTAATGTGCAGGCTGTCGAAAGGCAGATAGACGCAGTCGTCGGGGCACCCGTTGAAGAGGAACTGGAAAAACGGCGTTTTTGCGGGCGGCGTTTCCTTCGGCACCATCAGCATATCGACCTCGAAGCCGGGCTTCTTGGTGCTGATTTCCAACAGCTGGCGGTTGGCGTTGGGGGTCTTGTCGGGAATGACGACGTAGGCGAACAAGGCCAACAAAGCCCAAACCACGACGTAGAAACACGACAACATTCCGAGCTTGTTGCTTCGGAAGCGTCGCCAAGCCAATGCTTTTGGCGATTGCGGGTTGTTCGTTCTGCCGTTCATGCGGAAGGGTGCCGTTTTGAGCCGCCAAAGGTAGCGATTTTGCCCTGATTTCGGGTCGGAAAATAGAAAAAATGAAAAATTTGAGGAAAAAAGTGGCCGCATTTCGGGAAAAAGTAGTATTTTTGCAGCCGCAAATCCAGATGGTGGGTGTAGCTCAGCTGGTTAGAGTACCGGATTGTGGTTCCGAGGGTCGTGGGTTCGAATCCCATCTCCCACCCAGAGCGAAAAGAGGTTCAGTTGGGCCTCTTTTTTTGTTCCCTTTTTGTTTTGCCAATCGAAAAATATGTATCTTTGCAGGGTTAATTCTGTCATACCATGACCGGACAGCGATACATCAGCCCCTACACCGACTTCGGCTTCAAGTACATCTTCGGCAGCGAACTGAACAAGGAGTATTTGATCTCGTTCCTGAACGCCCTTTTCGAAGGCAGGCACCACATCACGGACGTCACCTACCAGAACGCGGAGCATTTGGACGAGGTGGTGTATTCGCGCCGCGCCATCTTCGACGTGTATTGCACCACCGACCGTGGCGACCACATCATCGTGGAGATGCAGAACGTGGACCAGGACTACTTCGCCGACCGCATGGTTTACTACTCGACCTTCCCCATCCGCGAGCAGGCCAAGCGCGGCGACTGGGACTACAAGCTGAATCCCGTCTATACGATCGGCATCCTCAACTTCATCTTCGACAAGAGCAGCGACGATGTCCACCACGAGGCCAAGCTGATGAACGTGGCGACGAAAGAGGTGTTCTACGACAAGTTGTCTTTCATTACCATCGAGTTGCCGAAGTTCAACAAGAGGGAGGACGAGTTGGTGACCTTGTACGACAAGTGGCTGTTCGTGTTGCGCAACATGTCGCGGCTGATGGAGCGGCCTGCGGCGTTGCAGGAGAGGGTGTTCGCCTCGCTGTTCCGCCACGCCGAGATTGACAAGATGCAGCCCAAGATGCGGCTCGACTACGAGAAGTCGCTGTTCGACTACAACGACATCAATAATAGCAACGTGAAGCATTTTCGCGAAGGCAAAGAGGAAGGTTTGAGAGAAGGCATGGAAAAAGGCAAGGAAGAAGGCCTGAAGGAAGGCGAGCGGAAGAAGTCGTTGGAGATAGCCCGCAAGCTGAAAGCCGCTGGCGTGGCAGATGCCGTCATCATGGCCACGACTGGATTGGACGAAAACGAATTGAAAGCACTATAAACCAACAAAATACAAACAAAACGATTTAGAAATAGAACATTGACATAAACAGAGCTGACGCTCTTATTCTCCAAGTAAGAATTCTGGTAAAATTTAAGCAGTGAGAATAAGTTTTGCGGAGGTTCTCGCCGATGGGCGAGAATTGCTTCCCACTTATTTGTTGCACGGTTTACCAGAGCCTAGAGATGAAATAAGCATTCAAAGGACAATTCCGCCCTGTTTCATTTCTTGGAGTTTCCTTTCGGCTTGATGAGGATGAGCGTTTCAGACACAACGGCTGAAAAACTTAACCTAATTGTCAAACAATAGGGCTGTCACACCGTGGCAGCCGCAGCGTCAAACGGCAATGCGGCTGCCGTGATACGACAGCCCAAAAATCCTCCAACCTTCGGGTGGGAGGATTTTTTCATTCTTATGCGTCCCAATGCCCAAAAATCTGTATTTTTGCACCTCAATTTTGAAGGGAATGGCAAGGATAATGGCTATCGACTTGGGTAGGAAACGTTGCGGCATCGCCGTCACCGATTCTTTGCAGATCATCGCGAACGGGCTGACGACGATTCCGTCGCAGCAACTCGTTGATTTTGTGATGAATTACCTAAAGCAAGAGGAAGTCGAGACCATCGTCATCGGCGAGCCCAAGGACATGAAGAACAACCCTTCCGACTGCTCGAAGTACATCGACCCCATCGTCAACCGCCTGAAAAAGCTGCTGCCCGACATGAACATCGTGCGTTACGACGAGCGTTTCACCTCCGTCATGGCCCACCAGACCATGATTGACGCCGGACTGAAGAAATCCAAGCGTCAGGACAAGGAACTCGTCGATACCATCGCCGCCACCATCATCCTGCAATCGTATATGGAGTCACTCAACTCTCAACTCTCAACTCTAAACTCTAAACTGAAATGATACTTCCAATAGTAGCCTACGGTCACCCGACCCTCAAGAAAATAGCGGAACCCATCACGCCCGACTATCCTGAACTCGACAAACTGCTTGCCGACATGTGGGAGACCTTGGCGCATTCCGAAGGCGTCGGCTTGGCCGCGCCGCAAGTCAACAAGTCCATCCGCCTGTTCATCACCGACGGCAACCCCTTCTATCCCGACTATCCCGACGGGAAGGACTTCAAGCAGGCGTTCATCAATGCCGAACTCCTTGAGACTTTCGGCGACATCGTGCCTTTCAAGGAGGGCTGCCTCAGCCTGCCCGACATCTATGAGGAGGTGAAGCGCCCCGACAAGATCCGCATCAAGTACCTCGACGAGAACTTCCAAGAGCACGAGGAAGTGTTTGAAGGCATCCGCTCGCGCATCATCCAGCATGAGTATGACCATCTGGAAGGCCATGTCCACGTTGACCGCATAGCGCCGCTGCGCAAGACCCTGCTTCAAGGCAAGCTGAAAGCCATCATGGATGGACGCTGCAACGTGGACTATCGCATGATTTTCCCCAACAAGAAGAAACGTAAATAACACTGAATGATATGAAAAAGACCCTGCATCTGATGCTCGTCGCCCTGATGGCCTTTGGCATGTTGGCCTGCGGCGAGAAGAAACTGACCGAAAACGACCTGAAAGAAGCCGAAGCGACATTGTTCAACGAGGACAGGTCGGTCAACGAGGCCGTGGCTCCGAGCGTGGCGCAAAAATACGTCCGCTTCGTGGAGCAGAACCCCGACGACCCGGCTTCGCAAAACTGGATGTACAACGCCATGGAGATTTACGTCCTCCTCAAGGATGCCGACAACAGCATCAAGGTGTGCAACCGACTGGTGGAACTGTATCCCGATTCCAATTGGGCACCACGCGCCCTCTATCTTTTGGGCTCGTTCGTCTATGAGGACCAGCTCAAGGATCTGGACAAAGCGCGTGAGCTTTATGAAAGGATCATCAACGAGTACCCGGATTGCGACATGATGCCTTCTGTTCAGGCCTCGTTGAAGTATTTGGGTTGGGCTCCGGAAGACATCATCGCCGATATCCAAATGTCGCAAATGGACGTGGAAGAAGGGCAGTGGTAACGAAGCCATCCTGTTGAGAAACAAAAGCCTGCGAGGATTCCTCGCAGGCTTTTGTGGCGATGGTGGGTTAGGCTCAACAACCGAAAGCGGCTTTCAGCTGCTCCACCAAGTCAAGTTTCTCCCAACCGAAGAACTCGACATCCTTGTAGGTCTTGCCGTCTTTGGCGTAGGTGGTCTTGTCCTTGTAGAAGACTTCCACAGGCTTGACCACGGGCTGGCGACCGAAGTGGCCGTAGGAAGCCGTCTCCTCGAAGATGGGGTTGGTGAGGCCGAAGCGCTTCACGATGAAATACGGCCGCAAATCGACCAACTCCCTGACCTTGAGGGCGATCTCGGCATCGCTCATCTTGACGTGCGAGGTGCCTTCCGTGTTGACGTAGAAGCCCACAGGCTCGGCCTTGCCGATGGCGTAGGCAATCTGCACCAAGGCTTGGTCGCACACGCCGGCGGCCACAAGGTTCTTGGCGATGTGGCGTGCGGCGTAGGCCGCCGAGCGGTCCACCTTCGAGCTGTCCTTGCCCGAGAAGGCGCCGCCGCCGTGGGCACCGCGACCGCCGTAGGTATCGACGATGATCTTGCGGCCCGTCACGCCTGTGTCGCCGTGGGGACCGCCGATGACGAACTTGCCCGTCGGGTTCACATAGAGCTTCATGTCGTCGCCGAAGAGTTTCTTCAGCCGGGCGGGAAGCTGTTTCTTTACTCTGGGAATGAGGATGTTGCGCACGTCGGCCTCGATTTTGGCGAGCATGGCGTCGTCGTCGGCAAACTCGTCGTGTTGCGTGCTGATGACGATGGTGTCGATGCGGAGCGGTTTCCAGCCTTCGGCGTACTCCACCGTCACCTGCGATTTGGCGTCGGGGCGGAGGTACTTCATCTGTCGGCCTTCGCGACGGATCTTGGCCAATTCGACCAACAGGCGGTGCGAGAGGTCGATGGTCAAGGGCATGTAGTTCTCGGTCTCCTTGCAGGCGAAGCCGAACATCATGCCTTGGTCGCCGGCACCTTGGTTTTCGTCGGCCTCGCGCTTGATGCCTTGGAAGATGTCGTTCGACTGCCCGTGCAGGGCTGAGAGCACGCCGCACGACTGCGCGTCGAACTGGTACTCCGACTTGTTGTAGCCGATGCGGTCGATGACGCGGCGCGCCACGTCTTGGATCTCGACGTAGGCGTTGGTGCGGATTTCGCCCGCCACCACGACCAATCCCGTCGTCACTAAGGTTTCGCAAGCCACCTTCGAGGTGGGATCATAGCGGAGAATCTCGTCCAATACGGCATCCGAAATCTGGTCGCACACCTTGTCGGGATGGCCCTCGGAGACGGATTCTGAAGTGAAATAGTAACCCATAACAAATTGTTTATTAGTTAGTTAATAAGAAATTTGTGTGGGAAGTCTTGAAGTTGAAAGGGTCCTTCGGCAGGGTCAGGAACCCAAGGAAAACGCATTGGTTTAGCATTTTTTCTTGTGGTTGCAATCAAATCAAATCTTTCCACGAATTGAGGCTGCAAAGATACAAAGTTTTCGGCGAATTGTACGAATTGTGCGAATTTATTTCTTTTAATTAGGTGTTTTTGGGTGTTTCTAAAGAAATAAAGCGAACTGCAAACTGAACAACTGCAAACTGAACAACTCCTGTCGCCCATAGATTCCCTCCACCTCACAAGCCAACGCTGGAATGACTTGGGCGAGGGCAACTGAACAACTGAATAACTGAACAACTGCCAACAGCCAACTAATACAGCATTCCAAACATCCAAAGTGGAATCCTGTTCCCAAAGCCGATTTCTGTTTCGTCAACGGCGAGGAAGCTGTCGGCGACGTCCTTGATTTGCTCGAAAGTTTTGTTCTTTCCCCCTATCTCAAACAGGTAGCGGTCGTCCACCATAAAGTCGCCCTTTTTAGGTGACTTCACGTCGTGCGCGACTGCCATTTGGTTCATGAAGAAGGTCTCGCGTTTGTTGCCCGTTTCCACGACAGGGCACAAGACGTGCATCAGGTTGGTGTTGTTGATGAAGATCTTGTCGGGCTTGAAGAGGTATTTGTAGCTCTTGGCCTTGGCGGTGAGCAACGAGAGTATTTGCGCCTTGTCCAAGGCATAAAGCATACGAAGGCCTAAGTCGTTGTTGGTGGAGAGTTGGCACCACAGTTCCGACATGTTCGGCTCAAAAGGCACTCGCTCGCTGATGATCATCAGCAGTTTCTTGACCTTTTGGAGGGTCTCAAATGAGACGTTTTCGACCGAAGGCAGGTCGTTTTCGATGACCAAGGAGACAATTTCGCGAAGGAGCATGGGGAAATCGTCGCCCGCTTCACGGTAGAATGGGTAATAGCCATGTCTCAGGTAGGCTTCAAACAATGGCGCTATTTTGACGTGCTTGGAGATTTGCATGGCGGTTTTCACATGGTCGTGTAGCAGGGTGTCCAACGGAAGAGGCTCCATCTGCAACGCCTTCTCAAACGAGAGGAACTCGCGAAACGAAAGGCCGTGGAGCGTGTAGGGAGTCTGCCGCCGCGACAAATCGACTTTGGCATTGTCCATGGCAAGGAGCGAGCTGCTGGTGAAGACGATGCCCATGTCGGGATAGCTGTCATAGATGTTTTTCAACGTTTCCGACCACATCTTATAACGATGGACCTCGTCGAGATAGAGTCGCGTGATGCCGTGGCGATCGGCCCAATCGACCAAGTCCATCAAGCTGTGAACGGAAAACCAAAGGTCGTCAAGTGACGCATAGAGTGTTTGGTCGATGTCGTCATAATGCTCAAGGATATGTTGCAACAGCATGGTGGTCTTGCCCACGCCCCTTGCCCCTTTGATGCCTATCATGCGAGCGTTCCAATTGATCTGTGAATACAGATACCGCTTGAAGTTGAGGCTGATTTTTGCGATTTTACGGTGATAATTGTCGAATAAAGGTTGAAGTTCAGTATCTTCCATGGCGAAACATTTGTTGGATTGACGGTGCAAAGATAGGTATTTTTACATTTCAAACTATAAAAATATCGGTATTTTTACATTTTGAACTACAAAACTGAACAACTGCCAACTGAACAACTCCAAACTCCTAACTCCAAACTCCTAACTCTTAGTAAGTTTCTGAAACGCCTCCTCAATGCTCAAGTCCTCTTTCTGCAAAGTCTTGATGATCAGGCCGCGCTCCACCGACCAGCGCATCAGGTTGGCGCGGATGTCGGTGTCGCCTTGCGGCTCAAGGATCCAGTGGTTGTCCTTCACGCGCCGTGCTTGGCTCACCTGCGGGATGCTGCGGAGCAGCTCCTCGCTCACCTCGCTCTCAAACTCCACGACGACCACGTTGCTGGCCGAGTTTTCCTGCTTCAGGTTCTCGATCTTGTCGTCGGCCACCACCACACCTTTATTAATAATGACGGCCCGCTCGCAGATGGCTTCCACCTCCTGCATGATGTGGGTCGAGAGCAGCACGGTCTTCTCCTTGCCGAGGCTGCTGATGAGGTTGCGGATGTCGATGAGCTGGTTGGGGTCGAGGCCGGAGGTGGGCTCGTCGAGGATGAGCACCTGCGGGTCGTGCATCATGGCTTGGGCGAGGCCGACGCGCTGGCGGTAGCCCTTCGACAAAGCTCCGATTTTCTTGTGTGCCTCAACGCCGAGGCCAGTCTCCTCGATCATCGCCGCGATGCGACGGTGGGCCGCTTCGCCCTTCAGTTGGTGGACGCCGGCCACGAACTCAAGGTACTCGCGGACGTACATGTCCAAGTAGAGCGGGTTGTGTTCCGGCAGGTAGCCCACGATGCGCTTCACGGACATCGGGTCGTCGATGACGTCGTGGCCTTCAACGCTCACTGTGCCCGAAGTGGGCGGGATGAAGCAGGTGATGATTTTCATCAGCGTCGATTTGCCCGCACCGTTGGGGCCGAGCAGGCCGACGATGCCTTTATTGATAGTGAGCGTCACGTCGTTGAGGGCGAGCTGTTCGCCGTAACGTTTGGTGATATGGTTGATTTGGATGGACATTTTTCGTGATTATTTGGCTGCAAAGGTAAGCATTTTGCATAAAAGCACAAAAAATCGATAAAAACTAATAGAGTTGTATTGTAATAAGAAAAATAGTTTTATCTTTGCGGCGTTAATTCAAAAACGAACCACGCAATGAAAACAAGACTCCTATTATTAATGGCCACGCTCGCTTTTGCCTTGCCGATGCGGGGGCAGTTGAGCGACTACGACACGCTTTGCCAGGCCCGCCTGATGGTAATGTATGAGCACACCTATCATGAGGACACCAACAACATCAATCGCGCTGGAAAGGAAAAGATGTTGCTGCTTATTGGCGACGAAATCAGTTGCTTCCAATCCTTTAACAATCGCAGAAGTTTCCTGAAAACCAGACAGATGATGCTTGACGGAACATGGGAAACCTACTTCAGCCAGCCAATCTATGTGAAACCCGATGACATAGTGCATTTCATGTATAGGATTTACAAGAATTGCCCGACGGGAAAGACCACAACGTTTGACCATGTCTTTATGACGGGCACTTTCAGTTATGAAGAAGATTACCCAGGCATGACATGGGAATACACAGAGGATACTGCTACTATTGCAGGCTATTTCACTCAAAAGGCCGTATGCGATTATGGAGGTCGCTCGTGGGAAGCGTGGTTTGCGCCCGAGTTGCCCTACAGCGACGGCCCTTACAAGTTCTGCGGTCTGCCAGGACTGATTGTCAGACTTGCCGACACGCAAGACCATTACCGTTTCGAGATGCTCTCGGCAGAAGTGCTGGCCGAGGAAACAATCATCTTCTGGAAAACGGAAGATGTGGTGAAAACCACCAAAAAAGGGTTCTTTAAGGCTTACGACGACAATTTGGCCAACATCGTTGAAAACGCCTTGCCCAACATCCTCGATGCCGACAAAAATGACATTCAGAAAAAGCTCTACAACTACGCAGCTACAAAAAACAACCCCATAGAACTCGACAGGAAATAATAGAAAACGAAGGAATTTTTGTTGTAATAATAAAAATAGTTTTATCTTTGTAGAGTTAATTATGAACCAACTGCAAAATGAAAACAAGACTCCTTTTGCCCCATATAACCCTGTTTCTGCTGTTGTGTGGAACGCTTTCCGCCCAAACCGTCATCAGCGGCAGCGTGAAGGACACGGAAGGCGAGACCTTGCCCAACATCAAGGTGCTGGCGTATAAGGCCGGTTCGCGCGTCATCGTGGCCTACACGGGCACCGACGACAACGGGCGCTACAGCCTTTCCGTCACCGCCGAGGCCGACAGCTTGGACTTGGCCACCTCGTCGCTGTTCTTTGAGAGGCAAGCCCGCCGCATCGCCAACCGCAGCCAGACGGTAAACTTCTCTCTTCGCGAGGAAGTGCAGGAGCTGAAAGGCGTCACCGTGCGCGCCCGCAGCATCGAGCAGAAGGGCGACACGTTGGAGTATATCGTCGGCTCCTTCGTGCAAAAGCAGGACAAAAGCATCGAGGACGTGCTGAAGCGGATGCCCGGCATCGAGGTGGCCGACGACGGCAAGATCACCTACCAAGGCCTGCCCATCCAAAAATTCTACGTCGAGGGCATGGACCTGATGGGCGGGAACTATGCGGCAGTCAGCAAAAACCTGCCGCACCAGTCGGTGTCGTCGGTCGAGGTCTATGAGAACCACCAGCCCATCAAGATGTTGGAGGACCGCGTCAGCTCCGAGCAGGCCTCCATCAACATCAAGCTCGCCAAGGACGTGGCCCTCACCGGCACGGCCAAAGTCGGCCTTGGCGCGTGGCCGTTGCTTTGGAACGTCAACCTCACGCCCATGCTGTTTTCCGGCAAGGTGCAGATGTTGGCCGCCTACCGCACCAACAACACGGGCGACGACCTGACGATGTACACACGAATGCTCACCATGCAGCAACTGCAAGGCGAGCGACCCGCCAAATTGGGCGAGGAACTCGGCATCAGGCAGGCCAGCACGCCGCTGTTCAACACGAACCGCTATTTGGACAACCAGACGCACCTTATTAATCTGAACACGCTGCTGCCCGTCAGCGAAAACACCACTTTGCGCGTCAACCTCTATTATCTCAACGACTTGCGCAAACAGTCGGTCAGCCAAAGCAACACACTTTACCTCGCCGCCGACACCATTGCCTACACCGAGCAAATCGACAACCGCCAGCGCGACAACCAACTTTTCGGCACCATCACGCTCAACCGCAACGACAAGGCCTATTATTTGGACGACAAGCTCAACTTCAGCAAGGCATGGGACAACGCCTTCGGCCTCGACGTGAACAACGGCCAGCCCGTGAGCCAGACGCTGAAAACGCCCGCTTTGTCGGTAGATAACGATTTGCGCGTCATCGTCCCCGTCGGGAAAAGGATGTTGGACCTCACCTCTTACATAGGCTACGGCCAAACGCCCCACCGCCTCGAAGTGGAGCCGGGGCAGTTCGCCAACCTGCTCAACGACAGTTTGGCTTATGCCAAGACCGTTCAAGAGTTGAACACCCGACAATTTTTCGCCGACCACGCCGTCAGCGCCGTTTTCGCGGCGGGACGATTCACCATCCGGCCCAAGGCGGGATTCCTTTTCGTGGAAAGGCAAATCGCCTCGCAACTGACGCTTTCCGACGGCGAAACCGACTGGCAAAGCGAACTTGCCCCCAATGCGCAAGTGAAGCGGCGCAAGCTGAAGCCCTACGTCACCGCCGAGGTGGAATACAAGCGCAAGCGCTTCAGTGCTGGCATGGACTTGCCTTTGGCCCTGCAATCCGTCGCGGTGCAGAGCGAAACCGACAGCGACCAGATGACGAAACTCTTGTTCAATCCCGCCGTTTGGAGTCGCCTCAAACTCGGCAACTTCTGGACGCTCAACGCCTCGGTGCGGATGACCCACAGCGTGGAAAACTACGACTCGTGGATGGACACCTATCTCCTCACCGACTATCAGGACTTGGTGTTGCGCAAGGCGCCGCTCTCGCTGTCGCGCACCTTGTCGGGCAGCGTCGGAGCGCAGTTCAAGGAGCCTTTCATCTCCCTCAATGCCGACTTGCATTATGGCTTGGGTCACACGCACAGCGAAAACATGTACCGCTACGAAGTGGGGGAGGGCGGCATCAGCACCTTGCAAGTTGTGGCCATGCCCAACAACCGTTTCTACCAAACCGTGAGCGGCAGCGTGAAGAAATATTTTTCGCCCATCCGGACTTCTGTCGGCTTGAAAGGCAACCTTTTGGACTCGCGTGGCATGGCGTTGGTCAATGGGGCATTAATGAACACGGAATCCCTGTCGTTCAGCCTATCGCCATCCGTAATGGTCAAGGTGACGGATTGGTTGAATGTGGATTATTCATTGAATTACAACAAGTTATATTCATTTATCGATGCACAGAAGCGCAGCGACATCACCTATTGGCGGCATTTCGGCAAGGCCTTCGCCTTCCTGAAGCGCAACCAGACCGTGAGCCTGACGGCGGAATACTATCGACATCAAAGCCAGCCCTATCTTTTCGTGGATGCCGCTTACGAGTTCTCCGTCGCCAAGCCCAAGCTCGACTTCGAGGTGCGCTGGAACAACATCTTCAACAGCAAGAGATACGTTTCCTATTATTCTGGCGCGTTTTCGGTGCAAGAAACCGTTTACACCCTCCGCCCGATGGGCTTGACGGCCTCGGTGCGTTTCCGCTTTTGAAATTCAATAATCAACATGAATATTCATGAATTATCCACGAATTGACCAGAAATTCAATTCATGAAAATTCGTGATTCATTCCTGACAATTCGTGTCAAAACAAGAAAAAGTTACAATAATGTGTTCGGATAACCAAAAAAGTCGTACTTTTGCGGCCTCGTTCAATCATCCAAAACTGTCTCTGGTTGGTTCTAACGCATTGATTTTCGGGCGAAAGGGAATTAATGCACAAAAAAGTTGGAGCGAATCGGAGAAAGATGTAATTTTGCACGCCCTTAAAAAAGGCATGTGTCTTTATAGAATTGGAAAAAACAACAAACAACACAATGGATTACTTAAGCTACAAAACAGTAAGCGTCAACAAGGAGAACGCCAACAAGAAATGGTACGTCATCGACGCTGAAGGCCAAATCCTCGGCCGTCTGGCCTCAGAGGTTGCCCAGATTCTGCGGGGCAAGAAGAAGACATGCTACACTCCCCACAGCGATTGTGGTGATAATGTCATCATCATCAATGCGGAAAAGGTTGTCCTGACGGGCAAGAAGATGGAACAGAAGTACTACGTCCGTTATACCGGCTATCCGGGCGGGCAGCGCATCCGCACCGTCGGCGAGCAGTTGAAGCGGAGGCCCGTCTTCGTCGTCGAACACGCCGTGAAGGGCATGCTTCCCAAGACGAAGCTCGGCAACGCCATCTTCAAGAACCTGTATGTCTATGAAGGTCCCAACCACAAGCATGAGGCCCAGCAGCCTATCGAACTCAAGATCAACACAATTAAGAATAAAGATTAATCATGGAAGTTATCAACGCTTTAGGTAGAAGAAAGACCGCCGTTGCCCGCATCTACATGAAGGCCGGCAGTGGCAACATTACGGTGAACAAGCGCGACTACAAGGAGTACTTCCCGACGAGCACCCTCCAATATGTGGTTGAACAGCCCTTCATGCTGACCGAGACCCTCGGCCAGTACGACATCAAGGTCAACCTCGACGGAGGCGGCATCAACGGTCAGGCCGAGGCTTTGCGTCTCGCCATCAGCCGCGCCCTGTGCGAAATCAACCCCGAGTATCGTCCCACCCTGAAGGCCAAAGGACTGTTGCGTCGCGACCCGCGTATGGTCGAGCGCAAGAAGCCCGGTCAGCCCGGTGCCCGTAAGAAGTTCCAATTCAGCAAACGTTAAGCCCTTAGAAGCCAAGCGATTTTGTTTAGTATCCAAATTGTTGAGACCATCCCCGAAAGGATCTACTCAGCGATTGTATTTAGTGAATGTAAACATTTAAAAGAAAACACATGACACAAGTAACCTTTGAAGAATTATTAGATGCCGGCTGTCATTTCGGACATCTGAAGAGAAAATGGAACCCGAACATGGCTCCCTATATTTTCATGGAGCGCAACGGCATCCATATCATAGACCTTTACAAGACCCAAGCCAAGATGGACGAGGCCGCCAACGCCCTTTGCCAATTGGCCAAGTCGGGCAAGCGCATCCTCTTTGTGGCCACCAAGAAGCAGGCCAAGGACGTGGTTGCCGAACTCGCCAAGAAAGTCAACATGCCTTACGTTACCGAGCGTTGGCCCGGCGGCATGCTCACCAACTTCGCCACCATCCGCAAGGCCGTCAAGAAGATGACGGGCATCGACAAGATGATGACCAGCGACGCCTACAAGAGCCTCTCGAAGCGCGAGAAGCTCCAAATCGAGCGCGAACGCGAGAAACTCGAGAAGAACCTCGGCTCCATCGCCGACCTCAACCGTCTGCCTTCCGCCCTGTTCGTGGTTGACATCATGAAGGAGCACATCGCCGTGGCCGAAGCCCGCAAGCTCAACATCCCGACCTTCGCCATCGTCGATACCAACACCAACCCCAACCTCATCGACTTCCCGATTCCGGCCAACGACGACGCCTCGAAGAGCATCGCCCTCATCGTCGGCAAGATGGTTGACGCCATAGAGGAAGGCCTCAACGAGCGCAAGAACAACAAGGACCTCGTCCAAGAAGAGGAAGAGGAAGAAGTGGACGAGATGAAAGAGAACAACGAGGAAGAGGAAAACAAGGAAGAGCGCCGTCCGCGCACCAACCGCCGTCCTCGTCGCCCCGTCGCAAAGAACTGATTTTTAGCTGTCAGCCATCAGCTGTCAGCCGTCAGCATTGGTATTCCCTGCTGAAAGCTGACGGCTGACGGCTGAAAGCTCAGATAATAACCTTTAAAAACAACACAAAAATGAATATCACAGCTTCTCAAGTCAATGAACTGAGACAAATGACCGGCGCCGGCATGATGGACTGCAAGAAAGCCCTCGTCGAGACCGACGGCGACATCCAGGCCGCCATCGACATCCTCCGCAAGAAGGGCATGGCCAAAGCCGCCAAGCGCGCCGACCGCAACGCCAGCGAAGGCTGCGTGCTTTCGAAGGCCACCGACGACCACAAGTACGCCGCCATTATCATGGTGAACTGCGAGACCGACTTCGTGGCCAACAACGCCGACTTCGTGAAGTTCACGAAGGATGTTTTGGACATGGCCGTCGCCAACCGCGTGAAGGACATCGAGGCCCTGAAGGCCATGACCCTTGACGGCCAGACCGTCGAGGCCCTTGTCGCCAACCAGAGCGCCGTCACCGGCGAAAAGACCGAATTAGGCGCTTTCAAGGTTCTGGAAGGTGCTTATGTCGCCAACTACAACCACCCCGGCAACCGCCTTGCCACCATCGTCGAGATGAACAAGGAGTTCAACGGCATCGAGGAAGTGAGCCACGAGGTGTGCATGCACGTCGCCGCCATGAACCCGCTGTCGGTGAGCGAGGCCTCCATCCCGCAAGAGGTGAAGGACCGCGAGTTCCAAGTTGCCGTCGATAAGACCAAGGAAGAGCAAATCCAGAAGGAAGTGGAGAAAGCCCTCCGCAAGGCTGGCATCAACCCCAACCATGTCGATAGCGACGACCACATCAACTCGAACATCACCAAGGGTTACATCACCGAGGAACAAGGCGCACAGGCCCGCGAAATCAAGGCCACGGTGCCCACTCAGGTGACCCTCAACGAAGGCATGATCCAAAACATTGCCAAGGGCCGCTTGAACAAGTTCTTCAAGGAAAGCTGCCTGCTCAACCAAGTCTCGTTGGTCGCCGACCCGAAGACCGTCGCCGAGTACATCCAGGCCGCCGACAAGGAAGCCACGGTGTGCAACTTCTATCGCATCAAATTGGGCGAATAATCCGGAACAATCGTTGTAGAGACGGTGCATGCACCGTCTCTACCAACCCATAATAAACGCATTCCATAAGTTTTTGGAGTGCGTTTTTGCTGGTTTATGGAAAAATGTGTAGTTTTGCAGAGTGAAAGCACCCATCATGACCGACATAGATATTCATAGGAAAGACGAAAACCCGTTAGTGAATCGCATTGCAGAGCTTATTGACGAGGCAAGGGGGCGCACTGTGGCTGTCGTGAACACGACTATGGTCTATACCTATTATGAAATAGGGCGCATGATTGTCGAGGACGAACAGCAGGGCGAGAAGCGGGCGGACTATGGAAAACAAGTGCTGATAGGTGTTGCCAAGCAACTGACGGCAAAGTACGGGAAAGGTTTTTCTTATTCAAATCTAAGGCAAATACGACAGTTTTATTTGATATATTCTGAATTTGACAAACACTGTCTGTCAAATTCAAACGCGGCCTGCCAAATTCAAAAATCCGAGGCACTTTCTCTGAAAACTTCTGATGAAAAAGTTCAGACACTGTCTGAGGAATTACAAGTGTTTGATAATAAAGTATATCCGAAGTTTTCTTTAAGTTGGTCGCATTACCTGAAACTCATGCGTATCGAAAACGCCGATGAACGCCGTTTCTATGAAATTGAAGCGACAAACAACCATTGGAGCCTGCGCGAATTGGAACGCCAATACGATTCCTCTTTGTACGAGCGGTTGGCATTGAGTCGCGACAAGCAAGGCGTGCTTGAACTTTCGAGGAAAGGACAAATCATAGAGAAGCCGCAAGACCTGATAAAAGATCCGTATATTTTGGAGTTTACAGGGCTACCCGAATTGCCGAAATACTCAGAGAAGAAACTCGAAACCAAGCTCATCGACCATTTGCAGGCCTTCATGCTCGAATTGGGCAAAGGATTCACTTTTGCGGGACGCCAAGTGAGGATTACATTCGAGGAGGAGCATTATTATATAGATTTGGTGTTTTACAACCGTTTGTTGAAAGCGTTTGTGCTGATTGATTTGAAGCGGGGCAAGCTGAAACACCAAGACATTGGGCAGATGCAGATGTATGTCAATTACTACGACCGCGAAGTGAAGTTAGATGACGAAAATCCAACCATAGGCATATTGCTTTGTGCCGATAAGAGCGATGCCGTGGTGCAATACACGCTTCCTGCCGTCAACAACCAGATTTTTGCATCGAAATACAAGACCGTCTTGCCCACCAAGGAAGAACTGAGGCGGTTACTGATGAACAAATAAGCGAATTGAAAATCAATAGAACTAAAGAAAAACAACCAACCCTAACATATTAATCAGATAGCGTTTATAGCTGTCCTTGAAGTCTGAATTACCACCAGTGCCCTCTTTTGAGGGCTATACAAAGTCAAGGGCAAGTTATTAATGCCGTGTTGGTCACGGCGTGGAATGACTTGTTAGACTTTGTAGGGCGTGGTAACCCTGGACTTCAAGCAAGAAATTGAAATTCCACGCTTTTTCTATGTCGAAGGTCAGGGACGTACATATCGGGAACAGGATCAAGGCCGTGCTGAAGCAGCAGGGTCGCACCTCGGTTTGGCTCGCAAGCCAAATCCCCTGCACGCCCAACCATCTTTATAAGGTATATGCCAACGCCACCATCAACACGGGGCTGCTGAAACGCATCTCCGACATCTTGGACTACAATTTCTTCGAGGACTTTATCCAAAACGGATAGGGATTGCTATCGGGATTTGATGGAATAACAAATCGTTTTTGGATAGGTGTAGAACATTGGTTTTCAATGGAATGGCTTTACTTTTGCAAGCAATACCAAAACTCAAAACCAACAACTATCCAAAATTTTATGCTTATGAGATTCAAACATTTACAGCGAAACAGAGCCAGACTATTTCTGGTGGCTTTGTTCTTGATGTCAGGTGTTGCGACTTCGTTTGCGCAAATCACCCTGACGTACAGCACCAGCGGCACGGATGCCACTGTGACAGGATGCTCCGAAGGGACATCCGCCTCCGGGGAACTCGTTATTCCCGCCACTGTCGAGATTGGAGGAAGCACCTACAATGTGACGACAATCGGAGACAATGCTTTCAAAGGCTGCACCGGCATCACGTCATTGACGTTCGGGGAAACCAGTAATGTGACCA
>FLNX01004386.1_pt1 | contig 42646 bp, 27 predicted proteins | sample 1140341 | NCBI WGS metagenome assembly FLNX01 (sample SAMEA3878208, study PRJEB12797) | bioreactor metagenome | biome: Moose rumen | place: Sweden | collected 2011-10 | reverse complement strand
TAATAAAAAAGTTTGAAACTTAGCAAATAAATACAGTAAAATAGACACCTGCCGACTTAGAGTCAACTGATCGGTTGACTGGAGTCGACTGATCGGTTGACTGGAGTCAGCAGATCGGTTGACTGGAGTCGACAACCGATTAGGATGCTTGTAACGATCGCTTACAATGGCACTTCACATCGAAAACATAAGGGTTAACAACTGCATAGGATGGCATCTTTCTCAAGTTTAATTTGGTTTTCTTCTCGCTTAATCGTACCTCTGACTTTCAGTTGAAGGTAGGGCGGCACCTCGAAAGAAAAAATAAATGAATTTATTTTGTTCTTTGCTCGGTTTGCACTACCTTTGCACCAATGAAGCAAGTACGACCGAAAAAGAATCTGGGTCAGCATTTCCTGACCGACCTGTCGATAGCCAAGCGTATCGCCGATACGGTGGATGAGCCATATGATACTATCCCTGTCTTGGAAGTAGGACCTGGTATGGGGGTGATGACCCAGTATCTGGTGGAGAAGCCTCGTCCTTTCAAAGTCGTGGAGATAGACAGGGAGAGCGTGGCGTACTTGAATGAGCATTTCCCTATGTTGAGGGAGAATATCTTAGGTGAGGACTTTCTGCGAATGGACTTACGCAACGTGTTTGACGGTCAGCAATTTGTGCTGACGGGCAATTATCCGTATGATATCTCCTCACAGATATTCTTCAAGATGCTCGACAATCGTGACTTGATACCCTGCTGTACAGGTATGATACAACGAGAGGTAGCCTTACGCATTGCTTCGAAACCAGGAACGAAGGCGTATGGCATCCTTTCAGTGTTGATACAGGCATGGTATGACGTGGAGTATCTGTTCACGGTCGAACCTTCCGTCTTTAATCCTCCTCCCAAGGTGCAGAGTGCCGTGATCAGGATGACGCGCAACAAGGTGAAGCACCTGAATTGTGATGAGGATTTGTTTAAGCGTGTGGTGAAGACGGTATTTAACCAACGCCGTAAAATGTTGCGTGTCTCATTACGCCAGATTCTGTCTCAAGATGTCCAATCATCGGTTTTTGACTCTCAATTTGCCACGAAACGCCCTGAGCAACTGACGATTCCCGAATTTGTAGAGTTGACGAATATAGTGGGAAAGGCTCTTTGTGTTCGCACACAATCTGTTGATGTAGGTCAAGAATAACCCCATTTTTTACTCAAAAAGGAAAGATTTCATTGTCAGACGATGAAATCTGCTTACCTTTGCATCGTGATTCAGAGGAACACATGAAGGTAAAGAAAGATTGAGGATAATAGACAATAGGTAGTAAGAGGAAAAGATTGAAGGATAACGAATAGACATAGATTTGGTTTGTTAGTAGTTTTTAGGTTAGTAGTAAGGTATTAGTTTTAAAAGAGAAAGCAAGTTTTTAGTTATTAATAGGAAAAGAAAAAGTAAGCAGCCTTGAGGAGTGATCCCCAAGGCTGTTTTTATGCTTTTATCTTATTAATCCATTTCCCGGAGAAGAGTCGGATGAGGAAAATAATGCCTCGGAAAGTGAGTTCAACAGCCATGGCAATCCAAACACCAGGTAGACCATACTGTGGCGCCAGCAAGGCGGCAAGCGTTAGTCGGACAGCCCACATACTGGTGAGATTCATAATGGCAGGCTTCAAGGTGTCACCTGCTCCCACAAAGACACCATAGCAGACGATAGACGCAGCGAACATTGGTTCTGCGAAAGCCTCAATGCGCAGGCAGAATGTACCTAAGTCAATGATATCGCTGACAGGGGTAAGGATGGTCATCAACTCAGAAGCGAAGATAAACATTAAAGCACCCATCAGTGTCATCACGCCCATACCCAAGCCTACTGACATCTTTGCAAACGATTTGGTGAGCATTTGCTTACCGGCTCCGAAACTCTGTCCTACCAAAGTGGTGGCTGCATCGGCAATACCATAGCCGGGCATGTAGCAAAGACTTTCGACTGTGATGGCGAGCGAGTGGGCGGCAATGGCAATCGTTCCTAATGGTGCGACAATAATGGTGCTTACAATCTGGGCACCTCCCATCAGTATATGTTGTAATGCCATCGGCGCCCCAATCTTCGAGGCGTTCCTGACAATATCCGCTTGAGGACGAAAAGACTTTTTCGGTCGCCCCTTTAACTTGAGAATCTCTGAACGGCAGAGGAGGAAGTATAGCATCAGGGAGGCTGTGATAAGTTCTGCTATTCCTGTTCCTATCGCTGCTCCCATCACGCCCATCTCTACAATATATATAAAGAAGTAGTTAAAGACCACATCTAAGACACATGCCATGATATTAAGTGCAGAGGGAATCTTCATGTCACCAGAACATTTCAGCATAGAACTTCCTAATCCGTTCATCTGGAAGAAAATGCCGCAGAATCCGATAATGGCGAAATAAAGGGAGGCATCATGGGCTATCTCCTCTGAGCCACCGAGCCAATAGGGTAGTGGACCACTAATCAGAATACCTACCAGCGAAATGGTTGCACTATAGATCATGCAACATACCAATGATTGGCGTAGAATGCGGCGGGCACGCTCGAAGTCGTTAGCGCCAATCGCATGGGCTACCTGTACGGAGAATCCCATATTTGCCGCAGACCCCAGTCCTCCCATCAGCCATCCCGTGGTCTCCACCAGTCCGATGGCGGCAGATGCCTTGGCACCAAGGTGTCCCACCATTGAGGCGTCAATAAAGAACATGATAGTGGCTGAGATCTGTGCTAATATACTGGGAATACTCAGGCTGATTATCAGCCTGAGTTTCTCTCCCTGTGTCATCTTGCGCCCTTCGCGAATATAGGCTAAAAGAGTCTCGCTATTGCCAATCGCCATTATTTTCGATATCTCGATATTGCGATATTGCGATATTGCGATATTCCGAGTTATTCTGCTTCCAGCAGAAGGACACGGCTTGACCAGTCATTCTTCTTCGACCATTCTGTTTCGTTGCGATATGGCATATCCAAGCCATGGTTCATCAGGTATGCACCACTGAACGACTTGCCCTCTACGCTCATAGGCTGGAGGTCGATACGGTTCAGTTCCTTTACTTTATACATACGATTAGCATCTAACCCAGCCATTTTTATGCGAGGCAAGTGCTCGTTCTGGAAAGACTCCGTTTTCCACCAGTAGAATACCGCCTTGTCTTGCTGGTCTGTGACATACATCATCGAGGCGAGTCCTTTCTTGTCGTAAGGAGACATCAGACGATAGATATTACCAAACTGTACGATAGGACGTATTTGCTTGTATTCGGCAATTGCCTTACGGCATAGTTCTTTCTCGTCGTCTGTCATGTTCTTTGGCTGTATCTCCATACCTAAACGTCCGCTCATAGCAACATCAATACGATATTTTAGTGCCGTAGTGCGGAATACGGTGTGATTAGGGGTGGCAGAGATATGGCTTGCCATAGCGATGGCAGGGAAGAAATAACTGGTACCCCATTGCATGTAGATGCGCTGAAGAGCATCGGTATTGTCGCTGACCCAGAACTCGTCGAAGTAGGGGAGAACACCCCAGTTGGCACGACCACCACCACTGGCACATGCTTGGATGGTGACATCAGGGAATTTAGCACGGATACGCTGGCATACTTTCTCAAAACCACGATGATACTCGATGTACAGATGGCTTTGGTCGTTCATCGTCAGATACTGTGAGCCATGATTCATGATAGCCATGTTGGCATCCCATTTGATATAGTCAATCTCAGGATATTTGGTCATTAGGTTATCAACAACGCTGAACACGAAATCCTGTACCTTCGGGTTGGCAAGGTCTAATACGACCTGTGTACCACCGCGTCCCAATACAGCGTCACGCTTAGGAGCCTTGATAATCCAGTCGGGATGCTGCTCGTATAACTCACTGGTGGTATTCGCCATCTCTGGCTCAATCCAGATGCCGAACTTGATACCGTGTTTCTTGGCATCACGAAGGAGTCCTTCAATGCCCTCTGGCAGTTTGTTCTTGTCAACAACCCAGTCTCCCAGTGAGGAGTTATCGGTCTTGCGAGGATATTTGTCACCAAACCACCCGTCGTCCATGACGAAGAGTTCACCACCCATAGAGGCGATATCCGCCATCATCTGATCCATGCCTTTCTGGTTGATGTCAAAATATACTCCCTCCCAAGAATTCAGTAGGATTTTACGCTCCTTGTCACCATGCATAAGCATATACTTGCGTCCCCATTTGTGAAAGTTGCGGGAAGCGCCAGATAGACCTTGCTGTGAGAACGTCAAAGCGAGTTTTGGAGTCACAAAAGTCTCTCCTTTCTTTAGGTGATACTCCGAGTTGTCCTCGTTGATACCGGCAAAGAAATAGTGATATTCCGTATCATCAGTGTTTACTTTTAGGCGGTAGTTGCCAGAGTAGCATAAGGCGGCACCTATCACCTGTCCACTGTTCTCCTGTCCCTTGCCGTCAAGTGAGAACATGACCTCCGCATGGTCTGTGTGAGAGTTGCGTGTACCGTCTTTGTTGACAATGACTTTCTGACCAGGGGTCAAAGGCTCCTCTACCAACTGTGCCTCATTAGCCCATGAGCCATAAAAGTGGCTGAGCCAGACATTTCCACGACGGATGGGTAGCATAGCAGATGCATAAGTGGTCAGGGTGACCGTTTGTTTCTCATTATTGATAATCTCTGTCCAAGCCTCAATCATATCCTCATCTTGATAGGTCTTGTATTTGAGGTTGACGAGAATCGGATAAACAGGGTCTTTCAATTGAATGGTGGTGATGTCGCCTGTGCGTTGAACTCCCTCTACAACTAATGAGGTTGAGAGGTTACCATCTGAATGGCGCATGGCAAGAGCCGCTTCTGCCGGAGTGTTCAGTCCATAGGCGGGATAAGCATCCATCCGTCCGAACATCTCGGGCTTCTGCATGTTTTGCAATTCCTTGGCATTCAGTTTTGCACCGAAATAGACATACTGTGGTTGACTACCTTTTGTTGCTTCAAGCACCATTGACACATTTTGAGTTTCAATGACAACCTGCTCTGCCCAAGTTGCTATGGAAGACAGACAAAGTGACATCGCTAAAACAATTCTTTTCTTCATCATGATACCATAAGTTTTTAGTTAATATACATTATTCGAGTATAAAGGCTGTAGGTGTCGGCTCTATTTCCTTAATACTGACAGGAATCCAGAACCAGAAAGTTGATCCTTTCCCAACCTCACTGTTTACGTTGATTTCCCCACCGCAAAGTTCTATGATGGTTTTGCTGATAGCCAATCCCAATCCTGTGCCTTGCACAAACTCGTTGAGTTTGACAAAACGCTCAAAGACCATGGCCTGTTTCTCCTTGGGTATACCGTCACCTGTATCCTCACAATAGACATAAAGTCCCATCTTCCCATAACGCTGGTCTATACGGTAGCCTATAGAGATATGTCCTTCCTTGGTGTATTTTACGGCATTAGTGAAAAAATTGGTCACAACTTGTTGGATACGCCCCATATCTAATGTAGTAATCAATTTCGTCTGGGGGGTCTTCTTAATGAATTTAATCTCGGGGTTGTCAATACGTTGGGTAAGTGACTGGCACATCACGTCAAACTCTTTGGCGAAGTCTACTTCCTTTGGAATAATCTGCATCTGTGTATCTGAGATGTTAGATGCCTCGATAATATCGCTAATCAGACGTAACAGGATGTCACAATTTGTACGGATAATACGGATGAACTCCTTACGATCGTCAGGAGTGTCAATGGATCGTAACAGGTCTGAGAAGCCTACGATGGAGTTCAAAGGGGTGCGTAACTCATGCGTCATAGAGGCTAGGAACATACTCTTTTGTTGTCCGCTGCTCTCAGCACGTAGTGTCTCCTCTTTGAGTTTCCGTTCTGCCTCAAGTTGTTCCGTAATATCACGGATAATACCAAAGGCACCTTGTATCTTTCCTTCCTCGTCCCTGATGGGGATTCCCGAGATGTTATACCACCTGTCAGAGTCACCCTTATCAAAGAGTGATCTCTTGAAATGACGCTCCAGAGAGAAAGGTTTGTCCCACATCTCCGGGGTCTCCAGTCCCTTCTTGGCAATAGGCTTGTCTTCCTCGAACACATCGTTGTAATACTCCTCGAACGTCTTGATGTATTCGGGTTTTTTCAACAGACGGGTATACACAACGGTCTTCTTTCGGAAATCGAGTCGCCAGACATACATGTTGGTACTCTCCAAGATGTATTGAAGTTGCCGCTCCAACTGGTTCATCTGGCTTACTGCCATTTGAATTTCATGCGTCATTTTATGCATGTCTATGTCTCGGTCATGTTCCTCAGTGACATCAAAAGCGGATATGATATAGTTGAAAACGTTACCTTGCTTGTCTAACAAAGGGCGTACCTCATATTCTATAAAGGTATTCTTGTCGGTATAGGGCTTGTCCATACACTGGCATGCCGCTCTTGCCCCTTCACTGCCTTGCGGGTATATCTCATGGAAAATCGGGATGTCAAACATGTTCGCCTGTCGGAAATAACGCTCATTCTCTGGTTTGTCAAACTCACACAGTGCTTTCATGGAGTCGTTGATGTCGATAAGTGAGCCATTCTGGTTGTAGAATGACATAGCGAGTTGTGGCATGTTGCTTAGACGTTCGTATTTCCTTACTAAGTCGTGAGCGATATTCTCCTCTTCTATATCTTCAGTAATATCGTTGATGGTGTTGATAATATAGGTAGGATGTCCATTATCATCGTACTCTACCATCGAATGACCTTTGAAATTCAACCATTTAGGATTTTCTGTTGTTCCAGTATTCCATCGTTTGTCAATGGCTGTTTTCTGCTCGCGTCCTGTCTCCATCAGGTTCATTTTATTCTTAAACTCTTCCTGTTCCATAGGATGAATATGGGCAACAAACTCCTCTAATGACATTCCCTTATGGGGCAGGAAGGTACCATAACGATTAATAAACAGGTCATTGGCGATGTCGTATTCCATAACATAGAAGTGTCCCATGTGCAAAGCCTTGTACATCATCTCGTTCAGTTCTATGGATTCATGTGACGCTTTCTTGGCATGCGACTGGGCAAGACGGGTAAGCAGATAGCAGAATATAGTCAATAGTATGATGAAGAGAGTGATGATAATAGACATGGGAATCTGCTGTCTCACTGTTACCTTTTCAGGATGGAGCCAACGGGTATTGATGACTTCCACCTCACCACTTTGCTTTAAGCGGGAGTAGATGTCGTCAATTTCATCAATCAGTTTTTTATCACGTCCGATGACATGGATGTCACTGACAGGAATGTTTACCTCGTTTAAAATAAAACCGTCCTGCGCGAAGCCCAGTTCCTTCATTTTCCATTTCAAAGGCTCTTCTCCCCACACGAAGTATTTGTAGTCGTTGTCGCGCAATCCTAATAAAGCAACCTTGGGCGACTGGAACTCAATGTGGTTGATATAGTCAGAGTCTTCTGCAAGAAAATACGCTAACGTATAGTCGGAAGGCTTCAGCACTACGCCTCCCTCTATTAATTGGCTCAAGGAGAGTGATGGCACGGTGTCCCCTTTCATGAGTACACGGATGCGGTTGTAATTGATGACGTTCTGGGAGTAGTAATAAGGTGCCTTCTTGTATCTACGGGCATTGGCGAGAATCAAGTCTGCCTCACCTCTCTCGAATGCTTTGATGGCATTGCCCCATTCCTTGAGCAAGAACTTACAGGGAATCCCTAATTGCTTCATGACTGCACGCATGACATCAATATTAGAACCCGCAGGTTCTCCTCTGTCATTTTGATACTCATATGGAGGCTTGTCCCAGTCGCCGGCAATGATAATTGGATGCTCTTTGTCAAACTTTCCCTCATACGACTGTTGGGCATTTGTGGGTAAGCAGACAATTTGCAGAAATGCCAGTATGATATATTGCAGAATATGTCTATATTTAGTCATTTCAGATATATTTCTTACGTTTGACAACCGTTGCATGACATGGAATTGTAATCCATACTGTAGTCCCAAGACCTTCTTCAGAGTTGATTTCCATCGTTCCCCCCATCAACTCTGTCAGTTCCTTGCAGATGGGAAGCCCAAGTCCGCTACCCTTGTTGGGACCAGCGGCAAAGCGTTCATAGATGCGTTGCTGGATATCCTGACTGATACCTTGTCCCGTGTCTTCCACAGAGATCATCAGTCGTCTACCAATGTAGTCGTAACGGGCGCGGACAGTTCCCTTCTTGGTATATTGAGCCGCATTTGCCACTACTTGTTCGATGATGCGCTGGAGGTTGGTGGAGTCAATATCGACAATCAACTGTTGATAGGGATTCTCCACAATGTAGTTGACATCCTCTCGCTGGTATCGCTCCCATCCCTGTTGACAGAGACCCTCGAAAATGGTAGCGAAGGCGCAAGGCTGTTTGTGAATCTCAATCATGTGGGCATCCAGTCGTGACAGGAAGAGAATGTCGTTAATTAGTTGTAAGAGCAGGTCGGAGTTTTTGAGAATTTCCTGTATGAACACTTCCTCATCTTCGGAGGAGTGCTCCATCTCAAAGAGTTCTGCGAAACCTACGACAGCATTGAGGGGTGTGCGAATCTCATGACTTACATTCTTTAGGAAACTGTTTTTGGTATTTTCCACCTCAAGAGCCAATTTCGTTTTTTGTGCCAATTGCCGCTTATTATACATTTGTTCGGTCACATCACGGCATAGTCCAAAATAGTCTTTCAGTTTCCCGTCTTTATCATATGTCGGTACCATGTTGAATTGTAAGTGCATCTGTTTGTTGTCATGCACACGAATGCCGGTCATGATGTCCGTATCGATTGGTTTAGATACCAGATTGTCCATATTGTTAAGCAAGTGCATTGCCTTTCTCTTTGACTTGTCGTGTACTAAAGTCATGCAACGAGTCTGTGTGATCTCGTGTTGCACCTTATTAATACCATTATAGATAATCAATGTGTGCGACTTTGGGGAATAAGTTACCATGTGGACACCTCCAAACTGGAGCACATAATTGATATTGTTAATATACTCTGTCAATGCATTGACGATACTTCTGGTACGGTTTGCCTGTTCGTGTTGTTGGCTAATGCTATTCACACGGTCAGTCATTTCACGTCCGATGGCAAACATTCCTATGAGTTGATTCTCGTCGTCATAAATCGTCATCAGGTGAATCTCATGCAGGAGTTTTCCCTTACGTTTGCATGACTTGACCCTCCGTTCTTCCTCTGGAATCTTGTCAAGGTTGATGATTTGGGTAAAATGATATCCCTCTGCCTCAGCCAATTCGATATGGATGTCAAGCAGGTCGTGGAAAGACACATGCTCGGCAATTATTTCCTCACGGTCACAAGCATATGTCTCACATGCTTTCTCATTGATATTTACTAAAATACCATTCCTGTCGAAAAACAAGATACCAGCAAGGGGCGTATTGAAAATCGCCCAGTAACGCATCGTACGTTCCTCGTCCAGTCGGTGTTGGCGCTTTTCCAGTGTGATATCCTTCTTAGTCCCTAAAATGATAAGGGGCTTTCTGTTCTTGTCTCTTCTCAGTACAGAGAGTGACATGATGAAGTCGTGTTCTTGGATGTCACCGTCTTCTCTGTCTTTTGCTCTCACATACAAACTAATCGACTCCTCTTGATCCCGATTCTCCTTGCAGTTCTCAAGATTAAAAAGAGCATTACGCAGTTGTTCGAAGTCACCCGGGTGATAGCGATGCGAAAACTCCTCCATAGTGTAATTAAAGGCTGGTTGCCCTTTCTCGTTGCGCCAGGTAAATAACTGAGTCTTTGTATCGTATGTCCACATGCGAACATGACTTGCTTCTAAAATATGTCCTAATCGTTGGTTGTATTTCTTGGTGAGTTTAAGCAACTGGTGCTCTTTTGCCCGATAATTAATAGCATATATTAGAAAAAGTAGGATGACGACACCTCCAATAACTGAAATATACCAAATCCAAGGTGCTATTTTCTTCTCATTACGTTCGGGATAGAACCATTTGTTTTGGATTTCAGTGAACTTGTTAGCGGAGTTGAGGACAGTGTAAATGCTATCTAATTGTGTAAGGAGGTGGGGATTATTTGACATGAACTTATACTCACCATGAGGCATATCCACCGGTGTAATCTGTATATTGTCAATCCGGTATTTGTGAACAAGCCATTTCAGTGAAAGGGTGTTCCAAACAATTTGTCCATCCTCTTTCATACTTACTTTCTCGATGGCATCCCTCATGAATTTTGTTGTCAGTGCATTCTCTTCCCATCCATAGTCCTTCATTAGGTGGTGGCAGATGCTACCGTCCCAAACAATAACTTTATGCTGTTCTAAATCGCGGAAAGTGCGGATCTCAATAGGCTTGTTGATAGGAGTAGCCACACTTTGCGTAAAGAGCGTAATCGTATTGTTACTATATCGTCCGAAACCGTCATTAAATCCTGCTGCCAAGGCGAACATTAGGTCAGACTTCCCTTCTTTGATGTCCCTGAAACATTCTTGTTTCGGTTTCATCTTAATGATATATGGGATGTTCAGTTCTTTGAGCATGAGGCGGATTATCTCCACGTTGTATCCATCTGGTTCTCCGTTCTCGTTCAAGAAGGAATATGGCCATAAGTCAAAAACATCCTCATAGATAAGCGGATGTTCTTGTGTGTAGGCTCTGATATTCTCATCTTGTGATGCTGCTTGTAGGGGTAGGTATGAACACCACAGCATTAAGATGGTCAGCAAATAATTATATCTTTTACTTAGCATGTCTGTTCGATGAATTTTTCGTATTTGTCAATCAGGCAGGGAGTCCATATCCAAAAAGTGGAACCTTGCCCTATCTCGCTGTCAACCCCTATCTTACCATTGCATCTGTCAGCAATAGCCTTACAAATGGAAAGCCCAAGTCCTGTTCCTTGTACATAGTCGTTGAGTTTGACAAAGCGGTCGAAAACTTTTGAGCATTGTTCTTTGGGAATACCTGTTCCAGTATCCTCACAATACATGTAGATACCATTATCCTTAATCTGATACCCCACACGGATATGTCCTTCCTTTGTATATTTGATGGCATTGGTGACGAAGTTGGTGATGACTTGGGTCATTCGTCCTACATCCAGATGAGCGTGCAGTGTTTTATATGGGTTGTCCTTTATAAATTGGACATTCGGGTTCTCCACACGCTGTGCTAATGACTGACATATTTCATTGAAGGCTTGGGCGAAGTCCGTGTCAATAGGGTTCATAATCAGCCCATTAGCGTCCATAGCCGAGATAGCCATGATATCATTAATCAGGCGAAGCAACATGTCGCAGTTGTTGTGGATGACGTGTATCAGTTCTCGTTTTTCCTCTGTTGTCGTCATCATCTGCAAAAGGTCGGAGAATCCTACAATAGCGTTCAAGGGCGTACGTATCTCATGTGTCATGTTAGCAAGGAATACGCTTTTCAGTCGTCCAGACTCATTGGCACGTTGTGTCTCATGTTTGAGCCGCTCCTGTGCTTGGATAAATTTTGTCATATTGCGAATCAGACCGAAACAGCCAGTCAGTTCTCCGTTCTCATCATATATGGGAACATTGTTAATCTGGTTCCATTGTATTTCCTGTGTAGAGTGGAAGACTGGATACATCTTGCAGAGATAGGTGACAGGCTCTGTGAAATGAATCTCTGGATGGGCGAAATTCTCACGGATAACACCAGAGTCATCAATGAAATAATGCTCGTATTCGTCAAATGTCATCTCACGCTCCACCTCACTGAGTCCCTTCAGGAATTGTATTTTGCGCTCCTTAAATGATGTGCGCCATACACGCATGTCACAAGCCTCCATCATATAGCGAAGTTCAGTCTCATAGTGCTTGATCTCCTCGTTAGCCTTCTGAATCTGGATATCGTTAAGTTTAGACTGGAGGTACATCTCACGTTCTTCAGATACATCACGTGCGGCAATAGCGATATATGTTAACTTGCCATTCTCATCGTGGATAGGGTGGAGGCGAATTTCCAAGAACAAATGCATGTCTCGCTCAGGCACATCACTGCGTGAGCAAATCCAGAACTCCTCCACGTTTTTTTTGTCGACAAACTCACGAAAAGGCTCTGTCTCGAAAAGATTGGCGTTAGAGAAATACTCGTCACCTTCCTCATTGTCAAAATGACAGATGGCACGCATTTGCTTGTTTGCGTCTATTAGCCATCCGTCGGGGTCGTAGAACGACAAACCGATGATGGACTCTTCGAAAATCAACTTGTATCTCTGATGCAACTCGTCCTCTTTCTCTTTCTGAAGCAGGAGGTCTGTCTCATCCACCAAAGTGCTGATAATACTGATTGGACGGGTCAGCCCTGGTAGGTGTTCCGCTATGCTGACGTTATGCAAGTACCCCCATCTGGGGCGACCTCCGCTATAGTCAAAATTCCATCGGTAATTAAACTCTGTCGTTTCCTTAATGCCGTTGATGAGTTCGCGGATTGAATGAAGAACATCTGCAAGATCATCAGGGTGCACGTGCTTTTTCCATTCGTCAGCAGATAGCCCCTCATCAGGCAGTATGTGCCCATAGAGTCTTTTCACTTGCTGTGTGGGAATCTCGTACATGACGACATTGCTCTCATTTATTTTCAATGCTTGCTGCATCACAGCGTTGGTGTTGCTTGATAATTGGGATGCATGGCGCACTCGTCGCAGGATGAGGCGGTTAAAGAAAACGACGAGGATAAAGACAAACACTACTAATGCCACTATCGTCAGAGAGAACTTGTCTAGCGAGTGGAAATTAAATGTTTGCACCTGTAGGACAATATGGCTATTATATAATATAATCATGTGATGTATCAATCGTGTTAAATAATAATGTTACGTTTCTTCTCAACATCTTTTGCGTGACATGGTAAGAAAATCCATACAGTTGTACCCTTACCTAATTCAGATTGAAATTCTATGGTACCTCCCATTTTCTTGACAAGGGACTCAATGATAGGCAGGTCAAGACCAGTTCCACAAAGTCGTTCATCTTTGTCACGTACAAAACGATCGAAGACGTGTGATACGGTTTCTGCATCAACACCCCCACCAGTATCCTCGATACTAATAGCGAGTTCTTCGCGGCGGTATTCGTATTTAGCACGGATGAAACCTTCCTGAGTAAACGCTGCGGAATTAGCACAAAGTTTCTGGATGACCTTTCCTAACTGTTCAATGTCACCATTTATAATCAAATGCTCATATGGATTCTCTATATTAGTCTTAACGTCCGCATTGACTCTACTCCATCCCATCTGACAGTAAGCGTCAAAATACTCGGCGAAGTCAAAATCATCATGTTTGAACTCCACCATGTCGGCATCTAACCGTGATAGGAAAAGAATATCATTGATAAGTTGCAATAGTGTGTTGGTGTTCTTTTTAATTTGCTCTACGAAGATGGGCTCATCTTCCTCGTCATGGTCGGTCTCAAACAGTTCGGCAAAGCCCAGGACGGTATCAAGTGGAGTGCGAATCTCATAACTCATATTCGTAAGGAACGACTCTTTTAACAGTTCTGCCTCCTGTGCCTTACGTGTTTCAATTGCCAGTTTGTGTTCAGTCTCTATCATGTCAGTCTGATTACGGCACATTCCAAAATAGTGGGAGATATTCCCTGTTTCATCGACGATGGGCACTAAATTAAACATTAATGAGATTTGACGTCCTTTTTGGTCCCTAATCTCTGTTTCAATGGTTTGCTCAATGTCTCTATGTGTTAAGTGATCCATTCGGTTTAGGACACTTGAAACGGCTCTGCGGAAACGGGGTGTGGCTAAACGGATACAGCGCAGTTGTGATAATTGAAGTTGCGATTTACCAATAATATTGGAAATGGTTGTCGTATAGGTCTTAGGATGATAGTTTACAAGACGCACGTCGCTGATGCGCAGAGCATAGTTGATGTTGTCAACGTATTCTTGAATTTGCTCTGTGGCTCTTTTTAGGGCAATAGCCCCTTCCTGCTGCTGATGGAACGAGTTTACCATCTCCGTGACGTTTCTCCCGGCAATATAGATACCCTCCACTTCCCCTTTCTGATTAGTTACGGAGTTAATGGTAGACTCGTAATACATTTTGCCTTTTTTGTGTGAGTTGTTGAAGTGGTATCTTGAGTTCGCATAATCTGCGATGTCAATGATTGTCGTAGTATGTGTCTGGCCCGTCTTGCTGATGTCGATATGGTTGAATAGGGGATTGTCTTTAAACAGGAAATTCTTTTTTTGTATTTCCTCAAGGCTGCTAATACCAAACGAGTTACAAGCCGTATTGTTAATATTTGCCAGTATACCGTCTTTGTCATAGTATAACATATCCACCAATGAGGAGTTGAACACAGTCTCATAGCGCATGGTCAGCGCATTGGCTGCAACTCTCTTCTCATGCAGGTCAGTGATGTCGTGTTGTACACCTAATATTCTGGTAACACGTCCTTTGGAGTCACGGTCAAGGATTGATAGGTGTATCTCATAGTGTGGAATGCGGTCATTTGTACTGGCACCACGGATGCTCACAGTAGAAGTAAGCCGTCTGCCTTCGCTAATGTCGAAAATGAAAGAACGCATTTTCTCAAAATCGTCACGGTCGTAGAAATGGACAAAGTCTACAGGATTGTACTCCTCTGTCGCTTCACCTGAAACAGACAGTATCTTGTAGTGACGAGTATCAGGATAGTAACTCCACAGACGGAGTTTTCCTGCTTGCATCACAATGGCAAGACGTGCGTTTCTGCTTTTGTGAAGATTAATGACTTCCTGTTCGCGGAATACGTATAACCTGTTATAGAATAGTAATATGAAAATAGTTATTAATAGCCCTGCTACCACATAGGCAAGCACGTGGTTAAAGTCGAAGATATTGCTTAAGTGTGAATCTTGCGCTCGTAGGACACCTGGTGCTAACAACAGGAAAGTAAGGGCTGTGGTGCGACAAAATAAATTATGCTGTTTCTTTAGGTTCATTGTCATTGGTGATAGATTTATGCTATCATCCTGCAAAGATAGACTATTTAAACCATTTCTCCAAATTTTTCTGCTGTTTTTTATAAAACAGGCCGCAGATGAACTCATCCGCGGCTGTTTAAAAAACATAAGGAAAAGAGAACTAAAGAGGATACTCCTCAAAAGCATATAGTACTGTCGACAAATAACGCTCACCTGTGTCTGGTAGCAAGGCAACAATCGTCTTTCCTGCATTTTCAGGGCGCTGAGCGATAACAGAGGCACCGTATGCGGCTGCTCCGGATGAGATTCCAACGAGCAGACCGTCTTGTTGGGCAAGTTCACGTCCTGTACGGATGGCTGCATCGTTCTCTACGTCCAGAACCTCGTCAATCACATTGGCATCATAAGTTTTGGGCACGAAACCTGCACCAATACCTTGGATTTTGTGAGGACCGCTCTGTCCGCCATTCAGTACGGGTGAAGAAAAGGGCTCAACGGCAATAATTTTGATGTTGGGATTCTTCTCTTTCAAGAACTTACCTACACCAGAGATGGTTCCGCCTGTTCCAACACCTGCTACGAAAACGTCAATCTTTCCGTCGGTGTCCTTCCATATCTCCTCTGCTGTTGTAGCATAGTGCTTGGCAGGATTAGCAGGGTTCTCAAACTGCTGCAGGATGATAGAGCCTGGAATGTTGTCACGTAACTCTTCTGCGGCACGGATGGCTCCTGCCATACCCTCTTTCCCGCTGGTTAGACGAACCTCTGCGCCATAGGCTTTTACGAGATTACGACGCTCTACACTCATGGTCTCTGGCATCGTGAGAATCAGTTTGTAGCCTTTTACGGCAGATACGAGTGCCAGTCCGACACCTGTGTTACCACTGGTTGGCTCTATGATAGTGGCTCCTGGTTTCAGGAGTCCTTTCTGCTCAGCATCCTCAATCATGGCAAGTGCTATACGGTCTTTGACGCTGCCACCTGGATTGAAATATTCTACCTTAGCGATAATAGGGGTCTTCAGTCCCTTCTTTGTAGAGAACTTATTGAGTTCAAGCAGTGGGGTGTTACCAATAAGATCGGTCAGTTGTTTTGCAATTTTAGTCATATTTTTGTGGTTTTATGTGTTAAATCTTTTCTAATGCTTGTGAAAGGTCGGCGATAATATCGTCAATATGCTCTGTTCCGATGCTGAGGCGAACGGTAGCAGGAGTGATGTGCTGCTGTTTCAGTTCATCAGGAGTCATCTGAGAGTGAGTTGTGGTATAAGGATGGATAACGAGGCTCTTCACGTCTGCTACGTTGGCAAGCAGGGAGAAAATTTCCAATGAGTCAATAAATTTCCAAGCCTCTTTCTCGCCGCCCTTAATTTCAAAGGTGAAGATGCTGCCACCGCCGTTGGGGAAATACTTCTGGTAGAGTGCGTGATCCTCATGGTCAGGTAGTGAAGGATGGTTGACCTTAGCCACCTTTGGATGGTTCTTTAGGAAATCGACAACCTTCAAGGCATTCTCTACATGACGTTCTACGCGCAGACTTAAGGTCTCTACACCCTGTAACAGGATGAAGGCGTTAAATGGAGAAATGGTGGCGCCAGTGTCACGCAGGATGACGGCACGTATACGAGTCACAAAAGCGGCAGCACCTGCCACATCAGCGAATACAGCACCATGGTAAGAGGGGTCAGGCTTGGCAAGAGTGGGGAATTTGTCGGCATTTGCCTTCCAGTCGAATGTACCACCGTCTACGATGACACCTCCCAGAGAAGTACCATGACCACCCAAGAACTTTGTGGCAGAGTGTACCACAACGTCAGCACCATGCTCAATAGGACGAATTAGATACGGAGTACCAAAAGTGTTGTCGATAATGAGGGGAATGTGGTGCTTATGGGCAACCTCTGCGACCCCCTCAATATTTGTAACGTCTGAGTTGGGGTTACCGAAAGTCTCAACGAACACAGCCTTTGTGTTTGGCTGAATGGCAGCCTCAAGGGCAGCAAGGTCGTTTACCTTCACAATCGTATTGCTAATACCTTGGGTGGCGAGGGTGTGGGTAATCAGATTGAAAGAGCCACCATAAAGGTTATCGGCAGCGACGATATGCTCACCAGCGCCGGCGATGTTCTGCAGGGCGTAAGTTACTGCGGCGGCACCACTTGCTACAGCAAGACCTGCTACACCACCTTCGAGTGCTGCAACACGATCCTCGAACACTCCCTGTGTGGAGTTGGTCAGACGGCCATAGATGTTACCGGCATCGCGAAGACCAAAACGGTCAGCGGCATGTTGTGAGTTACGGAACACGTAGGAAGTGGTCTGGTAAATGGGCACGGCACGAGCGTCTGTAGCGGGGTCGGGCTGTTCCTGTCCTACATGTAATTGCAAAGTCTCGAAGTGTAATTTCTTGTTGCTCATAATCATTAATTTTTTATTGTTATTGTTTTATTTTCTGAATCACGTTGCAAAGGTACGGTGAATTTCCTATACTGGAAATAGCACAAATGGGGCATTCTGCATACCACGATTATGGTATTCTGTGGAATTCTATTATATTAATAAGGTGTTGTCAGAAAAAAGTTTTATCTTTGCATACGAGAATCAAAAGAATATTTAGGAGATGATACGGAAATTATTATTCATCACAAATGTATTAATAATGTTGCCATGTTGCCATATGATAGCGCAACAGCGTGCAAAATATGAGTTTGTGCGCAACCTGCCAGTCTATGCCGATTCAATTCTTGCAGACCTGACTTATCCGATGGCTTGGGGGAATAGTGATATTAAGGACTTTTTCGCATGGCGATTGGCAGCGCGACAGAAGGTGTTTGATAGTATGCTTACTCCTCCGCCACCTCCCGCTGACGGGTATGACGTGAAGTTAATTTATAAGGAGCAACGTGACGGTTATACGGCACGTAAGATAGAACTCCGTCTTTCCCGATACTATACCGTTCCTGCCTATGTGCTGATTCCAGACGGCAAAGGACCATTCCCTGCAATAAACGTTCTCCACGACCATGGGGCTCATCTCTTTATAGGTAAGGAGAAAGTCATCCGCCCCCTTGCTTGCGAGGACTCCACCGTTATCAAGGATGCCGAGGAATGGCTATCAGGTTATGGTAACCAGTTTTTTGGCGATTATCTGGCGAAGCAGGGTTATGTGGTATTTTCCTCAGATGCTCCTATGTGGGGGGAGCGAGGACAAAAGGAAGGAGCACGTCGTGACCGCTATGACATGATCGCTGGTAATATGATGATGTATGGTGTCGACCTTTCTGCTTACATGACCTATGATGATATCAATGCTACTGAATATCTTGCCACGATGCCTGAAGTAGATGCCAGTCGTATCGGTTGCGCCGGATGGTCGATGGGCGCCTATCGTGCGTGGATGCTTGCGGCACTCTCCGATCGTATCAAGGCAAGTGCCTCCATCTGTTGGATGGTAACTACTGATGAACAGATGTCGTTTAAGTACAAACGTACGGAGAATGGAGGTTTTGCCAATTGTTTCCCGGGCTTGCGTCGCTGGTTAGATTACCCTCATGTGGCAAGTATCGCCTGTCCCAAGGCGATGTTATTTATCAACGGCTCACAAGATAAACTGTTCCCTGTAGCAGGTGTGGAGAAGGCTTTCCAGATGATGCATGATGTATGGCAAAGTCAGGGGGTTGATGAGAAACTGGAGACCGAATTATGGGATATGCCCCATAGTTGTCCTGTTAGTGCACAAGAGCGTGTTCTTACCTTCTTCAAGAAGTGTTTGTAACTCTATAAAATAGGAATTCGAATAAAAAATATTAAATAAATTTGGTTTTTTCTTTAAATTGTACTATCTTTGTCGGAAGAACAATCAATTAATTAAGAATATGATAGACGTAAAACAGACATTAGCCTCGGCAGAGGAGCGTATGGAGATGGCGGCAATGTTTCTGGAGGAAGAACTGAACCGTGTCCGTGCAGGTCGTGCCAACGTAGCCATTTTGGCTGGCGTACGTGTTGAGTCTTATGGTTCTAAGGTACCCTTGAACCAAGTTGCCAACATCTCAACACCAGATGCTCGTACTATTGCCATCAAGCCATGGGACAAGAAACAGATTCGTGATATAGAGAAGGCAATCATGGATTCAGACGTTGGTATTACCCCGGAGAACAATGGTGAAATCATCCGTCTGGGTATTCCTCAGCCTACAGAGGAACGTCGTCGTGACTTGGTAAAACAATGCAATAAGATTGCAGAGAAGGCTAAGATAGAAGTGCGTAACGTACGTGGCGACATCAAGGACAAGTTGAAGAAGGCAATCAAGGATGGTCTTTCAGAAGACAATGAAAAGGATGCTGAACTGGAGTTACAGAAAATTCACGACAAGTTCATCAAGAAACTCGATGACTTGATGGAGGCGAAGAATAAGGAAATCATGACGGTATAACTCTGTGAAGGGGCTCGTCATTAAAAATACTGGCAGTTGGTACACCGTCCTGACAGACGATGGATCAACTGTCGATTGTAAGATAAAGGGTAATTTCCGCATCAAGGGGATACGCTCTACGAATCCTGTGGCTGTGGGCGACAGGGTGACTGTATCCTTCCCCTCGACAGGGGGAGGTCAGGAGGGGGTCTGGATCACAGAGATAGAGGATCGTCGTAACTATATCATCCGCAAGAGCATCAACCTCTCAAAACAGAGTCATATCCTTGCTGCTAATGTTGATCAGGCGTTGTTGGTGGTGACAGTGGTAAAGCCAGAGACCTCGACAACGTTTATCGACCGTTTCCTAGCCTCTGCGGAGGCTTATCGTGTGCCTGTCATCCTCGTATTCAACAAGACCGATCTGCTCGATGAGGAGGAACGGCTGTATCAGAAGATGATGGTCGACCTCTATGAGAACGTTGGCTATGAGTGCCATGCCATTTCTGCAGAGACAGGTGATGGTGTGGACGAATTGCGTCCCCTGCTGGAGAGCAAGATAACCCTACTTAGCGGTAATAGTGGTGTCGGTAAATCGACGCTTATTAACTGCCTTGTGCCAGGTGTTAACCTGCGTACTGCGGAAATCAGTGATGCCCATCATATGGGGATGCATACCACCACTTTCTCGGAAATGATACCACTAACATCCAATACCCAACCCCCAACACCCAGTTGGCTCATCGATACCCCAGGAATCAAGGGATTTGGTACATTCGACATGGAGAAAGAGGAACTGTCAAGTTATTTCAAGGAGATTTTCGAATTCTCGAAACAATGCCGCTTCTCCGACTGTACCCATACGCATGAACCGGGTTGTGCCGTGCTGAAAGCGGTGGAAGACCACTATATTGCACAGAGTCGCTATCAGTCGTATCTATCGATGCTTGACGACAAGGATGAGAATAAATATCGCGAGGCTTTTTAGTCTCGCGATATTCTTTTTTATCCTATCGTAATCGTATACTTGCTCATGAAGGACGCACCTGGCTGCAAGTGATTCATCAGAGGCTTGTCCTTGAACTCGCCATCAAAATCACGTGGGTCGCCGATACCATACCATGGCTCGATGCAGACGAAGGGGGCATGCTTGTCGAATGGACTCCAGAAAGCGCAGACGGGGGTCTTATAGTCGACCGTCACAGCAGGCTCGCCATTGGTGTCCATCAGCATCGCACGACGGGTCTGGCTCTTATGGATCTTCACACTGTCGTTACGCCAGAAATTGTTGTTGAACTCGATGATGCCCATGTCAGCCTCCACAGGGACATCCACCATGTCGTGCGAGCCGTCAGCATAACTTCTCAGTCCGTCCAATGGCTCCTCGTTATCGAGTTTGATGATGCCCTCGGTCTTGCCGCCAGGGATGTTGAAGGCGGGGTGTCCGCCAATCTGGAAATGGATCTCCTGCGTATCAGTGTTCTCCACATGCCAGATGACATGGATTCTGTTACCCTCCAGTCGATAGGTGACAGCCAGATTAAAACGGAAAGGATATACCTTGAGCGTCTCCTCCGACTCATGGAGGGCGAAAGTTGCCTTTTGCTCTGTCTCGCTAATAAGCGTAAACTCCTTATCGCGGGCAAAGCCGTGGCGTGGCAAGTGGTATTCCTTGCCGTCAACCCGGTAGGTCTCGTCGTTCACACTACATACAATAGGGAAGAGGATGGGGGAGTGGCGACCCCAGAACTTCGGGTCTGCCTGCCACAGATACTCTCTACCGCTCTCGTCTTGTATACTCTGGAGTTCCGCTCCTTTCTCTGCCACCTTGATGGTCAGCATCTCGTTTTTCAGTTCTATCTCTTTCATCGTATGAGGATTTAATGTTGCAAAGATAATAAAAATTCTCAATTATTTCGTACCTTTGCAGCATGAATTTGCAAGATAGTCGTATCGCCGTGCTGCTTTCGGGTGGCGTTGATAGTTCTGTGGTGCTCTATGAGTTGGTGCGACAGGGCTTGCGTCCAGATTGCTTCTATATCAAGATAGGACCTGATCAGGACGAGGAGTGGGACTGCTCCTCGGAGGAGGACTTGGAGATGGCAACGGCCGTCAGCCATAAATATGGCTGTAAGTTGGAGGTTGTTGACTGTCATAGGGAGTATTGGGACCAGGTGACCGCCTATACGATGGACAAGGTTCGTGCGGGACTCACACCTAATCCTGACGTGATGTGTAACCGCCTGATTAAGTTTGGCGCCTTCGATGAGAAGCGGGGACGTGACTACGATCTCATTGCTACAGGACATTATGCCCAGACGGAGATTGACGAAAAAGGTGGTAAGTGGCTCTGCACCAGTCCTGACCCAGTGAAGGACCAGACCGATTTCCTTGCCCAGATATACGACTGGCAGTTGCGGAAAGCACTCTTCCCCATCGGACACATGATGAAGGAGGAGGTGCGTGAGATTGCGGAGCGGGAGCATTTGGTGAATGCCAAGCGCAAGGACTCACAGGGCATCTGTTTCTTAGGGAAAATCAACTATAATGACTATATCCGTCGTTTCTTGGGGGAGCAGCCTGGGGATGTGCTGGAACTTGAGACAGGAAAGAAGATAGGACAGCACAAAGGCTTATGGTTCCATACCATCGGACAGCGTCATGGCTTGGGCTTCGGGGGAGGACCATGGTTTGTGGTGAAGAAGGACATGCGGCAAAACATCCTGTATGTCAGCAAGGGCTACGACCCGCAGACAGCCTATAAGCAGGAGTTCTTTTTCAAGGACTTCCATAGTCTGATACCTGATGGCGGTTCCCTTCTCTCTTATCCGACAGTCACTTTCAAGATTCGTCATACGCCCGAGTTCCATCTTGCAAAGTTGCAGGCGCAAGTTGACGGCACCTTCAAGGTGAATTCCGAAGTGCCTATCCATGGGGTGGCACCAGGACAGTTCTGCGTACTCTATGACGAGACGCATCACCGATGCTTGGGGTCGGGGGAAATAACCCTTTAACACTTTTTACCCGTAAAAGTTGTTTTTTCTTCTCACTTATTCGTACCTTTGTACCCTATGACAGAGGAAGTACAGAATCAGGGGAAATGGAAGGAAAACGTGATACTTGTTGACGCAGACTATGTTGACAGTGTTGCGTTTAACTTGATTGCTAATTTTGAACGCATGTTAGGCAGACCTATTCCCCCTGCGGATATGTCGTTGTGGGTAGACTGTGTGGCACTTGACGGTGGGCTTACTCCTGGTAAGAACGAGACGCAGGTGGTGCTTATCCACTCGAAGGACAAGTTGCAGTTGGATAATATAGAGCCGTCTGACTTTGCCGACGAGTTGAATGACAGGGCTTTCAAAGACCATCTCGGAGAGTTTATCTTCGATGCCTATCCTATCGAAGAGGAGATTGTCGACCTTGACGACTTCTATGTGGATGCCCTCCATCTCATTCTCTCCCAGAAAGAGGTGAAACGGGTGATGGTCATTCCCAATGCGGAGAACGCGCCATTATATAATAAGGTACGCGCGTTGCTCAACCGTCTGGAGGATGACGAGAAGCATATCACCTTGTTTGCCATGCAGCCAATGCCTGGCGGTCGCTTCCAGCAGCAAATCTTGGGTTATTCCTTGATGGCGGCACTGGGCATCCGTGCGGATGAGATAAAAAAAAAGACTATAAACTAAGAATGTTATGGCAAGAGTTTTGATGATTGGCGCTGGTGGTGTTGCCACTGTGGCAGCGTTCAAAATAGCACAGAACGCTGATGTGTTTACTGATTTCATGATAGCCTCTCGTCGCAAGGCTAAATGTGACGCTATTGTGGAGGCAATCCATAAGAAGGGGTACACTCTGCCTATCCAGACAGCACAGGTGGATGCGGATGACGTGGAGCAGTTGAAGACCTTGTTCAATAGTTATAAACCAGAACTGGTCATCAACCTCGCCCTGCCGTACCAGGACCTGACGATTATGGAGGCGTGTCTTGCCTGTGGGTGCAGTTACCTCGACACGGCAAACTATGAGCCCAAGGATGAGGCGCATTTCGAGTATTCGTGGCAATGGGCATACCGTGAGAAATTCGAGAAGGCTGGTTTGACGGCAATCCTCGGTTGTGGCTTTGACCCGGGTGTGACGAGTATCTATACTGCCTATGCGGCAAAGCACCATTTCGATGCAATAGAGTTTCTGGACATCGTCGACTGTAACGCTGGTGACCATCATAAGGCTTTCGCCACCAATTTCAACCCAGAGATCAATATCCGTGAGATTACCCAGAAAGGGCTCTACTGGGAGAATGGCAAATGGGTGGAGACAGAACCGCTGGAGATTCACAAGGACCTGACCTACCCGAATATCGGACCACGTGACAGTTACTTGCTCCACCATGAGGAGATAGAGTCATTAGTCATTAACTATCCCACCATCAAGCGGGCACGCTTCTGGATGACCTTTGGGCAGCAGTATCTGAAACACTTGGAGGTGATTCAGAACATTGGGATGAGCCGTATTGATGAAGTGGAGTATGAGGCGCCCCTTGCTGATGGCACAGGGACGGCAAAGGTGAAGATAGTACCTCTGCAGTTCCTCAAGGCGGTATTGCCTAACCCGCAGGATCTGGGCGAGAACTACGAGGGCGAGACCTCTATTGGTTGTCGCATCCGTGGCATCGGCAAGGATGGCAAGGAGCATACCTATTATGTCTATAACAACTGCTCGCATCGTGCCGCTTATGAGGAGACAGGGATGCAGGGTGTCAGTTATACAACTGGTGTTCCTGCAATGATTGGTGCCATGATGTTCTGCAAGGGACTTTGGAAGAAGGCAGGTGTGCATAATGTCGAAGAGTTCGACCCCGATCCGTTCATGGAGCAACTCAACAAGCAGGGACTGCCCTGGCACGAGATTCATGATGGCGACCTCGAACTTTAATTTGCAATCTCGTATATCGTAATCTCGTATATCGTAATCTCGAAAATAACTAAACATAACAACTATGGCAAAAAAAGAATTGGAAGAGGGCGCAGCCATGAGCCCTCAGCAGGAGAAGATGAAAGCACTGCAAGCCGCCATGTCGAAGATAGAGAAAGACTTCGGAAAAGGCAGCATCATGCGAATGGGTGACGAGCAGACGGAGAATGTGGAGGTAATCCCCACAGGAAGTATCGGACTGAATGCCGCACTTGGGGTGGGAGGATATCCCAAAGGACGTATCATCGAGATCTATGGTCCCGAGTCATCTGGTAAGACTACACTTGCCATCCATGCTATCGCTGAGGCTCAGAAGGCTGGTGGCATCGCCGCCTTTATCGACGCGGAGCATGCCTTCGACCGTTTCTATGCCCAGAAATTGGGTGTGGATATCGAGAACCTGTATATCTCACAGCCTGATAATGGTGAGCAGGCTCTGGAGATTGCCGACCAGTTGATACGCTCCAGTGCGATTGATATCCTGGTTGTCGACTCAGTGGCAGCACTGACTCCTAAGAAGGAGATAGAGGGTGATATGGGCGACTCGGCAGTCGGTCTTCATGCCCGCTTGATGAGTCAGGCACTGCGTAAGTTGACGGCGACGATCTCCAAGACGAACACCACCTGCATCTTCATCAACCAGTTGCGTGAGAAGATTGGTGTGATGTTCGGCAACCCAGAGACGACGACGGGTGGTAATGCCCTGAAGTTCTATGCCTCTGTGCGTCTGGATATCCGTCGTGTAACCGCCATCAAGGATGGTGACCAGGTGATTGGCAACCAGGTACGTGTCAAGGTGGTGAAGAACAAGGTGGCTCCTCCCTTCCGTAAGGCTGAGTTTGAGATCACCTTCGGTGAGGGCATTTCTAAGATTGGTGAGATTGTTGACCTCGGTGTGGAGCACGGTATCATCCAGAAGAGTGGCTCCTGGTTCTCTTATGACGGCTCTAAACTGGCACAAGGACGTGACGGTACGAAGCAGTTGCTGAAGGATAACCCGGAACTCTGTGAGGAACTGGAGGCTAAGATCATGCAGACTATTGCCGATAAGGCATAATTAGGAGATAGCCGATAAAAAAGCGGAGACTTTCAAATCTCCGCTTTTTTGTTGCCTTTATTTACTATTGGTATTTCTGCGTGGGGTTCTTATACCTACTACCTTACCGCTCTTGCTGAACTGTACAATCAGCCAACTCTTGGTGCGTTTGTAGGTCCACTCGTAGCGTCCGTCGTTGATGTCTGCCTTACTGTCAGGCTCACCAACAGCCATCTCTACCTCTTCCTCTGTCATGCCCATTCCGACACGTCCCTCACGGATCATTGTACGGGTGGCTGCAGAGGTGTTCCTCAACTTACCCTCACCAAAGCCAAACAGATAACCAAAATAGTCTTCCTTCTGTCCGTCGATATCGCCCACCACACTCTCGTTGACAAAGGTGACATCCTTAGAATATGTGCGTCCAGTCTCTGTCTCTGATAGTGTCAAAGTGACATAGTTGCTATTGCGGATAGGTGTCATACCATCAATACGGAAAGTCATTAACTTGGGCACTTTGACGACACGGTTGTCCTTACCACCACCTTTGGTCATCATGCTTGTGGCATATTTCGTATAGATGGTCTTACCCATATACTGGGCGTAATCGGAGGAAACCTTGATCTCTCCTGTCATCAGGTCGAAGGAACCGTAGAACGTGAAATTCTCGTTGTCCACGATAAACTCATCGTCGCGCATGCCGCAGTTTGTCTTACTGATAGCAACATTCTGGTAGAACTCATTACCCTTTTTGTCGGCTACAATGATTTTCACAGGGAAAGAGCGGGTACCCACACCAACGGCAACGACCTTCACTTCCATGTTTTTCTCTACTTTGACATCGTTATAACTGTCACTGTCGTAGTCAACGTCCACACGGTAATCAGTAGCACGAGTGACAAGCGACTGACCCATCAGTTTCTCACGGGCAATGTCCACATCCCCTAAGTAGGCGAGGGTAGGAACACCCGTCTTGCTGTAGCAATAGTCCTCGAACTCTCCGTTGGGCAATTCGAAATAGTATTTTCGATTATCATCTTGACAGGTGAAGTTCATACGGGCACGACCATTCTGTCCCACAGAGTGATTGTTGTAAATCATAATCTTACGGCGTAGTTTGCCACTGGGCACCTCCTTGCCAGTGCCAGCGTCACGGAAGGTATTCACCACCAGGTCGTACTTCTCTGGCAGCACCATGAATTTCATGCCGTCTTTCCAGTCACAAAGACTGTAATAGCGGAAATTCTGGCTGACAAAGTCGGTACCTGTGGGCTCCTCGCTGTCAACCTTCTCTTTGACGACTTTCGCTTCTGTCTTCTTCACTCCTTTTGTCTTGACGATGTAGGAGTCGGCACTCTGAGCCATCACGCCTGTTGTCGCAAGGGCAAGTCCCGTCAGAATAATCAGTTTTTTCATCGATATATCAATTCTTGGTTATTACGTAATATGCTGCAAAGATATAAATTATTTTTGATACTTGTGCCAAAATGTCGTGACAATCAGTCATTTTTATTGATTTTTTTGGTTTTTGGCATATGCTTTGCTATAAAATCAATGACAATTCATGCATATTAATAAATTAAAAAAGATACAATTATGGGAAAAATTATTGGAATTGACTTAGGAACAACTAACAGTTGTGTTGCCGTTTTCGAGGGCAACGAGCCGGTAGTCATCGCTAACAGCGAGGGTAAGCGTACTACACCTTCTGTAGTGGGCTTCGTGGAGAATGGTGAGCGTAAGATTGGCGATCCTGCCAAGCGTCAGGCGATCACGAACCCCAAGAACACGGTGTACAGCATCAAGCGTTTCATGGGTGAGAACTGGCAGCAGACAGAGAAAGAGATCTCTCGCGTACCTTATAATGTAGTCAACGAGGGCGGCTATCCTCGTGTGGACATCGACGGTCGTAAGTACACACCACAGGAGATTTCCGCTATGGTGCTGCAGAAGATGAAGAAGACCGCCGAGGACTACCTCGGACAGGAGGTGACTGACGCTGTCATCACCGTACCTGCCTACTTCTCTGACTCTCAGCGTCAGGCTACCAAGGAGGCTGGACAGATCGCAGGTCTGAACGTGCGTCGTATCGTCAACGAGCCTACGGCAGCCGCCCTTGCCTATGGTGTCGACAAGGCTAACAAGGATATGAAGATCGCAGTCTTCGACCTTGGTGGTGGTACGTTCGATATCTCTATCCTGGAGTTTGGCGGCGGTGTCTTCGAGGTGCTCTCTACCAATGGTGACACGCACCTGGGTGGTGATGACTTCGATCAGGTAATCATCGACTGGCTCGTTGAGGAGTTCAAGAACGACGAGGGTGCTGACTTGAAGGCTGACCCGATGGCTATGCAGCGTCTGAAGGAGGCTGCTGAGAAGGCGAAGATTGAGTTGTCAAGTTCTACGTCTACGGAGATCAACCTGCCGTATATCATGCCGGTAGGTGGTGTACCCAAGCACTTGGTGAAGACCTTAACACGTGCGAAGTTCGAGCAATTGGCACATGGACTTATCCAGGCTTGTCTGGCTCCTTGCCAGAAGGCTATCGCTGATGCTAAACTGAGCACTTCAGATATCGATGAGGTCATCCTCGTAGGTGGCTCAAGCCGTATCCCTGCTGTTCAGGAACTCGTGAAGAACTACTTCGGTAAGGAGCCTTCAAAGGGTGTGAACCCAGATGAGGTGGTAGCCGTAGGTGCTTCTATTCAGGGTGCTATCCTGAACAAGGAGGGTGGTGTAGGTGATATCGTCCTGCTCGACGTGACCCCACTGACTCTGGGTATCGAGACCATGGGTGGTGTGATGACCAAACTGATTGAGGCTAACACGACCATTCCTTGCAAGAAGAGCGAGACATTCTCTACCGCCGCTGACAACCAGACCGAGGTGACCATCCACGTACTGCAGGGTGAGCGCCCCATGGCTGCCCAGAACAAGTCTATCGGTCAGTTCAACCTGACTGGTATCGCTCCTGCACGCCGTGGTATTCCTCAGATTGAGGTAACCTTCGACATCGATGCCAACGGTATCTTGAAGGTAAGTGCCAAGGATAAGGCAACTGGTAAGGAGCAGGCTATCCGCATCGAGGCATCGTCTGGTCTGTCACAGGATGAGATCAACCGCATGAAGGCTGAGGCTGAGCAGAACGCAGAGAACGATAAGAAGGAGCGTGAGCGTGTCGACAAACTGAATCAGGCTGACAGCATGATCTTCCAGACTGAGAACCAGTTGAAGGAGATTGGCGACAAGATTCCCGCAGAGCATAAACCCGCTATCGAGCAGGCTCTCCAGCAGTTGAAGGATGCCCACAAGGCTGGCGACATCGCCGCTATCGATACTGCTATCGCTGCCCTGAACAATGCATGGCAGACTGCCTCACAGCAGATGTACCAGGGTGCACAGGCAGGTCCTCAGCCTGGTGCTGACCAGCAGCAAGGTCCGTTCTACAATCAGCAGAACGCCCAGGAGGCTCCAAAGGATGAGAATATCCAAGATGCCGACTTTGAGGAGGTGAAGTAAGAATAGATAAACAACGATAGGTAAATCATAAGAAAGAGGGTGTGTCAAAATAGGCACATCCTCTTTTAAGTTTATGTTAATTATTGCATTTTTCTTGGTCAATTGATATTTTATTGTATTTTTGTACCAAATTTGTACCGCAACAAAAAAGTAGATAAAGTGCAACAGATAATCTATATAAGATTATAAATCAATAATATAGTATATGGCAGCAGCAAAGTTTCAAATATCAAGAAAGTGTAAAATCTGTGGCGAGACCTTCATGGCCAAGACCATAGAATCATGGTATTGTTCTCCCAAATGCTCCAGAATTGCATACAAGCGCAGAAAGGACGAGGAAGCAAGACACAAAAGGCTCGATGAAATAGTCAAGCAGATACCAGAATCTCGTGATTACATCAAAGTATCGGAGGCTTACGCATTGTTCGATATCAGCCGATTTACTCTATACAGCCTCAATCTTCATCAGGGATGACGAACGGGTCATCGGCAAAGGCATTATTGCCAGATGCCAGATGGATGGTCTAAATCCAAGTAATGCAGGCGACCGTCAAGCACCAGTCAAGAGTATAACAAAAATGGCAGAATCCACCATTGGCAGTATCACCAAGTTCCGATGGGACATTGCTGTTACTAGAATTGGTCAACTGGCTTCAGAGATGAACGACTCGATTGGCGGTCTGTCTGTTGGTGGCAGTAATGCTGATGAACTAACCAACTGGGATGGAACCAAGAAACGTGGGCTTGGCATTTAGCAGTTCTCAAAATTGACAAGATCGCCATTATTTTAATGATAATGGCGATTTTTTTGTGATAATCGTTTGAATTAGCAAAAAAATCACTAACTTTGTCGCAAACTATATATATTTAAGGTATAACTTATGGAGAATAAACCACTGAATCGAATCAAGGTGATGCTTGCAGAGCGGATGATGAGCAACAAGGATCTTGCAGAAAGATTAGGAAAAGATCCTGCCACAATTTCCAAGTGGGTGACTAATACTACGCAGCCCAGCCTTGAAAACCTAATAGAAATTTCTCGCTGCTTGAAATGCGAGATTAACGACCTTGTGCGAACAACTCCAATTCCAGAGATTTAAAGAGATGACGTGACGATGGTGTTTACGAGTATATAATGGACAATAAAAAAAAGTAAGAAGAATAAGTCTTATGGTAACACTTGATTTGGATAAACTTATAGAAGATGCCAATCTTTATGAGAAAATGGTGGAGTTGCGCGTCGGGCAAATCGTAAAAGGTGTGATTGCTTGCAATTTCAAAGACTTCTCGTTTGTAAAGGTAGCTAATCTGTCTTGTATCCTACCATTGTCTGAAATATCGTTTGATACAAAACCAAAATGCCTTAAGGTCGGTACGGGAATAGAAGCCGTAGTGATAAAGATGTCTGAAGAACATGGCATCATGCTCAGCATTAAAAGAATAAAAGGAGACCCGTGGCAAACCATAGAAGAAGACTACAAAATTGGACAGCGTGTCAATGCGAAAGTAAAAAAAATAGCGAGCTATGGTGTGTTCGTGGAGTTTGGTGCTGGCCTATCCGGATTGGTTCACAGAAATGATTTGACAATTCAAAAACATGTTGAGCCAAAAGATGTTGTGTCAATAGGTCAAATAATAGAAGTTAAAATCATTTCTATAGACAAAGAGCGTAAGCGTATAGCTTTATCTTTGAAGGACTGCATGGAGAATCCATGGGAACATGTTGAAGAGCGGTATCATATTGGCCAAAAGCTGAGTCGTAAAATCATTAACCTGCTTGACTATGGGGCGTTCTTAGAACTGGAACCTGGTGTTGAAGCACTTCTGCATAGATCAGAATTGGGCCTGACCAAGGCTGACAAATTAAAAAAACACCTATCAGTTGGTGAGGTACTGGAGGTTGAGATTGCTACGCTGGATGTTGAAAACAGAAAAATCTCACTAAAGGGCAACTTACAAACTAAAAGGGATGACAATACAATAGAATCAGATGAATGAGAAATACTTAGTACCATCAAGCTATATTGTTGGCAATCTTAATGAAGACCGATTGGACTTGTCAAACTTGCCAGATTTCCCTGTGATTCCAAAAAAGACGGGGAGTCCTAATTACATTGGTTTTATTACTGCATTTAAAGAAGATGAAGGCTATGGTTTTGTTGTGACAAATGGCCAAGGTATTGATGGAGAAGGGCATCACTCCCGTTTATGTGAGGTCTTCTTCCATGTAAATGATTGGAAAGGCGACAGAACCTTTGAAATCGGTGATGCAGTTAAGTTTGCTTTGTCTGCGAAGAAGGGCGATAAACTGAAAGCCTTAAGTATCAGCCTTCTGGATGTGAGTGAAGATTCGTATGAAATAGGGAAAAAATACACAGGTGCATATTCACATATCATTGGTACAGTAAAGAGTGACTATATCACCAAGGATTTTCAAAAGATAATACACGACTTATTTCTATCATCAGATGAGGGCAAAGCCATTATCCTCAACTGTTTGGTCAATGATATAAAAGAAAACAAGGAGAATCAAGCATTTATTCTTTCTTCGTATTATTCAAGGGATAAGCGTATTAAAGAGTTGGTCAAGGACGCTTCGAATATTTTAAAATCCAACGATGCTATTCAAATAATACAGTCTATTTATCAGGCGCAATTTGCGAATGCCCTTAAAACGTATAATGTAGATGACTTTGTAGAATATACCACTCAGTTAGGATTGGAAACGTGTAAAAAAGAAGTGTGTTCTTTCGCTAACGAAAGGATGCTGAACGATAATGCGAAATGCACCAGTTTCTTTGATTCCCTCCCGCAAGAGTTGGTTTATGCATATCTTATAGGCCCAGACTTTCACCCTAATGCATCTGTTAGATATTATTTACTGAGGAAAACGTCAGATATTGCGTGGTTAAAGCACCCATGTGTTGTTTCAGACTGGAATAACTCTCTGTCCGAAAACGGTCTTTCTTTTCCCGTTCTTCAAAAAATTATAGATGGAGTTCCTAATAGTGTAGTTTCAGAGTTTGCTCAATATGTGGCAGACTGCAATATATCGAGCGATATACTAAAGTGGAATTTCGTTCTTCATTATGGAAGTAAAAACTGTTTTTTACAAATAGCAGATAAAGTAAGTATCATAAAAGGTATTAGCGAATATTCTTCTGATATTATCAAGCAATTCCTGTTGTCTGTTACAAAATGGATGGATAGTGAAAGTGACGACTTCGTAGAAATCATGGAAGCTATTGGAGAAGAGACGCTTGCTAAAGGTGTACATTTGATAAAGGAGGACGAGCAGTATCAATTTGTAAGTTCTCTTCCTGAGCAAATAGGAATTTCTCTCATATATCAATACTTCAAGGACACAAATCTATATAAGATATATATTAAAGAAAGGTGGGACATATGTAAGGCTGAAGTTCCGTATGTTGTTTTCGATATAGAAACAGAAGGTGATTTTATTACCGAATTTTCGTACCTCAAAGAAGACAATGTACGGAAATTTGAGGGCGAAGAGCAACTTCGGTCATTAGAAAGGTCTATAAAACGGACTCCAATTGTTGTTGGACACAACATTAAGCAATGGGATTTGCCAATATTAGGACGAAAAGGCATATCTACGCAGTCTTTCATTTGGGACACCTTAGAAATGGAAATCTTATTGAACCCCTGTCGATATGCTTATTCTCTACGAACCAGTCACAAATCAGACGATGATACTTTGTTAGAAAACAAATTATTTTGGAATCAGCTTTATAGGTTATCACAAAATTCTTATGTATGTGACCAATTAAAGGAATTCCTTCCTGACAAAATACAATATATACTATCTGAACTTCAGAAACCACATTTTGCAGATTTTTTTAAGATGTCTGCAAGCGAAGATACAAAGTTTTTCCAAGAGCTTAGGCCGTTATATGTATCTCTTCAAAATAAATTGACAGAAATCGGGACTATACCTTCAGATGAGACTACACTGATTGTTGCGCCACAAGCTTTGTGGCCACGTATATCTCAATATACGCCAGTTCAATTCCCGCATAATCAATTCAACGATCGATTAAAGGTCGTTGATAAGGAGAAGTTGAGAGAGACTCCACTCGATAATCCACTTTGGAATATGGTTTTATTGCGATTTTGTGAAGTGTCCAAAACGCCAATAGTTGCAAATATCGCCCAATATCTCCGAGTAGAGTCTGAAGATAAAGATAAAATTACGTTCAGTGAAGAATTTTTGTCGAATTATCTTTCCAATGCAGAGAGCCACATTGACTGCATCGACATTGATGCTTTCGATGACACAAGCCTGTGGACAAAGAAATATAAACATATATATATAATCGGTTCAGAACGTCAGGACAGAGTACACAAATGTAAAGAAGATAGGGAATGGACTATTTCAGAACTTCTTAGCAAGGGTAGCAAACTGCCATTGACATTGGCTTCAACAAATATTGCTCTGCTTACTGAAGAAGACACCAGGTGTCTCAATATTCAAAAGAATGAGTTAACGGCAAATGTATGGGCAGAAAGATTGTGGTCTGGCAATATAGCCATATATCAGAACTATCAATATCAGAAATATAGGAAAAAGTTTCTTGCTCATTTTAATGTAACTCCAGAAATCATAGAATGGAAACTAAAGGGAGAAAGTAGCAATGAGCATAAACTGATTCAAGTTAGGACAAGCCAACAGAATGAATATAATCCTACACTTGTTCGTGTTAACGCATCTACCACGCAGAGACAAAAGTATTGGGTCTATCAATTTGCACTGTTAAAGAAGGTTCATACAGAAAATGTGACTCTACCCATCGTATATGTAGTTAACGATTGGGAAGAGTATGATTCCTTATGTGAGTATGCTAAACATTGTGGGTATTTCATTCCTGATGAAGGTTCTGGATTCCGCAAGCTAGAATATATTGGAGAACACAAAAATGGAATGATTATCATAAGCAAGGACCGCTTTATCAAAGAAATCGGTTCTTATCGCACAGACAAGCCATTCTGTTATGTCTGGGACAACATGGATATTGATCGCTACAAGATTATGTGGGACACTTTGCCTTTCGAAGGTGACTACGACGATTCCAAGGATGATGAAGCTGACGAAAAGCATAAACAGACATCTGCTCGCCAATGTGTCATAGCCGCCTGGCCAATATTTGAGCATTATCAATCTATGGTGATGGCAAATAGTGATAAAACGAAATTCTATATCTTTGACCCGTGTTTTGATGATTATACTGGTCTGAATACAATCTGTCAATCAGACATCAGGAGCTACGAACTATGGCAAGACGAACAGGAATACAAAGATGCTTTAGAAGATTCTGGACGGTTCTTTAAGGATTTAAGTTCTGTCAACAACATCCCCGATACACATGCTGCCATGGAATATGTTCGGCCGCATTTTATCGGAAGCAACAATTGGTATGATTACCAAATTCCATTACTTAAACATATGATGGAACGTCGTAACGACTGCATCATATCCTTACCCACTGGAGGTGGAAAATCTGTTGTATTCCAGGCACCAGCAATCTACAGGTCAATGTTTACTCATCGCTTGACTTTAGTAATATCACCACTTCGCGCACTAATGCAAGATCAAGTGGAAGACCTACATGCCAAAGGCTTCGTTACTAATGTCGATTATCTCAGTGGTGACCGTTTGCCTGTTGAAACACAATCAATCTATAGAAGAATCAAAAGTGGTGATATTGCGCTACTCTATATAACACCTGAGAGATTCCGAGTACGCTCGTTCATAGATATTTTATATCAGCGTTTACGGATGGATGGAGGATTGGAATATGTGGTATTTGATGAGGCACACTGTATTTCTCAATGGGGGCAGGATTTTAGGCCAGACTACCGTAATGCCATCCAATTTTGTGTCGATTTGAAACAAAGCTTTGATGTTCAGATTGCACTTTTCTCAGCAACCGTTACAGCACAGGTTGAGAAAGATATAAGAAGCTTTTTGCCAGACCTCATAAAATTAGGCGAAACTCCCAATCCTGTCAGAGAACATATTTCCATATCATTTGCCTTAGGGGGAAGTAAGAAAAAACAAGGTCATGATGCAAGTTCTCGTATTAAGGCTATTGCCGATTATATACAGATTAATCATATTAAGTTTGATAAGAGTTGTATGCTTGTATTCTGCCGTACGCATAATGATTGTGCCGATACAGCCGATGCATTAAATGAACTGTGTATGGCAGAAGAGCATGAGAATGACGTCCTAGGTGAATGTGCTGGACATATCGATTATTACCATGCAGGATTGGATGTAACGCAACGTAACGACAAATATAAACAATTCAAAAATGATAAGGAAGACAACATTCCTGAAGATGAAAGAATAAAAATTTTGTGTACCACAAAGGCCTTCGGAATGGGTATGGATATTCCGAATGTACATTATGTGGTTCACTATAATCCACCTTCTGTACTAGAAGACTATTTGCAAGAAGTAGGACGTGCTGGGCGTGATAAGAGAATGTATGAAGATGCATTCCCTGATGGAGGAAAGATTCCTGCACTTTGCATAACATCGCCTGATGATTTCAGGCATTTGAAGGATTTGCTAGTCAGAAGTCAGATGAGTTGGGCAGACTTAACTGACTGCAAAAACGCAATTCTCGGTTTTATTCGCCGATTTAAGACTATTGATGAAGTGAAGATTAATCCCATCGTTGTGCCATACAGCGTTTGGGTAAAAAATCAGGATCGAGATAATTTCACGGATGTTACAGTCTCACGTCTTGCATTTCACTGGCTTGAATATATTGGTTATTTGAAACTAAAGTACTTAGGGCAAGCATACTTTTCAATAACAATACCATCTGAGACCGAACCGAAGATGTCAGACGGAGAACAGAATTATCGAGTGCTCCAATACTTGAAATCTCATGCTGAAAAGCTTGACGAAGAGTCACTTTTCTCAATTAGTGATATGCGGAAATCATTACGTTTGTCAGTAGCAAAGATTATAAATGCTATCTTGTTCTATCAACAGAAAAACACATTGACACTCAATGAGAGGATGCGGTGTGAGATAATGACACGTCGCTACTGGGAGGTCAAGTATATGGTAGAACAGAACAAAAACAATTTTGCTCTTCGTATTATCTTCAATGGACTCAGAGATTTGCTGGCTGGTTGTAAAAAAGGTGAACAACGCATTATTGATATGAAAGAAAGAGCTGATATTTGTAATCATCTTCTTGATGAATTTGCTTACGATACTGAGCTCATTGTTGAAGAAAAGAAAAGGAGAAATCGCATAGAGAAAGGAGTGTATATGCCTTGGAAAAGCATTGCAGACAAAGAGCCCAAAGGCGCAGTTACCATTGCGGAAACATTTAAAAAAGACATTAAAGGTCGTACGGGTAACAATATGTTTCGCATCTTACGATATATTCCTGGCGTTGAATTTAAAATTAAACAGAACAACGAGGAGATAACTTATAGAATTAGAGTTACCGATGACAGGTGGAAGAAATTTCTACCACAACTAGAAAATGATTGTTTTGATTGGGTAACTTTTGTATGGCAAAACAATAATTATTTCAATTGGGCAGAAAAGATAATGTCTTATTCTGACAGAAATCGATATGGATATTTTGAAAAGATATTAGCAGTTTTGCGGTTATTGTCTTATATAGATAATACGCCATTGATTGCTTCTGGTATAGAAGTACTTGTGACTGATAAGACTTTAGCAAAGATAGACGAAGGAAAATCACCAGACTCTCCCATGTTTGAAAAAAGGAAAGAGTTTGATGAGCAGGAGAAAATAAAAAACATTCGTCTGATATGCATGAACATCTTCTCTCTTTTGTCTGAAGTCGAAAAACAAAGTCAATTTATCCGCCACTATTTTGAATGCAGCAACTATGACGATTATTTAAAACTTGCCGGAAATTATATTCCTGAAGGTTCTGACATATTGAATCCTATCACGAACAATGCTTTAGAAAAGGAAGAGAAATTGATGGAAGATAATGTGGAGCAATATGCCATATACAACCAACCTCGTTCTAACAACGTAAATGTTTTGGCTGGCCCAGGTTCTGGGAAGACTCATGTCCTGACTCTGCGCTGCGCTAAACTTATTTATCGTGAGCATATTCGCCCTGAGCACATCCTCGTGCTTGCATATAACCGCGCTGTTGTGACAGAATTAAGAAACAGACTTGATAGGTTGTTCACGAAGCTTGGTATGAGCCGTGTTGCTCATAGATTGCACGTTCACACTTTCCACGCTTTGGCAAAAGTGTGTATGGGAGATATCATCAATGATATGCCAACAAAATGTTGGGAATATTCATTCCTTCAATTTTTGAATGTAGATTCCAATATAATAACTGTTTTGGCAAAACTTTCTCATATAGAGTTTATATTGATTGATGAATTTCAGGACATAACGCAAACAAGATTACAGATAATAAACAGACTTAATGAAATTTTCGCAGGTGCAAAATTCTTCACTATTGGAGATATTAATCAAAGCATATACGGCTTTGACCGCACGCCAAAAGATTGCTATAGATGCGGTTACTGGAGAACCAATATACCACATCTAAATTCTAATAAGCAATGCATTCTACCCCAGATTACCGCCGCACAATATGCAAATGCCCTTAATCCGCAACCATACTATGACAAGTTAAACGAAGCACTGCACCCGCAACAGTTGAGCATGTTCACCAACTATCGGTCTTATCAAAAGATACTTGACAGCTCTGCTGGATTTGTTCCTCCTGGATATCATCTTCCTAAATCTGCTCCATCCATAATGGAACATGAGCCGATAACAGATTATGTCGTTTTTACAGAATTAGACAGTGTGAATAAAGAGCAATGGAAAGATGATCTTCTGAAATATATATCTGAAGTTCAAACTTCAAATAATTCGATTGTTGACGTGGCAGATGAATACCGACGAATACAGAGTATAGCAGTATTCTTTCGAACCAACAATGAAGTATATCGGGGATTCTCTCTATTGCAGTCAATGGTTCCTAAAGGGGTAAGAGTCAGAATACAGGGAGCTAGTAGCTGCGAACTTTGGCGTGAGCGAGAAATATACTGTCTCATTCATGAACTCCTTTCACACCCAGATGTAGAAATAGAATTGCGAGATATAGAAGAGAATACTGCCAAAAAGATAAAAGGATTCCTGAAAGGAAATATGGATAAATATCCCAATTGGGATAGAACTTATCTTGATTTGGCATATACTCTTGTTTTAAACTATGTAGATTCAATACGTTCTGATGATGAACAGCATTCATGGGCTGAAATGGCTGAATATATTAAGGACATTGCCGGTAATGATGATGGAGGTCAGGTTTACAAGATTTACGACCAATACAAAGAAGATAGAATTATCCCAGAAGCTCCCATTACCATCATTTTAACAACGATGCATAAAGTTAAAGGGTTGGAATTTGATGCAGTATTTATTACGCCTTCGGCAGCAAACCTTCCACTGAAGCCCCATAGACAATATGCGATGGGACAACCTTTACTAGAAGATGATTTAGCAGATATAGAGGAAGAAAGACGCTTGCTTTTTGTAGCATATACACGTGCCAAGAAATACCTTCATGTTTACAGGGGGGCAAGAGAAATGTCAATTGATAATAGACTGTTATACCTGCAGCCTACACAGACTGTTGTTTATACGGAACGAGAACATTCTATGGATAAGTACTTTTTATCATACTGTGCAATGGAAAGGTGCTATCAGTTTAATGATTATATCGTAAATAACGTGAAGAAGGAGGACGAAGTTCAATTAATAGAATATAACGGCAGGTATTATATATATCATGACACTAAGTATATCGGTCGACTATCTGGGAATAGTGACATCGTTAGAACAGCCATAGCAAATAAAGTGAAAAGACTTCGAGGTTATCATGTCAGCGACATTTGTGTTTGGACTTATGAAGAGACAAAACGAGCAGATCTGGCAAATAATACAACCTTCTCTAATCTGTGGTGTGAAGATGCCAAGAACAAAAAGTATATATATGTAGTTCAAATTGCTGGTTTTGGTGAACCATTTTAATTTTAAATAACAAGGAATATGGAATCGATAAAGAATTCATTAAAACACGACTATAACCTTGCTGTTGATTGCTTCAACAATAATGATTATATCTCTTTCTTCCGTAATATACGTCCAGCTATCGAATGGATGTGTCGTTTGTTTTTAAGAGATGTTCTTGAAAAACAGTCAGACTATGACGATCTTATGAAGGGGGAAAAGATTATATATAAATCTTATGACTCTTTTAGACTGGTCAGGTCTGATGCTAATAAAGAACCAACAGGGAGTGCTTTGGCAAAACTGATGCCTTTAGCATATTATTTGAAATACCCCAATGTATTTACGACAAAATTTGATAATTCAATAAAAATGCGTCGTACTGGTATAGACTGTTATAGCACAGATTTTAATCACTTGTATAGCGTGGCCAGTGAGATAGGTAATCATTCAGGAAACTCTGCAATGAACATGGAGGAGCAGGCAAGAAATTGTGCTACAACATTTTCTGCATTTATAGACTTCCTCAGTTCAAACCAGATACTGTCAAAAGAAACAATGACTTTCCTGAATCAATTGCAGAAGTTTTCTTTTAATTCTGTTCGAGAAAAGGAATTATCACAGGCAAAGAAGAAACTACAGGAACAAGATGAGCGAATCCAAATAGGAGAATTAAAGATTCAAGAACAAGTTCAAAAAATACAAGAGCAAGATGCAACTTTGTTGTTAATGCAGAAGCAATTAGCAGAAGTGGAAAAATCAAATCTTGAATCATTAGAAAAGAATAATGAGATAGAGAGACAACTTCAAGAAAAGAAAGAGGAAATCGAACAACTTCGAGCTTTATTAGAAGCGAAAGGGGTGACTGAAGATGAAGAACTGGAAGGTAATACTACAGTAGAGCCAAAGCCTTCTGTTTCATATGTTGCCAACAATCTTTCCTGTCGACTTTATATATCAGACTGGGATGTTGATGAAGAATCTATGGATGACGATCAGTTAGATTTGATAGAGCAAACATTAGACAAGTCTATGCTGGTTGCTGGCTGTGCAGGTAGTGGAAAATCTGTTATCGCTATGCATAAGGCAGAACAACTTGCGGAAGCGGGTTATAGTGTGATACTAATTGCATATACAAAATCGCTTAATAGCTTTATGCAAATAGGTAGCAGCATTTCTGCTCGTTATCAATTCTACTATCATTATCAGTGGAAGAACTTAATGAAAATGCCATCAGCAGATTATATTATTGTTGACGAAATACAAGATTTCGAACGGGACGAAATTCAAGAATTTATCAATGCAGCAAAAAAATATTATCTCTTCTTTGGTGATACGGCACAGTCTATCTATAGACATTTCGGAAAGAAGACCCTAAGCATTGAGCAAATATCTGAGATGACTGGTCTCACAGCTCTTCACCTCTATAATAACTATAGGCTTCCAAGGCCAGTTGCAAAAATTACGCAAGGATATGTAGGTGTTGATGTAATGCCTTATTCAGATAAAGTATATCGAAATAAGGAAAAGACATTGCCTCATTTCGTTCATTTCCCTGATTTTAATGCACAGATGAACGCAATTGCTGATATAATTAGGAAAAACTCAGATTCAACAATAGGAATTTTACTTCATAGCAATTCTCTTGTCGAGCAAACATGCAGACAGTTACACGCTGCAAAAATAAATTTTGAATACAAATTCCAAATAGAAAGTTCTGCGGAGAGAAAAGTCTATGGAAACCTGAACTTCCGAACAGACTTACCAAAAGTGATGACTTATCATAGCGCAAAAGGATTACAGTTTGATATTGTAATATTGCCTGTATATGAAGGTGCCAGTTCTAATGATTCTAGGAAATCGTTATATGTCGCAATGACTCGTACCATGCATACACTTTATGTATTGTACTCGACTCCGTTGCTATTGCCCCCATTAAACAACGTTCCTTCTCATCTTTATTTAAAAGATTGATGCTGGGTCTACATTTGATGGTGTGAGAAGATGGTATAACCAATAATATCGCAATGGGAAAAGCGTTATAGAAATAAAGGAACACGAAATATGACAAAAGAAGAATTACAAAAGATTATAGCCATAGATGAGGGCTTCCGAATAGAGCTAACCACGTCTACTGGTAACATGGATAAATTCCAAGAGGCTATCTGTGCTTTTGCTAACGACATGCCTGGCTCTGGAAAGAAGGGGTATCTGCTCATTGGTGTGTTAGACAATGGCAAGATAAGTGGCATGAAAGTTGATGATGCCCTAATGAAACGCATCAGCGGCATTCGTTCTGACGGCAACATACTGCCTCTCCCCGTTATGACTACAGAGAAGGTGCAGACGGATGAAGGTGATGTATTGGTTGTGGAGGTTGCTCCATCATTTGACACACCTGTTCGCTATCGAGGTAGGACGTTCATCAGGATTGGGCCACGTCGTGATATCGCCAGTGCAGAAGAAGAGAGAATTTTAGCAGAACGTTGTGCAGCTAGTCTGCCAACATTCGACACTAGACCTTGCCGTGAAGCAACAATAGACGATATTGACATCGATGCGATAGTCAAAGAGTATCTGCCAAAAGCCATCGATGCAGAAACGCTGGCAACAGATAGCCGCTCTCTAAAGGAGCAGTTGGCATCCCTGCGACTATTCAACATCCAATGGGATTGCCCGACTTATGCGGCTCTGATCATGTTTGGTAAAAATCCACGCTACTTCATGCAGGGTGATTATATCCAGTTTGTGCGTTTCCGTGGTAATGACAATGGTGGAGAGATTCTGAATGAGCGTCGTTTCGAGGGTTGTCTATACAAGATCCTACCACAATTGGAGAACTTCATCCGCGATGGTATCGTAACAAAACGCCCTGTTCCTATCAGTATTCTGAGAGAAAAAGACGTTCAGAACTATCCCTACAAGGTGCTGCGCGAGTTGATGATGAATGCTGTCATGCATCGTGACTATCAGGCAAACATGCCTACTCGACTCTATCAATATGACCATCATATAGAAATTATGAATCCTGGTGGTTTGTATGGTCAGGCTCGCCCAGAGAACTTCCCTCATGTGAATGACTATCGGAATAGTGTTGTTGCAGAGATGATGAAGAACCTGAATTACGTCAACATGTTCAATCATGGCGTAAGTGAGGTGCAAGACTTGCTGAAGGAGAACCAAAGTCCCGCTGCCGAGTTCAATGTCAATCTTGTTACAGCATTTAGTGTCATTGTACGTGAGCCAGAGACTTCAGAGACCATACAAAAGAATCCCGACACCATGCAAAAGACCATACAAAAGAGCATACAAAAGGATGCAAAGACCATACAAAAGGCCATGCAAAAGGCTCTTGATGAACGTGGTATTTCAATAACAGATTTGCAAATGGACATTCTCGTCTATTTCTATCTCCATCCAAAAGCAACTCGCAATGACTATATTTCCTCTGATGAAAATATATCAGAAGGAGGAACCATATCTAACATTTCCCGCCTTCAGGAATTAGATTTGCTTAAGAGAAAGGGAGGGAAGAAGAACGGTGAATGGAGTGTCGCAATTGATATAGACTTTTCTAACGAAGCTGAGAAAATAGAAAATGACGAAGCATAATGAAGATATTCTAAACTGTCTAAATGACTATCTGAAAGTGAGTAAGCCAGGT
>FLNX01003114.1_pt1 | contig 42948 bp, 31 predicted proteins | sample 1140341 | NCBI WGS metagenome assembly FLNX01 (sample SAMEA3878208, study PRJEB12797) | bioreactor metagenome | biome: Moose rumen | place: Sweden | collected 2011-10 | reverse complement strand
ACCCAACACCCAACACCCAACACCCAACACCCAACACCCCAATGAAATTGTCTTTGCCGGACAACATATTCTCGTTTCGCCCGAGCCCAAGCTCATCCGCACCGTGGGCGGCATTCTCTTCGGCGTGGAAATCTGCGAGGATGTCTGGGCACCGGCCCCACCCAGCAACTACTTGGCACTGGCCGGAGCCGACCTCATCTTCAACCTCTCGGCGAGCGACGAACTCATCGGCAAGCACGACTACCTGAAGAGTCTGCTCGCCCAACAGAGCGCACGCACCATCACGGGCTACGTCTACAGCGGCTGCGGATTCGGCGAGAGCACCCAGGACGTGGTCTACGGCGGCAATGCGATGATCTATGAAAACGGAAAGCTGCTCTGCGAAGCAGAGCGATTCTCGCTCCAACCGCAGCTGATGGTGTCGCAGATAGACGTGGAACGACTGCGCAACGAGCGCCGTTCCAACAGCACCTATGTCAACGCCCAGCGCGGCCATCGGGCAGAAATCGTCGATGCACTCACCATTGCCGAGCATCCCTTCACGCTGGAGCGCGACGTCGACCCGCACCCCTTCATCCCGAAAGACGAGGATATGGCCCGCTCGTGCGAGGAGATTTTCAGCATTCAGGTGTGCGGACTGGCCAAGCGACTGGTGCATACCCACAGCCAGAAAGTGGTCATCGGCATCAGCGGCGGACTCGACAGCACGCTGGCGCTCATCGTTTGTGTCCGTACGTTCGACAAATTAGCACTCGACCGTAAAGGCATCGTCGGCGTCACCATGCCCGGTTTCGGCACCACCGACTTCACCTATCAGAATGCCATCGCCCTGATGAAGCTGTTGGGCATCACGATGCGCGAAATCAGCATCGCCCCTGCCGTGCGCCAGCATTTCCAGGACATCGGACACGACGAGCACGTTCACGACGTGACCTACGAGAACTCTCAGGCACGCGAACGCACACAGATACTGATGGATGTGGCCAACCAGGTGGGCGGCATGGTCATCGGCACGGGCGACCTCTCCGAGCTGGCTTTAGGATGGGCCACCTACAACGGCGACCACATGTCGATGTATGGCGTCAACGCTTCGGTGCCCAAGACGCTCATCCAGCATCTCATCCGCTACGAAATCAGCCGCACCAGCGACCAGCAACTGGCCGAAACGCTACGCAATGTGATAGAAACGCCCATCTCGCCAGAGCTGACGCCCGCCGACGAGAACGGACAGATCAAGCAGAAGACCGAAGACCTCGTAGGACCCTACGAGCTCCACGACTTCTTCATCTACCACTTCCTGCGCCACGGCTTCTCGCCAGAGAAAATTCTCATGCTCGCCCTGAGAGCCTTTCATCTCGCTCCCCGCTCCTCGCTCCCCGCTCCCCGAAATAACGCCACTTCCTACGACGAGCCCACCATTCGCAAATGGCTGCAAACCTTCCTGCGGCGATTCTTCGCCCAGCAGTTCAAGCGTTCTTGCCTCCCCGACGGGCCCAAGGTGGGCAGCGTGAGCCTCAGTCCGCGTGGCGACTGGCGCATGCCGAGCGATGCCCACGCCACCATCTGGCAGCATTCACTCTCTTCAGACCAATAACTCGGGCATTATGCGCTATGGAATATCATCAGGCACATAGATCATCTGCCCATTGTCCAGCTGGTAAGCAGTACCCAAACGGCGGCCCTGCTGGCCGTTGCCGTCGGTGGTCTGCCCACTGGCCTTGTAGGTTTCTATCTCCTGTCCGCGCTTCTGGATAATCTCCATGTTGTCCTTGCCGGGATTCTTCACGATGGTAAAGTCGTCCTTGCCGAACACCTCGGTCATGTTCATGTGCATCACCATCGCCACCATGAGGGCCGACTCAAACACCTCGCGCTGCATCAAGCCCCAGTTCTCCTCATCGCCGTAAGCAGCGCACACAGGCCACTCAGCAGGGTTGCTATTGATGGCGCGTGCCGTCTGCGCCAGCTGCTCCTCATTGTAGGGCTGCCCTACGCACCAGATAGCCCTTGGCATTGGGATTCTGCGTACCGATACAATAGGGCGCAATGCCACCGTCGATCTCCGGAATCACGATGCGCGCATTCTTCGCCAATACCACTACCGCAAGAATAACTAATAGCAGTTTCTTTTTCACTATATTCTATGATTACCTATTCAACTTTTGAAGGTAGAGCGCTTGAATCTCCGGCACTTCGCCGAGGCCCTCGATGCGCACGTCAACGGTGAAACCCTCCTGCTGAAGGCGCTCTTTCCAGTCGTGTGCAATGTCGTTGTTGGCATGGTCGCCTGCCACGAAGAGCAGGGGCACGAGCGTTACGTGCTTGGCATGCTGCTCCTTCAGCTGGCTGATGGCGGTGTCGAGCGTGGGATAGCCCTCGATGGTGGCCACATGGTAGTTAGGGTGACCTTGGTCACAGAAGATGTGGTCGAGCTGGCTATAGAGTGCTGTAGCAGGGCCCTCCGTTCCATGACCTACGAAGAGCACATGCTCGCGCTTTTTCGCATTGGCTGGATGGCGTTGCGTCAGAACGCTGCACACCTGCTTGCAATCTTCTACGGTGTAGAGCAGGGGGGTACTGATGCGGATGCTGTCGAAGAAGGGGCGCACCTGGCGTATGTCGTCGCGCAGTCGGTCCATCTCGATGCCGTCGATGATGTAGGTGGGCTGCACGACGACATTCCTGTAGCCTTCGGCCCGCAACTGAAGCAGCGCGTCGATGGGCGTGGGCTTGTTGATGCCGCGCTTGGCCAGCCGTTTGATGACGATGCGCGAGGTGTAGGCTTCGCGGAAAGCCCCCCTCTTATCCCCCCAAAGGGGGGAGGAATTGCTCCCCCATCCCCTCTTATCCCCCCAAAGGGGGGAGGAATTGCTCCCCCATCCCCTCTTATCCCCCCAAAGGGGGGAGGAATTGCTCCCCCATCCCCTCTTATCCCCCCAAAGGGGGGAGGAATTGCTCCCCCATCCCCTCTTATCCCCCCAAAGGGGGGAGGAATTGCTCCCCCATCCCCTCTTATCTCCCCAAAGGGGGGAGGACGTGCGTGTCAGGTCGTTGATGGCGTCGATGGTCTTCGCCCGTGTGTCATCGTAGGTGGTGCCGAAATGCACCATCATTAGGGCTGTATCCTGTGCATGACCGAAAGCCACGCACAGGATACTCACTATTGTTAGAAACGTTTTTTTCATGTTTCTATCTTTTAATCTTCCACGAGGCGGATCTGCTCGAAGTAGTAACCCTCGGCCACATCGACACCCTTGGTGACACTGCCTGTGGCAACGTCGTAGACATAGACACAGGGCTGTGCTGTCTCAGTGTTGACACCAAAGTAAACCTTGTTGTCGCTCGGGTCGAAGGCCGAACGCTGCGAGAAGCGACCGCTGCTGTAGTCGATGTCCTGACCATTATACTGCATACGGGTACGTGTATTGGCGTTGAGGTCAACGATGCTGTAGTAGTGGCTGTAGCTGTCGATGCCGCTCATAACCACTTCCTTGCCCTTGCTGTTGATTTCGGTAAGGTTGTCGTTGCGCGAATAGCAGAACACCTTTCCATTGCCGAGATAGTGCATGGTGAGCAGTTTGCCCTCGCTCTCGGGGAATCCGTTGTAGCCGGCCTCGAAGTTGAACTGCCCCTTCTTGATGCGCATGAGGCAGCCAATCTCGCGGTTGATGCCGTTGACATCCATATCGTTGAAGGCAGCGAGATAGAGGTTGTCGTTCTCGTCGAAGAAGGTGGTCTGCTGCAGCAGTTCGCCGTAGGCCGAGCCAGCCATCTCAGGAACATTGTCGGTGTTGAGATTGTCCTGCTCCACCTGCATGGTCTGAGCATTGATGACAGCCACATGGAAATGACCTTCGTTGGTGGCCTTCATGCCTGAGCCCTTCTTGTTGAAATAGAAGTAGAAGAGCTTGTCGTCGCTCTGGCGATAGGCAAGAATGCCGCTGGTGGTGAATGTCTCCCAGCCTTCGGCCACGCTGATGTTGAGCGTACCCTCGTCGATGATGGTCATATCGTCGGTGTTGAGCTTGGTCCATACGATGGCATCCTTGTCGCCGTTGGCAGCCATGATGACCAGTGTGTTGTCGCTGGTCCAGGCATGGGTGTACTGGCGGCAGTTATAGGTATTCTCCTGGAAGGGCTGTGCCTGCACCACTTCCATCTTGTTGTTCTTGAACTGGAGCTTGACGAAGCGGTCGGCGCTGACGGGCACCTGATAGTAATACTTGCCTCTGACGATGGCTTCCATCGAGTAGTCGGCATTGATCTCTGCACCAGCATTTTTGAAGTCTACGGTGGCACCTGTATCGAGACGGTCGCGGCTCTGCATGATGGTGGTGACATCACGACCCATACCGCCCTGCTTGCCTACGGTGACAGTGAGGTCGAAGTGGTGGGGAGCATACACCACGGGGTCAGTACCGGTCTGGAAGAAAGTGACGTCGCGGACATCATCGGCATTGATTTCTACGGTTGTGCCATCGGTCTTGGCGATTTTCATGACATACTGTTTCTGGGCATTTGCGCTGAGGCACAGCATGGAGGTTGCAACGAGTGCGAGTAAATACTTTTTCATATTGTTTTTTTAGTTAATGGGTTACTTGTTGAAAACTTTGATGGTTGACTTAGCGGTCTTCACGATGTAGAGTCCGCTGTTGAAAGATGTCAGGTCGATGTCGGCTTGGCCGTCGTTGCCAATGCGGTGGGCAGCCACCTGCTTGCCGTCGGCGGTGTAGATGCGGACGACCTCGCCCTGATGGGCGTTAGAGACGAGTATGTGCCCCATTTCAAGGCGCGACTCCTCGTTCTCTACAGTCTCGATAGCTGTTGCCGCCTGATCGGCAAAACTGTACTTGGCCACATCGCTCAGGGATGCAGTCACTCTGACTTCGCCAGCCACCGATACTTGCAGTTCACCAGCCTGACAGGTGATGATGGGCTGGTCTTGCAAGGGAATGACTGTACGACTTCCATCGGCCAGGTCGAGCACCAATAGCTGCACGTTACCGGCCATTGCGCCGGTTGCTATGAGCAGAGCCAGCGTCACGAATAAGAATTTCAGTCTTTTCATTTGTTTGAATTTAAATGATGAAGTAAAAAAAATGATGCGTAGTTTTATGAATGATGCATTATAAAAACTATTGTAATAGAATTCTGAATTTGGCAAAGAGCGTGCGCCCCGGCTTCTGGAGCTTGTAGTTGTCGTAGACGGTGCGGTCGAACACGTTCTCACAGCTCACGGACAGGCTGTAGCGGTTGTCTTTCCACGTGTAGGTGGCCTGTGCGCCGAAGATGTTCTTTTCCGGGATTCGGGCCTTTGTATCGAGCGCGCCGTAGCCTTCCCATGAGAGGAAGAACCAATGAACCCACTGATAGTCGATGCCGAGATAGAGGTGGGAAGACGTGCGCGAAAAGAGGCTGAGCAGGTCGTATTTCACCTCTGCCGATGCATAGAACCACGGGCGGTTGGGCACATGGTTGTTATAGGTGACCGATGGTTTGCCGTCGCTCTTGAGCTTCATGCGGTCGCGAGCATCCTGCCATGTGACGTTGCCCACCACTTGCAGGCGCTGCCGCCAGTCGTAACGCAGTTCGCCCTCCAGTCCTTTGATATGCACGGCAGGCACGTTGACGTATTGCATCATGCCCTCTTTTTCAGACACCTGCGGCTGTATGAAGTTGTCCACACGGCGAAGGAAACCGTTCACCTCATACGATAGTGTGTGGTCGTCGCTCTGGAACGTGCCGAAGATAGCTGCATTCAGGTTCTCGCTCTTCTCAGGTTCCAGGGCCACATTGGCATAGATGGTGGTGCCGTTGCCCAACAGTTCGCGGGCCAAAGGCAGTCTGACGCTGTGCTCATAGCTCATCTTCAGCGCCAACGGCTTGAACACTTGCACACGGATGGCGGCACCACCGCCTAAGGAATTCTTCGTAGACGACCCTTCCATGTCGCGCGAACCAGTCACCGACGGGATGTCCGTCTGCTCAATGCTCAGATAGTTGATATAGTCTTTCAGGAAGAAGGTGTTGCTCCATCGTCCACCAAACAATTGCTGTTCGTATGACAGACCGATGATATGCTTGGCCAACACATCATTGGCGGGCTCGAAACTCTTGTCCACATCGTCCCATCGGTCGTTGCCCGTTCGGTTCAGGGCATAGCTGAGATTGATGGAAGCCCCCCTCCCATCCCCCCCAAAGGGGGAAGAAAAGAAATACTTCAAGTCGGCCCGCACCACGGTGAGAGGCCGCTTGAAGTGGCGCAGCGAACGGGCTCGCCCCGTTATCTCGTTGCGTGAACTCTTGATGAACTCGCCGTTCCAGTTGTATTTCCGATAGACGGTGTCGATGGTCTGCGAATGGTCCCAGGTATGCGACAGCGACAGACTGGCATTCAGTCCGCGCAACAGGAAATTGCGCTTCTGATAGTTGGCCGAAACGCTCCACGCCTTGGTGAACCGCTCTGCCTCGCCCACCACCTTGGTCTGTATCTGACCCGTCTGTATCTCCTTTTCCACTTGATTGTAAGAAGCACCGACGAAGAACTCATCGGCCCACCACTTGTCGTAGACACCCACTTCCATCTGCCCAATCAGTGAGAAGTAGTCGTCGTGGAAGCGGCGGCGGTCGGCCTTGACATACTCTCGGCTCTCCTCTTCCCACACCTCCACGTCGTGCATCATGTAGTCGTTCTTCGAATAGCTGATGCCGAAGGTGGGGCGGAACACCAGACCGTTCTTCAGTATATACTGTCCGCTGAGGTCGCCTTTATGCGAATGGAACGACCCTGCGCCGTAGCTGGCATCAAGATAGTTGGTTTTCTTGCGGTTGGTCACGATGTTGACCGCCCCACCCAAGGCATCGCTGCTGAGCCAGGTGGGCACCACGCCCTTGTATATCTCCACATGGTCGATGAGGTTCACGGGCAGGTTGGCCAGCGTGACGCCCGATCCCTTGGTGTCCAAAGGGACACCGTCGAGGAAATAGCGCACCGAGTTGCCCGACATGCCGTTGATGCTCAAGTCGAAATCGGAGCCCATACCGCCCTCTTCGCGCATCTTCACCCCTGCCGTGCGGTCGACCAATCGGCCGAGCGTGTTGATGCTACTGGCCACCGAACGGATGTCGATGGCATTCACCGAGAGGACTCCCTCGCGCAGTCGTTGGGTCTTCGACTTGGCGGTGACGGTTACATTCTGGAGCATTACCGAGTCTTTCATCTGGCTCTTTTGTCGCTTCTTGTCCTGTGCCGAAGCACTGGTCAGCAACAACAGAAAGAGCGACAGCCATAGCAATCTACTCATTTCTAATCACATGTAAGAAGTTCATACGCCCAACCCTGGTCCCGGGGTTTTCGCGTCTGTATGTTTTGAAATGGCAGGTTTCCTGGCTCTCTCCAAAAAGTTCACCTTCCCAACTTATGCACTCCCCCTTCGGGGCCTAAAAGTCAGTGGCTTTCTGAACTTTTCATAATGGAGATTACAGTAGCGGGCACTGCTCGGGATTTTCACCCGATTCCCTTCTCTTGCCGCGGTGGAAACACCGAAGCATCACCAAATCTGGTGCAAAGGTACAACAATCTTCCATAAAACGAGGGCATGCAGGGGATAAACCCCTGTATTTTTTGTTTCTTTTAACACAAATGAAAAACTTTCATACAATAAAAACGCGATTCTTCCGTTATATATAATAATGAATAAGCAGCAAAACTTATCTTTCTTGGGCTGCATCGCCATGCTGTTGATGACGATGTTTGCCTGCACCGACGACGATTCGTTCAGCACGTCGGCCGGTCTCCGGTTGACATTCTCTGAAGATACCATCAGTCTGGACACCGTGTTTTCGCGCGTGCCCACGGCAGCCAAGTCGTTTTGGGTGTTCAACCAGTCGGGCGACGGACTGCGCTGCACACAGGTGAAACTGGAAAAAGGCAACCAGACAGGCTACCGCGTCAACGTAGACGGCACCTTCCTGAGCAGTACGATGGGCTACCAGACGCAGAATGTGGAAATACGCAACAAAGACAGCATTCGTGTGTTCGTGGAGCTGACCTCGCCAGAAAACGGGATGGAGGGTCCTCAGCTCTTGGAGGACAACATCGTGTTTACGCTGGAGAGCGGAGTGGAACAGAAGGTGAACCTCAACGCCTACACCTGGGATGCTGAACTGCTTCGCGACGTGGTGATCACGGGCGACTCCACCATCAGCAGCCAGAAGCCAATCGTCATCTACGGGGGCATTCGCGTAGACAGCGCCGCCACATTGCATATTCCCGCCGGGCAGACACTCTATTTCCACTCCGGGGCTGGACTCGATGTCTACGGCCAACTGCTCGCAGAAGGCACGGCCGAGCAAAACGTCACGCTGCGCGGCGACCGCATGGACCACATGTTCGACTATCTGCCCTACGACCTCGTGAGCGGACAGTGGAACGGCATCCACTTCTACGAGAGCAGCTACGACAATCGCATGGACTACACCGATGTGCACAGCTCCTTCGATGGCATCGTGTGCGACTCGTCGGACATCAGCCGGACAAAACTGGAGCTTTGGAATTGCATCGTCCATAACTGTCAAGGACCCGGGTTGCAAGTGCAGTGCGCCACTGTGAACGCCTATAACACACAGCTCACCAACACATACGGCCCCTGCGCTGACCTCAAGGGCGGAAACGTGGTGTTGCAGCATTGCACGATGGCACAATTCTATCCCTTCGATGCCATGCGTGCTCCCGCCCTCCAGTTCAACAACGACGTAGGCAGGCCCATGCAGTTGGCCTGCGTCAACTCGCTCGTAACGGGCTATGCCGACGATGTCATCATGGGAAGCCAGAACGACACCACACAGGTGTTCGACTACCGCTTCATCAACTGCATCCTCCGTACGCCAAAGGTGGAGAGTGCCGACTCCGTGAAGTTCGAGAACGTAATCTGGGAAGACCCGGAAGACACGCTCGGCACAGGCGACAACCACTTCCGCTTAGTGGACATCGGCACACAGCACTACGACTTCCATCTCGACAGCCTCTCTACTGCCATCGGCAAAGCCCACAAGGACTACGCCCTGCCCACCGACCGCGACGGACAACCACGCGGCGACAGCCCCGACATAGGCTGCTATCAATATGTGGCACTGCCCACCGACAATGAATAACACCCATCACCCCTAACTCCTAACTCAATGAAAGAGATAAAGATAGAAACCAAAATGCAACTCTGCCAGTTTGAGGAACTGACAGAAGAGCAGCAGCTCTTAGTAACCAAAGCCAAGGAGGCCACAGCCAACAGCTACTCCCCTTACTCGAAATTCCGAGTAGGCGCAGCGCTTAAACTGGCCAACGGCTCCATCACCGTGGGAGCCAATCAGGAGAATGCCTCCTATCCCGTAGGTCTTTGCGGCGAAAGGGTGGCTCTCTTTGCAGCACAAGCTCAGCAGCCCGACCAGGCCGTCAAGACCATAGCCATCGCAGCCCGAAACGAGAATGGATTCATGAGTGAGCCCATCTCCCCCTGCGGCATGTGCCGCCAAGCCATCATGGAGGTGGAAGACCGCTACAAGCAACCCATCGAAATCCTTCTCTACGGCACCGAAGGCACACTCGTCATCAAGAGCATTCGCGACCTCCTGCCCCTCTACTTTGTGGGCGAATCGATGAAATAAGCTCGCATTGGGATAACAGGATCAATCCACATGGCGATATAAAAACAAAAAACCGCCGAGTCTGTGACTCAGCGGTTTTGTCCTTCTGTTCTTCTCTACTGATTACTCAGCCTGAGCAGCAGCACTGTCAACAGCAACGGTGTCAACAGAATCAACAGCTGTAGTATCCTCTTCAACGGCTACTGTGTCAACCTCAGGAGCGGGCTGCTCAGCTTTGTTACCACAAGATGCGAAAGAGATAGCTGCGACAGCTACGACCATAAAAACTAATTTCTTCATTTTCTTTGCTTTTTTAAATCTGTAAAACAATCATTGTTTATTAAAACGCTGCAAAGGTAAGTATTTTTTTAATACGACGTTCATTTTTTTTCGATTTTTTTTTGCCCCCTTTTGTAACTTTTTTACAAATCGTTGAATATCAACACTTTACGAATAGTCAATAAAAGTTAAATAAATTAGCCATCGCGAATAATGATAAAAAAAGGCGTTTTTCTGACTTTTTTTTGTACCTTTGCACACGACAAGAGCGACCAACTATAGGAATGGTCCATGAACAGAAGAAAAAGATGATAGACACATCGGCGTTTCAAGGCAAGAAAGCAGCCTATTTCACGTTAGGCTGTAAACTGAATTTCTCAGAAACATCTACCATCGGAAGGATGCTTCAGGATATGGGTGTGCAGACTGCTGCCAAAGGCGAAAAGGCAGATCTGTGTATTGTGAACACCTGTTCGGTGACTGATGTAGCCGATCATAAATGCCGCCAGGCCATTCACCGAATGGTACGTGAGCATAGTGGTGCATTCGTAGTGGTGACTGGATGCTATGCTCAACTGCAGCCAGAGCGCGTGAGTGCTATCGACGGAGTTGACCTTGTATTAGGCAGCAATGAGAAAGCGCAGCTAATTCAATATTTATCCGACGTCTGGACAGAACGTGAAAGCTTGATGGACGCTCCCGACTTCAAGGGAGCCCTCCACCAGTTTCATGCTACCCGAACTAAGGATATCAACACATTTGCTCCAAGTTGCTCTCGTGGCAACCGCACCCGCTACTTCCTGAAGGTGCAAGACGGATGCAGCTATTTCTGCACATACTGTACGATTCCATACGCACGCGGTTTCAGTAGGAGTCCTTCGATAGCATCCTTGGTTCAACAGGCCCAACAAGCAGCTGCTGAAGGTGGAAAGGAAATTGTACTGACAGGCGTGAATATCGGCGATTTTGGAAACGGGCAAGAACACTTCATCGACTTGGTGAAAGCACTCGACCAAGTGGAAGGCATCAGCCGCTTCCGCATTAGTAGTCTTGAACCCGATCTGCTCGACGACGAGCTCATCGACTACTGTGCACAGAGTCGTGCCTTTATGCCCCACTTCCATATTCCCCTGCAAAGCGGGAGCAATGCCGTCTTGAAATTGATGCACCGCCGCTATGACACACTGCTTTTCGCCCATAAGATAGAAAAGATCAAGAAAGCGATGCCAGAAGCCTTCATCGGCATCGATGTGATGGTGGGCACACGAGGCGAGACACCTGAGTATTTTGAGGAATGCTACAGTTTCCTGGACTCGCTCGATGTGACTCAACTGCATGTCTTCCCCTACTCCGAGCGTCCCGGAACGGCAGCCTTGAAGATTCCATACGTGGTGAGCCCTGATGACAAGAAACAACGCTCGAAGCGACTACTGGAACTATCCGTCCGAAAAACAGAGGCGTTCTACGCGCGATATATCAATAAGGTGGAGGAGGTATTGCTCGAAAAGGCATCACGAGGAAAGAGCATGCACGGTTTTACTCGAAACTATATCCGCATAGAACTGCCCCCCAGCGAAACCAACGATAGACTCGACAACCAGTTAGTGCATGTCCGGCTGGGCCAATTCAATGCCAAACGAGATGCTCTCAAGGCAACCCTCGTCACAGAATAATCAGTATTCATCAACAACAAGTAACGTATCAACATCAATAACATATTTAGAAATGTCACGCATTGCTATCGTCATACTCAACTGGAACGGCCGAAAGATGTTGGAGCAATATCTGCCATCGGTGCTGATGTACTCAAGGGACGAAGCCACAATATATGTGGCCGACAACGCATCTACCGACGACTCCTTAGACGTGATGCGAAAGCATTTCCCTGAAGTGAAGCTTATCCAGTTTGACCAGAATTGGGGATTTGCCGAAGGCTACAATCGCGCACTGCAGCAAGTAGAAGCAGCGTATTATGTCATCATGAACAGCGATATCGAAGTAACGCATCACTGGTTGACACCTCTCACAGAATTCATGGACAACCACCCCGAAGTGGCCGCCTGCCAACCAAAGTTGCTTTCAATGGCAAACAAAGAAAAGTTTGAGTATGCTGGCGCCTCAGGAGGTTTCATTGACCGCCTAGGCTACCCTTTCTGCAGGGGAAGAGTATTTGATACAGTGGAATACGACAATGGACAATATGACAATACAGCGCAAGTGATGTGGGCTACAGGAGCCTGTCTGATGATACGCAGCAACGACTTCCATGCTGTAGGAGGTTTCGACAGCCGCTTCTTTGCCCACTGCGAGGAAATCGATCTCTGTTGGCGACTGGCCCTGCGCGGCCGAAAGGTGTACTGCATTCCCGACAGCCAAGTGTATCATGTTGGCGGAGGTACGCTTCCCAAGGGCAACCCGATGAAAACCTACCTGAACTTCCGCAACAATCTGACGATGCTCTACAAGAACCTACCCGACAGCGACCTGCGCCACGTGATGCATCTTCGCTGGTGGCTCGACTACGTGGCAGCATTCCAGACACTGATATTCAACCGAAATGTAGGCGATTTCCGTGCTATCTACCGCGCTCGCAGAGATTTCAAGCGATGGAAGAAGGAATATGCACCCATTCGCCAACAGCTCCAATCGACCACAGCCAGCACCTATCAAGACATCCGCAAGCCCATCTCTATTCTTTGGCAATATTATGCCAAAGGCAGAAGGCTGTATTCCCGACTGCCTGGTTAGGTTCCACGCGCGCGTATATATAATAAGGTATAAGGAGAAGTGTTTGGTAAAAACGAATTAAAGTGCCTCATCGTCTGGACGATGAAGCACTTTTTTTGTCTTAGGCAGGTGGCGCTTCTTTCGAAGCCAAGCTGCCTTTTTTTGCTCATATTCCTCGTGGTGCCGCTCCAGGAAATTATCTGCCATCCCTTCAGTCAAATGATTAACACTCAATGGGCAAACTTGCTATAGATGACACTGATAATCACATCATCATAGGGATTAGCCGATCCGCCCACCAAGCGGGTGCTTCGGAGCGACATATCATGAGAGACACGAGAAACAAGCGTCACATTACTCTGAGTGTATGTGGACATTGTCACAGGAACGATAGCTACCTTGTTCCATCTGGGATGCTCCTCTATCCAGTTGGGATTCTCCTTCAGACCTGCCTCTTTCTGTTCTTTCATCAACCGAACAAGATTAGAGATATTGTCGAAGGTGTACTTATTGCTCAGCGTCGCGCTTGAATTAGTGGCAAGGAACGACTGCTTGTAATCGGGTACCTTGCCCTGCTCGAAGAAGGTGTACAGACTATCGCACTGCACCATGAGCAGCGAAGTGGGCACATCGAGCGAATAGTCGCTCTGATGCTCATTGTTGATACGTCTGAGTTCCACTTTGGCTGAGCTCAATGTATCATTCTCATGCTGATTCGTAATTTCATCAACAGGTATGGTCATCTCCGTAAATATTCCTGCCGGTGTCTTCAGATAAGTACAGCTGTTGTCGGCCACCAATCGCTGCAGCACTTCCTTATCATTCTCCACAGTAGTGGTCTGCAGCACTTCTTCCGTACCGCTCACCATCGTAGACCCCGAATAGATAGTATCCTTTTCTTCCGTCTCAGTCTCAATATGAGCCTTGTATCGGAAGAAGATGTTCAGATTTGTGGTTTGGATGTAAGCCATAGATCCAAGCCCATCCTTTATTTCAAAGTAGAATCCTGGATTCACATGATTGATAAACTGATAGGAGTTGCTGAAGTACTCAGGATGGCTATAATACTGGTTCAAGATATAGCTGCCATAGTTGTTATAGGTCTTACCATCCTTATCAGTATAGGGTTCATTGAGCAGGACACGGATATGCTTGGAATAAGAAGAAAGGGCACGGATACTGTCCGAATAGTTTTGATTGTCGAGAGAATACATCATATCGCTACGAACGCCATCTTCTCGCAACAATCCATGATTGCCTGGATTATAATTTGAATAATACTTCACACCCTCCTTCATGGGCTCTGCCATTTCATGAATGGTCATTTTCATGGTGGCAAGCGAGTCACCATAGTAATCGTCGAAGTAAAGACGGATGTCGCAAGAGTCGGCTATGATTTCTCCACTTTCACTAAGACTGGCCACATTCTCACGTTCGGGCATTGAATTCAGTCCAAAACCTTCCAGCGTATGAAACTGCACCATGAAATTACCTGTTATATAGGCACCCGTCTCGGGATCCTTCACTCGGCCAAGATAACCAGTTGTATTTCTGGAGAACACAGAATCAGCCATAATCGACCGGGTAGACACACGGAACGAGTCGGTCGAAATCTTTAAGTTGTCCAAATTGTCGGTGAGTGATGTACCAATCGAATCAGTGGTGTCATCGCAGGCCGTCATTGCCATCATCAGCAAGACCAGCCCAACCATCCATTTCAATTTCATTCTGATTATTTCTAATACAAGTATATACTAACAAATATTACCATCAGGTCAGCTAACCTGTTGTAGAAATGCGCTAATCGCCCATCACCTGATCGTAGAATCCGTCGAGTGCATTGCCCAACTGCTCATCTGCCGTATGAGCAAGCACGGGCTTACCGCCATCGGAAGCATATTTCAGGAGTTCGGCACTAACGTCTACTCCACCTTCCACGATACCGTCGCTATAATCGATGGCAAGCTTACTCAACTCGTTGAAGTCGAAGTTCGCGTTGTAACGGTCGAGCAACTCACGCTTGGCATCACGGAAGTCAATGCCTCGCTTGAAGTCTTCGCCCAGTTCGCGCTTCAGATTGTTGGCAAACAACGATGTCACCACCTTGGTATTGGCGAACGACGGCTCGTCTTGATAAGCTTTCTTGATATAGAAAGGAACGACACTCGTCATCCAGCCCTGACAGTGGATAATATCAGGCACCCAACGCAGTTTCTTGACGGTTTCCAAAACGCCGCGAGCAAAGAATATTGCACGCTCACCATTGTCCTCGTATTCCTCTCCGTTCTCATCAAACGCCATCTGACGCTTGCTGAAATAGTCGTCATTGTCGATAAAGTATACCTGGATACGCGTTTGAGGAATCGAAGCCACCTTGATAATCAGCGGATGATCTGTTTCGTCGATGATCAGCATCATCCTCGACAAGCGAATCACCTCGTGCAGCTGTCCGCGCCGCTCATTAATGATGCCCCACTTGGGCATGAATGTCCGAATCTCGTAACCTTTCTCTTGTACGACATGCGGAACCTGTTTGCCCAGAAGCGACATCTCGCTGTCAGGCACGTAGGGAACTATCTCCTGATTGATAAATAATATCTTCTTTGCCTTCATGTGATTCTGAATTGTTTGTGCAAAGGTACGAAAAACTTACGATAATACAAAATAAAAAGTTGAAAAACGGATTAAATTCGTTTAATTTAGATAAAAGACACGCATAAAATACAAAAATTAAAAATATTCTTTGCGTATTTAAGAAATTTGTTGTTATTTTGCACACTGTTTTTAAGCTTAGAGACAAGAATGAAAGTATTTCAGACAATTGTAGAGCTGCAGAACCAATTGTTCGCAGACCGCAAAAAGGGAAAAACTATCGGATTGGTTCCCACTATGGGTGCTCTCCATGCGGGACATGCTTCACTCGTGGAGCGCAGTGTGAAGGACAACGACGTCACTGTTGTCAGTGTCTTCGTCAACCCCACTCAGTTCAACGACAAAAACGACTTGAAGACATATCCTCGTACTTTAGAAGCCGACTGCCAGCTGCTTGAAAGTGTAGGTGCCGACTATGTTTTGGCTCCATCTGTAGAAGAGATGTATCCTACTCCCGACACACGCCATTTCGAGTATCCACCCGTAACAACAGTGATGGAAGGTGCCCACCGACCAGGGCATTTCAATGGTGTTTGCCAAGTGGTAAGCCGACTGTTCTACATTGTCAGACCGCTTCGCGCATACTTCGGAGAGAAAGACTGGCAACAGATTGCAGTCATCAAGGCAATGGTGAAGGCTCTCGGCCTGAATGTTCAGATTGTGGAATGCCCCATCGTACGCGAAGCTGATGGACTGGCACTGAGTTCACGCAACACACTGCTCGCACCAGACGAACGCCAGATAGCCCCCAACATCTATAAGGCCCTCAGCGAAAGTGTCGAATACGCCAAGACGCATACACTAAAAGAGACTCAGCAATGGGTCATCGACCAAATCAACAGCATCGAGGGACTGAACGTGGAATATTTCGCCGTAGTCGACGGAAACACGCTGCTGGATGTAGACAACTGGGAAGACAGCCCCTATATCGTTGGTTGCATCACCGTATTCTGCGGCAAGACACCCATCCGACTCATCGACCACATCAAATACAACGCATAAGCCATGATGATAGAAGTATTGAAGAGCAAGTTGCACTGCGTGACAATCACGGAGGCGAATCTCAACTACATGGGTAGCATCACTATCGACGAGGACTTGATGGACGCTGCCAACATGATTGCGGGTGAGAAGGTGCAAATTGTGAACAACAACAACGGGGAACGCATCGAAACCTACATCATCAAAGGTGAACGAGGGTCGGGATGCATCTGCCTCAACGGGGCTGCTGCACGGAAATGTATGGTGGGCGACACGGTCATCATTATCTCATACGCTCTCATGGACTTCGAGGAGGCCAAGACCTTCAAGCCCACAGTGGTGTTCCCCGAGAACAACCACGTACCTCAGCACTAAACCTCTCCCCCACTCTACGACGCTCAAACATCAAACAAAATAAATAAGGTTGGTTCACTCTTGCATGAACCAACCTTATTTTTCTTTTATTGCAAATATAACTGGTTTCACTTTTTCGTTACTCTTTTCGGCGCCAGATGCTCATCACCTTTCGGTGGATGGCAAACATGTTAAGCAGACTGACTACAACCAGCAGGGCCAAGCCAAGCGCGATGGCAGGCAGCATGGTTTGTTCGGGTATCTGCGGGAAGAGTAGCTCGATGACTCCCATGTAATATTGACGCACAAAGAAGAGTACCACAATGGCAATCAGCAGTACCAAGCAGTTCAGGCTGATAGTAATGAGCTGATAAGGCCGCGCCACGCGGTTAGGACTGTAGCCGATGAGCAACAGGTTTTCGAGCTTTGAGGCATTCTTCTGCACCAGCAGATAGATGCTGAGCATGAGGATGTAGAAACTGAGGATGCTGATGATGAGTCCGATGGCCATCACCAGAAGAACCACCATCTTGAGGAAATAAGTGGTCTTCTCAGCCTGCAGCTTATCGTCGTCCACCTCATAACCCTGCTCATCTAAATATTGCGCAATGCGTTCGTCGGTAGGATTCAGCACCTCTATCATCAGTCGACTGGGGCGGTTCTCCTCGTCGGGCGCATACTGCTGATTGCTCCACTCCATGAATGCCTCTGGCACCAGGATGGAATTCAGCCGGTTGGAAAATCCGATAACACGGCCTTTAAACTCGTCGTGCTGACCGTTGCCATGAACCAGAATCAGCATATCAATCATACCAACAAGGCCATCGCTGATTTTGGGCAAGTTATGACTCTGGGCAAACCCGAAGTTATACATATTAATATATGTACGCGGGAGAATGATGGGCACAGTCTTTTCGCCTGGCGTATATTTCCACTGCTCCGACGACACATCGATGAAGTCGTCAGGAACGCTCTCGAAGGGCATCTCCGTATTGAGAATCGACTGCCCGTTGATGCCCATCCGAGCCTCAACCTTATATTCCACACCCGTAAACCGGCCCGTTTTCTTGACAAAAGGCTGGGCCGAGAGGTCGTCGATCTCAGCATTGGAGAAATCGTGCGAACGCCCAGACAGGGTAGTGGCAGCACCAATCTTCTTGCTAACGATCAGGTAGTCGCTGCTGAGGAAGCCATCCTTGGCCGTGAAGACGGGCACAACGTCGAGATAAAACTGCACGCCAAGCATGACGATGAACATGCCAAAGAGATTGGCAAAGAAAAAACCAATGAACTGGGGAATGCTGATATGCTGTCTGAGTAATTTCCAAACGAGTGACATATATTGATAATTTATTTTCGTTATAACGGGATTTCTGGATTTCGATGTTTCGTTTATTTCTGGATTTCGTTATTTCCGGGGTGACGGATCTTTGCTTTACAACTTGAGGATACAATCGTAGGGGAGCTGCATGTGCTTGCCGATGCTGGTGACGATGACGCCTGCCCCCTGCGCGTTGGCCTCTTTCATCATGATGTCGCCCATGATGCGGCCATTGTTGTCATCAAGGTGGGAGATGGGTTCGTCGGCCAAGAGGAAGTCGAAAGGCTGAACCAGGGCTCGCATCAATGCCACGCGCTGCTGCTGACCGAACGACATACGTCCCACTTTGGCATCCACCTTGTCGGCTATGCCCAGCATATCGAACCACTCCAGAATCTGCTCGCGAGTCTTGAACCCCGTGAGCTTGTTCTTGATTTCCACGTTTTCGATGGCTGTCAGTTCGGGAAACAGGCGGAGTTCCTGGAACAAAGTGCTGACATGACGCATCCTGACATCCACCCACTGAGACACTCGGAGTTGGCGGATGTCGTTGTCGTCGAACAAGACCTTCCCGCTATAGTCGTTTCTGTAGCCTAAGATGTAGCTGCAGAATGTGCTCTTCCCTTTTCCGCTCTCTGCCTCTACCAGGTAGAGCTTGCCTTTCTCAAAACCTACTTCCTGCTGCCATATCTCGCTGTTCTGCTCTTCGCGTGAGGCAAACACCTGCGGTATGACGTAATGAAAACTGATACTCTTCACTATATTGTTGATGATGATTCCGCCAAACGACGGAACGATAAATACTGATTAATCTACTTTCTACTCCATTAAATAAACGATGGTGTTGATGTCGCCGAAGAAGGGGGCCATCAGCGACTTGGCCAGTTGCACCGTCTCACTACCGCCCAACTGCGAGAGCTGAACGACCATTGCACAACGAGCCTCGTTCAACATCGACTGCTGGGCATTGCTGAGCGCACACTGGCCACTGTCGAAGACCACATCGGCCTTGAGCGACTTGTCGGTGGATGCAAAGTACTCCTGTCCATCGGTTTTCTGAGCCAACATCGTGATGCGGGGAACGGCTGCATCCATAGAATCGGCCACCACGACCATATCGCCACGGATGTCGTTCACCACCTTGTTGAAATCGAACGACACATTGGCTCCTGTGAGCAGCGACTTGAGGGCCTTGTTCTGCTGCAACAGGCTGTTGAACTTGCTGCCCTCTACGTTGGCCATCCAGGTCATCGAGGCCAGCGGGATTCGCTGAAGGAACTGCCCCGACATCTTACTGAACGACTTGAGCGACTCATCTATGGAACGCTGTATCGACTTATTGAACGAGAATGTCTCGCCATGAACGACGAGCGATCCATCGCTGACCGTCATGTCTGCCGCCAACAGCACCTGCGAAGCATCAGCATCCTTCGGTGCGCCAATGGCAAAGGCGGCAGCCAATGCCTCGGGCAGTGCCGCAGTCTGGGCAACCAAGGCCATAGGCGACTGCATTTCGCTGAGCCGGTTCATCATCGGCGAATCTTTCATGCTCTGTTTCTCATCCTGATCCATATAGCGAGCCATCTGCACCATCAGTTGGGCATGCGCTGATGGCACCACAGGACCCATGATGAGCAACTTATCGCTGTCGTATGCCAGCATCCAGACATCCTTCAGTACAGCGAAACGATTTCCCTTACGCTCGGGCAGCACTTTACAAGTGCCCTGCTCCTGCAGGCTGACAAGCCATTGCTGCAAGGCAGACTCCTTGCTGACATCGGCAACCGCGCCGAACATGCCGTCGGGCGACTCAAAGAAATAGAGCTTTGATACCGGATTGATACCGCTCTGCTGCAGATTGTCCAATCCGAAGACCGACTGAAGCATTTCTTCGCCCGTCTTTCCTTGCTCCGACTGCAGAGTGCCGGCAGTCCCTACGCTGCTGATATCCACTGCCATCAAGGCTGTGCAACCTTTGGGAATGGCATTCCGGTAGGATTCTCCCTTACATGATGCGAGCAGCATCAGGCATGCTGCTCCTATCATCCAATATGTTTTTCTGAACATGTTGTCTATTCGATATTTCATTTTTTCGTTATTTTCTCCGGGCAAGATGGGCCATCATCACAGCACTCAATGCAGCCGTCTCCGTGCGCAACCGCTCACTACCTAATGAAATACTGCGATAACCCTGACGCATAGCCACCTGCACCTCCTCGGGAGAGAAGTCGCCTTCGGGCCCTATCAGTATAATGATGTCGCTCTCGGCCTCGGCTGCATCGGGCTGACTGACAATCTGATAGAAGTCCTCGCGTGGAATTTCCGGGATGCAATGAGCAATGAACTTCAAGCCTTCACGCGGCTGAGAGATGAAATCGCGGAACGACTGCATCTGATTGACCACAGGCTTCCAGGGCTTCCGGCTCTGCTTCATGGCGGAGACCACGATTTTCTCAAGCCTCACCGTGCGCATCACTTTGCGCTCAGAGTATTTGCAGTTGATGAAGCTCACCTCGTCGAAGCCTATCTCCGTGGCTTTCTCTGCAAACCACTCCACCCTATCCATCATCTTGGTGGGAGCCATGACCATGTGAATGCGTCCTCGCCAGTTCTTCGTCTGTGGCAACTTCTCGTGAACCTCATAAAGACATCTTTTCGTTGCGGCAATCGTCACCTCAGCGTGATAGAAATTTCCCACGCCATCCATTAGGTACATATCATCGCCACCTTTCAGCCGCAGCACGCGTAGGGCATGCATGGCCTCATCCATCGGCATCTCTGTCTGCGACGCCGCATCGGGAACGTAGAAAAATCTCTCTTCTTTCATTATCTTACCTTTTTAATATTGTTCTGTGTTTTGATCGTCTCTTCTGTTCATCTCATCGCGAAGGTGTGATGCCAATTCGTAATTCTCATCGGCAACGGCCTGATTCAACGCCCTTCTCAACATGTCGAGCGACAGGGTGTTCACTGGCAGAGCTATTCCCATTTCGCCTTTCTGATACGGAACCGATTGGCGCTTCATCAGAGCAGACTCGATGAAAATGGGTATATCGGCCACGATGGAGAGTATAACTGCATCCGAAATGAACAGCCGAATGGGGTAAGGCATCTGTTCGCAGTTGAGCATCGCCTTGTACTCTCCGCCAATCACGTTGAAGATGATAATCTCCATCGAGCCTCCCATCCCTTGGATGATAGAACAGAGTGCTTCTGGCAAAAGTTTCTCATTTGTCTTAGGCTTTGTCCTGCGATATTCAATGCGCTCCACCGTGGTCTGGTCTACGATGACAGACACTTGACGCTTGGCCTCCTCATCAACGAGAATGACCAGCGATGTACCTTCGCCATCCATGATCGACAGGACATCTTTGACTTTGAGACGAACTTTCTCCATACCCTTATCTGAAGCTAAACGGCTACTTCTTCTTTCTTTGGTCTGAACACCAAGGCGAAAGCTACGGCCACGACCAATGCGAAGCCGGCAAAGACAAACCAGCACGTCTGCCAATCGCCTACGAGATAGCCATCCTGCCAGGTGCAATAATGATTCACAATCTCACCAGCTGCCAATGTTCCGATGGTAGCGCCCAGTCCGTTGGTCATCAGCATGAACAGTCCTTGGGCCGAAGCCTTAATGTCTGGGCTACAGGTCTGGTCGACGAACATAGCACCCGACACATTGAAAAAGTCGAAGGCTACGCCATAGACTACACACGAAAGAATGAACAGGATAACGCCCGGCATGGCTGGGTTGCCTACGCCAAAGAAACCGAAACGGAATACCCAGGCAAACATGGAGATTAGCATCACGCCCTTGATACCAAAGCGGCGCAGGAAGAACGGAATCATCAGGATACACAATGCCTCGCTCACCTGCGAGATAGAGGTCAGCAATGTGGCATTATTGGCAGCAAACGACGTGGCGACAGCCGCATCAGCACTGCCCTTAAAGCTGGTGATAAACGGTCCGGCATAGCCATTGGTCACCTGCAACGACATGCCCAGCATGGCAGAGAAGATGAAGAACAAGGCCATCGTCCTGGACTTGAACAACTTGAAAGCGTTCAGTCCGAAAGTCTCTGCCAGCGATGCAGCAGGTTTCTTCTCCAACTTACACTCGGGCAGCGTCAGGCTGTAGAGGAACAACAGCAAGCCCAAGAAGCCCGAAACGAAGAACTGCATATAGGTATACTGGAACTTATAGGCATTCTCGCCCAATGTGAAGAGGAATCCGCTGTCGTCGTATGCGGCGCAATTCACAAACCACATCGTGGCAATAAAGCCCACGGTTCCCATCACGCGGATGGGCGGAAAGTCTTTCACCGTGTCTAACCCATTGTTCTTCAAGATGGTAAACGCCACTGTGTTGGCCAATGCAATGGTGGGCATATAGAAAGCCACACTCAGCGTGTACATGCCAATGAAGAGCGACTTATTGGGCAATTCGTTGCCAAAACCGGCACTATAGCCCATATAGCAGCACGACAACATGGCCAGTCCGGCCACAAGATGGCAAAGACCGAGCAGACGCTGGGGTTGGATATACTTATCGGCAACGATGCCCATGATGGTGGGCATGAAAATAGAAACGATACCCTGCAAGGCATAGAACCAGGATATCTGACCTCCAAGGCCAGCCGATCCTAAATAATTGCCCATGCAAGTGAGATAGGCACCCCATACAGCGAACTCCATGAAGTTCATTAGGGCCAGACGGTTTTTAATACTCATATTGCAATGTTTGTGATTTGTGGACAAAGGTAATACAAAAAAATGAATTGCGCAAAATTATAACATAAATTAAGGTTGTTCTGCATGTAAAGGTAATGCATTTGCATCACATATCCAAAATATTTCCAGCTTTTTTTGCAGGTCAGGGAAGGGGTAAACGAAGATGCTTGAAGCCATGAAAACGGATGGGTACAAAAAAAATTGATTGTCTCACGACAACCAATCTTTATTAACCTTAATAATCTAATACCATGAAAAACACATTGCAAAGGTAAGCATTTTCTGCAAACCTGCAATAGATTTGACAAAAAAAGTGCAATTTATTCACATTCTTTAAACATAATCCCATTCCATTTAAGTTTCATTTGCTTTAAAACTGCTTGTAAGCGTTGTTTTTCATCTTTCAATAAAAATGGCATAGAAAGTTGCAAAATGACATTTTCTTGTTCGGGTTGCAATGAAATTGAAACCAGTACAGGGTCGATTAATTTCTTCAGTTCCGCAATTTCCGTTTGGCTCAAAGTGTCAATATTCTCAAAAAAGCAATCGAGGGCTTCGTGCGCATCTAAGAAGTCAGGAACGCCGAACCGATTGTTGATGGGATGCCAGTCGGTAGTGAAAAAGCGGATGGTACTTTCTGGCTCAGGAGCAAGATAGGTATCAACCTTCATCACGATTTGGGTGGAGTCCAGGCAGTCGAGCAGTTGCATCTGCAAAGTATGGCTCTCGTTAACCCTCACGCTGGTAAATCGTGCAGTCAGCGTATCCATTCGTCCCTCACCTCCTAACAGGTTTTTCACCTCAGAGGGAACATTCATATCCATGAAGTCTACATGCTCTGTCCGAAGATTCTGATTCAGAGTAGGCAGCAGACTGTCGGGCATGGAGAGCCACAATTCACGCATAGTGGTTTGGGCCGACGTAGCCAATGCGACTGCCAGAAACAAAACCACGAAAAACTTTCTTGCCTTTATCAACATAACACTTTTATTTATTGTTTTCACCTGAAAAAGTACGAATAAATTTTGAATACACGTCATTGTAATCCTGAAATGCAACTGATAGCAAGCTGCTCTTTGATGCCCCTCGCCTTGTCGCTGACGGTGAGAATGGCCTTGCCAGCCTTCTTCGTTGAACGTACCACGACCACCAGCTGACCTTTGAAAAGTTGCATCGTTGGCTTCGTAAACGGCTCCAGCGATGTGGCATCGCCGTTGCAAACAGCCTGGAAGCGACCTGCACCCTCAACAGCAAACTCTAATTGATCGGATGCATCGGGAACGAGTGTGCCATCGGCATCCACAAGACTCACGGTAACAAACAGCAGGTCGTCGCCATCGGCAAGGAGCGCTTGGCGGTCTGTCTGCAACTTCAATGCCGCAGGTTTTCCTGCCGTCTTCACTACTTGCTCCGCAGCTTTCGTTCCTTGATTATCATATGCCACAACCCGAAGTTCGCCTGGTTCATAAACCACATCATTCCAACGCAGGCGATAGCGGTCCATCTTGCTCGAAGGATTCTTGCGGATACGACCCTGACTCTTGCCATTGATGAAAAGCTCAGCCTCGGGATAGTCGGTATAGCAATACACAGGAGTGACCTGCCCTTCTCGTCCGGGCCACGTCCAGTGGGGCAGCACGTGCAGGGTATGTTCGTTTTCGTTCCAGACACTCCGATACAAATAATAGCGATCTTTGGGCAGACCGGCTAAATCGCATATGCCGAAATAGCTGCTACGGCTGGGCCAATACTCATCATACGGTGTCGGTTCTCCCAGATAGTCGTAGCCCGTCCATACAAACTGCCCGATAGTATAGGGCAAGTCGTCCATCGCCATGAAGTCATCTTCGGGCAGATTGCTCCACGAACAATACTCCGTGTCGTAACCAGAGCACTGACCATCGGGATAGGTATTCGTATTCGACACTTCAACAGGGAACTTATACACGCCACGGCTGCTGACGGTAGATGCGGTTTCGCTGCCTAACAAGAATCCTTGTGGCAGTTGCTCGATATTCTTGGGATACTTATGTACACGATAATTGAAGCCCGGCACATCCATCACCTGAGCGAAACCACTCGACAGAGCATCCTCTGCTCGGTCCATGCCTTGGGTGACAGGACGTGTGGGGTCATACAGATGGCAGATGTCTTGCAAATGGCGAGCTATTTCCCTACCTTCTTCGCTCCACTGCTCTGGAATCTCATTGCCGATAGACCACATCACAATGCTGGGATGATTGCGGTGAACTCTGACCAATGTCTCAATGTCGCGGTCGCTCCAGTCCTTGAAAAACCGAGCATATCCATTCTTACACTTGGGATAAATCCACATATCGAAACTCTCAGCCATAACCATCATGCCCAGCGAGTCGCATATCTCCATCTGCCAGGTGGAAGGCATATTATGACTGGTGCGGATGGCATCGGCGCCCATGTCCTTCATCATCTGAATCTGACGGATAAGGGCGCGCTTGTTCACAGCTGCACCAAGAGGTCCCAAGTCGTGATGCAGGCAAACGCCTTTGATCTTACGTGTCTCGCCATTCAACTGGAAACCGTTCTCACGGCTCACTCTGACAGTCCTCAGTCCCGTTTTCATCTTTTTAAAGTCTATCTGCTGGTTGCCATCATACAAGGCTATTTCCATCTGATAGAGATAAGGATGCTCTGGCGACCATGCCTTCGGATTGAATACATTCAACAGCATCGAAGCCTTGCCCGATGTATCTACATCTACTGAATTTTTAGCCACGATGCGCTTCCCCTCGCTGTCTTTCAACAAGGCTACTACGGATAGGTTCTTTTGATGGTCGGCACCAGCTATTTCAAAATCGGCTGCCACCACAGCCCGATGCTCACTAAGCGACATCGCACGAACGAAGGTTCCCCGATCGTCAAGGTAGGTATTCCCCGTCAGCTGCAAGGTAACAGGGCGATAAAGACCGGCACCAGGATACCACCGGCTGCTTTCTTCCACATTTTTCAGTCTGACCAACAGCTCATTGGGCTTACCATTCTTATATATATAAGGTGTGGCATCTACTCTGAATGCATTGTAGCCGTATGCCCAATGTCCAGCCTCGTGTCCGTTGACGTAAACAACAGGCTCACTCATGGCACCGTCAAACACGATGACGGCTTTCTCAAAACCATCAGGGACGGAAAAACGGGTACGGTAAACGCCTTCGCCGATCCAAGGCAAAGCGCCTGATCGGCCTGATTTCTCAGTTGCTTCCTGCTCACCATTCTGCTCAATGGCCACCATTTGCAAGTCCCACTTTTTATCAAATGGTCCGGAAATGGCCCAATCATGTGGAAGCACTACTGGTTCCCACTGCTTCTCGTCGTGAGAGAAAGCCCAGTTGTCTCTCAAAACCACCTCTCTCCGATTCTGTGCAACCGAACTCAATGCAACCATCAGGACACTCACACATGTAAGAAATCTCTTCATTTTTTTCTTCTTTTACTATAATTGACCGCAAAGATAAGTATTTTTGTGCAATATTGAGCAATTTAAAACGCAAAAATCGTCAACAAAACTTAAAATTATTATTTGTGCGCCTACACAATTATTTTTGCAAAAAAAATGCATGAAAATGTTTTGTGGTTTCAAAAAAGAATATTACCTTTGCACCCGTTATCCTGAAAACAATCTTTTTACCTTAAAGAAACTAATACCTATTGAAGATAGAGCGATCAGCTGTGAAGCCTGTCGCTTTAATTTTTTTATAGACCACCCACAATAATTCCCGCCAAGTCTTACCTGCTTTTATACTCATAAAATCCTTCAGCATTAAAGACCTTATCGAAGTCTGACTCCTCTACACACTTCATCACCTTCTCCTGAACGGACCGTCGAGTGAATTCCAGTCTCAGCATCTTCTCGCCTGACGAAGTTTTCACCTTTCGCAGCATCTGTACCCTGTCAACATTGGGACACGCTTGTACATACTTTACCAAACCTTTTGCTTTGGCGAGATTGTCTTTCTTGTCATCTCGGTGTGGTTCCAGCAAGCCATATTCATAATTCCCGTGTTCATTCTTACGGATAATCAGAAAATCTGGGAACATACGATGTGTCTCACCACCAAAGTCGTAGGGGATGCACAATGCCCAAGGCTTGCGGTCTTGGTTACGTAGCCAGCAAACGAAATAGGGATTCTTTCGCTCTTCTTCCAGCGTAACAGGTTCCCATCCTTTTAGATGGAATGTTGCTGTTCCATCAGCATTGACAAACAGGTGGTCAGTACAGGTTTCACCCTCATTGTCCAAATCCACATTGATAGTCTCCGGCAGGTGGAACAAGTGCTTAGAAATGGTACTTCCCATTGTTACCAAACTGTTGTATCGCTGACGGTCTTTCTCAGGAATGTTCTTTGATTTTGGGCGATACAGGTCTGCCAACCTATTGAATTCTTCTTTGGCATAATCCATGCGGATATCAGTTTGATGACTATCGGCAACATACAGGACGACATCATACATGAAGGCATAATCATCAGTTTCATAACTGTCAGCATATCGTTGGCCTACACCTTCTCCACAGAGTAGTGTATCAGCATTATTGTATTGGCGCTGCAAGCCCGCATCAGTTCTTGAGAAAAGATCCGGTCCTTGCTGCACGTCATAACTGCTGCCACTCTTATATAGTTCTACACTAATGGTATTCAGCTGAAATTCGAGAGCCATGTCCACAAGAGCTTCATACTCACCCTTTGCTTTCAGTTCTGATATATAGTTATGAATCAGCCTTGCAATATCGTCTTTCACCTTATCAACGGCAGCAAAATTTTCATCCATTCCAGTCATATCGCCCAGACGAGCCATTTCAAAGAGTGAACGCACATAGTTCTTATTGACAGCAACCGTTTTGACCTCATAAGTCAATATCTCAGCATTATTGATAGCATCCTTAACAGCCTCGTATGGGTCTTTGCTCTCTTGTGAATGTGTTTCTCCATTCTCCACAAACATTTCCATTTCAGGCTGCTTATCATTTGGTTCAGACGACTGGTTGCCTCCATCTGACGTTTGGTACTCACCATTGTCTCTTACTACAGTTGTCGGCTGCTGTGTTATGGCCGATTGAGGTGTATCTTGAACTTGATTCACCGATTGTTGAGTGGTAGTCCCAGAAGGAGTTGATTGTGTACTTCCTGACTGATTGCTTGGTTGCACATGGGCAACGGGGCGTTTTGTTGTCATGACAACAGAGGTTTTGTTTCCTCCCCTGATGGCTTCCACATCTGTTGGCAATGCTCCGCCTTCCTCTTCTGTCAGTTTCTTTACTACTTCCTCAACTGTATTTTCATCAAAATGCGGTAAATACAAGTGAACATAATTCAAAGATTCATCTACCTCAATACGCATTCTTTGTGGTGTGCGAATCATACGGCCCAGCAACTGTGCTATATAGGTAGCATCTCTGGCCACACGATATGACATCATCGCTTCTGCACGAGGACAGTCCCAGCCCGTAGAAAGAGCTTCTTTGAAAAGAACCACCTTAATCTTACGATCATCATTGATAGACGAGGGAGAACAATACGGCACATTCATACCGTTAATGAGAATTGTGCCAGAATCGCCAAAGGCATGAACCACTTCACCTTCTACAAAATTCTCACCTGTACGCCTTTCAATTTCTCGAATACATTCATCCAAGTCAGTAGCAGAAATCTTGCCCGTTACTGCTGGTTCTACCTGAACCACAAATATGGGACAGACATTCTGGTAGTGCTGTTTCTCGGTGTAGTTATACCAATGCAAACATTTGTCTTTCCATTCATCAGCTGCAGCCTGAAGCACGGCGATGTTTTTATTGATAACGCTCTCCTCAGGAAAGTGAATTTCGATTTTGTCCTTTAGAAGTCCTGAATCACGCACTTCCTTAGGAGTCACCACTACTTTACTTAGGGTAGAGAGACTGGCACCTGCAAGACTGTTAAATCGCTCAGGAGTTGCGCTCATACCTATGATAAATGGCAGGGCTTGTAACTTCTGATTCTCCGCTTTGTCTTCAAATCCTTTTACGAATTTCTGCATGATGGTTGTCTGATTGGTCTTTGCTCCACGATGTGCCTCGTCGATAATAAGCACCAGATGCTTACCATACTCCTCTATCGTGTTCTCAAGGACTTCCCATATCGTCCAGTCGCGGCCATCGACTGTACTGGTCATCTTACTTGTCTTGGTAAGCTTTTGGGTGTTAAGGAAATATATCTTACCAGGCTCCAGTTTGTCACCACGGAAACTCTCATCAAGTGTCTCAAGCTGTGTGATGGCCAGCCTGTTGCAGTACCTGATCATCTTCTGACGGCTCTGCTCGTTCAGTTCCGGCGAGTCGCTCAGCCAGATGAAGATGCTCTCAGGAATTGGGTCCACCATAGCCTCTTCATCTCCTCGCATCATCATTTCAATAAAGCTAGCCATCATGATGGTCTTGCCGGCACCAGTAGGGGCTGTCAGCGAGATGATCTGCTTCTGACCAAAGTGCTGCCAGTTCATCTGAGCCATAGCTGCCACGCGGCGCAGCTCCAGCATTCTCTGTTTCTGAAATGGTTTTAATGCTATATTCATCGTTAATCGTTGACTTCTTCGTCCGTATTGTTATTCTCTGGCAACAGGTAGTCGCTGGCTTTTGCCGATGAAATGATGCTACGTCCCAGCTTGCTTTCCAACTGGTTGCGGGCCGCCTTAGCCACGCTGCCTCCATCTTTGGCTATTCGTGTCTGTGCATTGAAGCCTTTTGGGTCGCGTTGCTTCGAGAGTTCTGTAGCAGATGCTTCGGCTAAGATATTGAGGGCTATTTCGAGGTTGGTCATGTTGTCGCGCAAATTTTCCTTCTTCAATCCTTTGAAGTGCTTATATTGCTTGGTGGTAAAACCGCTCCATTCACGGGTGATGATGTCGGTCAGTGATGCATACTCCAATCCTTCCTGCACCCCTGTGCGTTTCCACTCGTCGGTCAGTTCCTTCCGCACCTCTATTGATTTGATGCGCTGGTTGATCCAGGCATCGCTGTAGCCCAACCGCTTATAGTCGATGATGGCCTGCTCAATGTTCAATTCCGGGTCTTGCATCTGGTCAATGCGCTGACTGGCCACTTGTGCCATCCACTGCTTAAAGGGTTCGGCTTTGGGCGAAGGGATGGACTGGATGATACGGAAAAGCTGCTCTGTGTCAGCCACATCCGTCAGGCGCATCTTGCCGTCTGCTGCAAGCATTTTCAACTGGTGACAATTTGTCACCGTTTCATTTCCTTCCTCTTTTAATCGCTGTTTCAACTTGTTCCAATACTTACGTGCGGTTAAGGCATCCTTACTATCAGTAAGAACCCCACATACATCTACTACAGAGAAGTACCACTTCTCTTCCTGGTCGTCCCACGCGGTACGTACCTTGCGTTCATGGAACAGTTGTATAGCTTGTTTTTTTGTCATTGTTTTGATGTTATTATTTTGCTGCGTAGTTGATTCTGAAATTCTCCAAATAGTCTCTATACAACTGATAAGTCTTGAATTCTCTCAACTCATCAATCATAGTGAGATAGGCGTTCTGACTGTCGGTAATGATATAGACAACCTCTATTCCGGGATGTTTATCCAACTCTTGACGGAACCGACGGAAACACGACTCCTTTTTCAAGATGGCGATGTGATTTTGTGGCCATATCACATAGTCACCCTCTACATTCGTAGGACATTCGCCTTTAGCGCCGGCCTTCATCCACAGGATAGGCAGAAGTTCCCGCAGCTGACGTCCACGAGCAACAGACCTTTTATCCAAAAAGCCTAACTTGAAGAAAGTTGCGTTTGCTTTAAAGCCGTCTTTCATTGGCATTGATACAGGAACGGTTTCCTCTATCTTTCCCATCATTTGGCTTATTTCTTCTTTAACCTGACGGTATGCCGCATCCTTGTCTGTTACGATGAAGAAGTTCGTGATGTGGTCATTGCCTTCCAATGCCTCCAGATAATCGTCGATCTTGGCGACATCAAAGAGGATGGAAGCATTGTAGCTGTCATCTTCTGACACAAGGAATGGCACATCAGCAGTCATAGTTGGCAGTTTTACTTCTTTCTGCTTGTTGATGAGAGATATCAAGGACTTCTTGTGCTTCAATGCAGCTCCTACAGGGAAGAAGTTGATTTGTGTAAACTTGCGGTCTGACTCTTTGGTTTTTGTCAGCGAGGTGAAATACTCACCCTCTATAGGCTTGCCATTCACGTCAACTCCAAGAATGCTGCATCGTGTGCGAGGCCAGTTCACATAACGGGCAATGCCCCACTTTTCCCATTCTTCATCACCGGGTCTAATCCCTTGTGGAATTAGCTCCTTTTCTTTAGGCTCACCAATCTCGTTATTAGTTACCATGATACATCGGCGATGACCACCATCTTCCTTGTTCAGCAGGTTTACGGCATGAAGTGTAGTACCAGAACCTGCAAAGAAATCAAGAATTAGAGCATTGGGCTTATTGTCAACAAAGAATTTAAGACAATCTCTCACGGCGTATACTGATTTGGGAAAATCAAAGCGCTTACTTCCAAGAATATTCTTTATCAATGCCGACCCACCAACACCTCCGGCTTCATGAGTTGAAATATGCCATTGTGTACTTGGAACCCAACGAGGTTTGTATCCTTCTGAAGATAATATCATAGCTCCATTTTCCTTATAACCGATGATGGAATACTCGCCATTTTCAATTTTCTTCAATTCTCCAGGCTTCAAGTATTTAAGCGTTGTATTCTCTCCTTTATATTCACCCCAATCAAAGGCTCCTTGCTTTTGAAGTTCTATTGCTTTTTTAGCGGATATCCTCCAGCATGCTTCAGAACCGTCAGATGCTTTTGGAAATACAGCAACTAATCCAGTGGGAGGAACATATTCGCTAAGAGGCATAGAAACTGGGAGAGGATCGCCAAATCCTACAACACTTTTTTTCTTTGGATCAAAAAGGGCGGGGAAGAACAAATTGGGTCGGTCTATTCTACGTCCATTGTTACCCGATCTAAGCATACTTTCCCACCTTACACCAGTTTGTCTTTTTACTGCCCCATCATTCCATTCAGCACCCATCGGTATCGCCTCTGGATGAGAGTCACCAAAGAATATAAAATAATAGTACTCGTCAGAACGTGAAAATTCCTGTCGCGTTATTCCGGCAGAATTAATGGCCACACTCACCATCTGTATCCTCGCCTCCGGAAACATCTGTTCCAATAAACATCCCAGATGATGATACTCCAATTCGTCTATGGTAACAATCAAAACAGAATCCTTGGGATTCAGCAGTTTCTTGGCAATCTTCAGACGAGCCTCCATCATCGAGAGCCACTTGCTGTGACGATAGGAGTCAGTGCCATCTACATAGTCACAGTTGTACTTCCAATCGTGGGAGTCTGGTTTATTATAAGGAGGATCGATATAAATACAATCCACTTGCCCGGCATATAGATATACCAGCAACTGAAGGGCATGATAATTATCGGCCTCAATGAGCGTGTGCCACAGGTCGCTGTCAGGAGCATTCTTCACACTATCCATTGGTTTCAGATAAGGATAGATGACATCACCACGTTGGGCGATAGCTACTAAATCTGCTAATGGAAGAACCACCTCATTCATGGTGGATAGCTGGACACAAGTGGCTTCTGTCTCAGTAAGACTCTGCACCTCATACACATTGCTGACTTTCCCGTTGCGTATCACCACATTAGTTCCCCTCCTTATGGGCACCTCTGGCATCAACAGGTTATCAGGCATGTGATGTTCAAACACCAGCCCGAAACTCTTCTTTTTCATCAGACGCGCCAACTCCATCTGAATCTCTCCTTTCAGATTCTCGTCAGCTATACGTTCTATATATTGATCTATTGCAGCCATTATTAGAATACTTTCCTTTTACAGATTTGCAAATTCTGACCACAAAGATATTAAAATAATTGCAGATTTCCGCAGATACATAGCGACAAACTGCAATATTTATATTTTTTTATGATATAAATTGGATTTTGGCGCGGCAAAGTGGCAAAATGAAAGGATTATCTCTTTCGTTTTACACCATTGCCACATACCATCTTCGATGCTTGCAACGTGGCATCTATCTACAGTTTCCCAGATTGTCCCAACGTCTGGGACTTTTTTCCCAAGGGCTGGGACAAAAGTCCCAGACGTTGGGACGATTCGTGGAAATATTGTTTCGCCGTTCGTTTTAGCATCTTAGTCAAAACTTTCAGGGGTTCTGTTGGCCGCTGCGGCAGTATGCAAGTATGTAGGTACAATTATTTGCCTACATCCTACATAGTTGCCTACATGAGCTAAAACAATGTGTATCAATCAATTGTGCCGAAATGTAGGCAATGTAGGCAAAATCTACACTTGAAAAATAAAATGATATCAAGCTACTTCTGATACCTCTATGCATAGCTGTGCATACCGCCGAGGAAATAGTTCACCCCGAAATAGGTCATCAGCAAGGTGAGGAAAGCCAGAATCATGAACAGATGATAATGGCGAGGGCGACTCAGCCAAGGGAAGGAACGGTCGTGGAAGGCAATGGCATAGACCATGAAGGATATCAGCGCCCACGTCTCCTTGGGGTCCCAGCTCCAGTAGGTTCCCCACGACACGTTGGCCCAGATGGCACCGATGAAGATGCCGAAGCCCAAGCAGGTCATAGCGGGATAAAGGAAAATCTGCGACAGAGCATATAGACTACGCGACTGACGTTCGCCGGCAAATACGCCTACTACTCCGCAAATGAACGTCATCGACAGCAGGGCGTAGGCCATCATGATGATGCTTACATGGATGGTCAGCAAGGGCGATGACAGCACTGGCATGACGTGACTGATTTGCGGATCCATCTGCGAGATATGACTCACCAACAAGAAGAAGCCCGACATCAGGAAGCCGAAGAGCAGAATGATGGCAAAGCGGCGACAGAGCAGCAGACTCAGCAGCATGACTATCCATGCCATGAGCAACATGGTTTCGTAGCCATTCGACATCGGTATGGTGCCGGAAACTATCCAGCGAAGAGCCAAGCAAAGGGTCAGGGCGAGGAAGGAGAAGAGCATGATTATTCGGGGAGCGAGGAGCGGGGAGCGGGGAGTGAGATATGTTCTTTCCCCTGTTTTCTTCATTTCAAGACTATTCTCGCTCCTCGCTCCTCGCTCCTCGCTCCTCGAAACTTCTTTCTTCGAAACTTCTTTCTTCGAAAACACCCTCACTCCCAACAGCAGGAATGCCATCGTGAGGTTTACCATGAAAAGTATGGTGGCAAAAGGCACCTGATTGTATAATCGCTCGGCCTTGGTGCGCTGCTGGGAAGGCAGCGAACTGCCTCCATAACGCACTTGATACTTCTGCATCTTGGCCAGGTACTGGTTCATTCGGTCGAACCTGCCGGCATGGGCTTCTTCGTTGAGCAACGAGAACACATCGCGCATGTATGCTTGCTGCTCGGTCTGGATAGCGTCGGGGTACTTGTCGACAGGACTGTACCATGTGGTTTGATGCTGCGTGTAGGGAAAAATCTTGAGCAGCTTGCCCTGCCGCAGCTCCATGACGAGCTGCAGGCGGTCGTCAACCTTCCCCACATCCTGATGGAATTTGTCGTTGTTGCCCTGATAATACTGCTGAACGTATGGGCCAAGGATATAGCCGCCCATAGAGGGATTAAAGAAGGTATTGACCGAGCAATACTTGGGCAACTGCAATGTACTGCGCAGTGGTCCGCTCTTCAACTTCAAGATGGGTTCGTTGCTCCACTCATCGCCCCAGAAGATGAATCCCGTCAGCACCTGTTCGGCGGTGTAGTCGCCATAATGACTCTTGCCGTAGAGTTTCTTGGTGAAATCGATGGCAAACGTCTGGAGCGGACAGATGCGGTCGTTGTAGAGGATGTAGAGCTTCCCGAACTCGCGTGCAGTGGATGAAGGCAAAGCATGAGGTACGCTTTCAGCTGCCTCTGCCCCACCCCATCCCCAATGAGAGAGTGGAGTGAATAGCATAAGGAACAGCAAGGCGCCTACCCGCACAGTACGCCCCTCTCCCCTTGGAGAGGGGTTGGGGGTGAGGCTTCTGCGGAAACGCCCCTTGGGGTCGATGAGCATCCATACGAGCGAGATGAAGAGCAGCGCATAGCCCGTGTAGGTAACGGGAATGCCCCAAGGGTCGCTGTTCACAGCAAGAACGGTTCCCTGCCCGTCTTCGTCATAACTGCTCTGATAGAAGCGAATGCCGCGATGCGAGAAAATATTGTTCATCGACACCTGGGCTTTCAGTTTTTGCGAACCATCTTGCACAGTCAACTGCGAGATATAGTCGGCTGCGGCACGTGTTCCGTCGTGATAAACCACTTCGAAGGTGTCAAGACTGACAGAAAAAGGCAGCTGATGGGCCATCCCGTTCACCCCCCCAGCCATCAGGAATTGTTGGGTTTGCTCACCGATTCGTAGATGAATCATCCCCTGCCGACCCGTCAGATGAGTAAGCAGCGCACCAGCCAGGATGACCACAAACGACAGATGCAGCAAAACGGCAAATGCCCGCCTCACCTTTCGCTGGATGAAATAGGCTACGGCAACGGCCGTGAGCAAAGCCCACAGTGCACTGAACCACCAGGCACCATAGACATGTTGTGACACATAGGCAGTGCCTTGGTATTTTTCAACAATGGTAGCGGCTGCCATGCAAACGACGACAGCAATGTAAAGGAAGGCAAGCAGACGTTTCATACGACATCTGTAAATTTTAAGAAAAACGCTAAGACGCAGAGACGCAGAGTTGTCAATCATCCCTGCGTCTTTGCGCCTCCGCGTTTATCAACTAAATAGCACGAAGGAATTTCACCACAGCTTCGCGGTCGGCCTTCGGCAGGTTGTAGAACTTCAGCGCACTGTCGTAGGCATCAGAGTTCTTCGTGTAACCATGCCAGAGGATAGCCTCAATCTCATTGCGGGCGCGGCAGTCGTGCAAACGGTCTTCTGCACCCGTATTGATCAGGCTCAGTCCACGACCCCACAGCGGTGTGGTGCGGCACCATGTGCCATGAATACCGTTCTTCATATACAGGCGGTGCTGAATCATGTCGGTGTAAGGCCAGATGGTCTGGTTCTGATAGCGCGGCAGCTGCAACTGCTGGGCAGTGATGATCTGCGGGTTCCAGTAGTTGTCGGTCGTCGTCTTCCAAGAAGGACGATGACAGGTGGCGCACCCCATCTGCATGAACAATTCCTTACCACGCTGCACTTGCGGGTCTTGCAAGTTACGGGCACGTGGGATGGCCAGACCGCGATGCCACACCTGGAAGGCCCAGAAGTTGTTGTCCGACATCTCCGGCTCGAAGTTGTGCCAGGGGTTGTCAAACTGATTGGTCTTCGGCGAAAGCAGGTTCAGCACAGCGTCGGCAATACCCTCATCGGTACCGTCAGCATAGTAGGGCGACGTAGGATCGGCCTTGATCTTGGCGATGACCTGAGGATTCTCCGACATAGCCTTGGCCCATGCGTCGGTGGTATAGAGCTTGGGACGGTCGCTGCGGCTGACATTGGGGATGTTCCAGATGGCATTGGCACCGGCACCATCCTGCAGCGAACCACGCGTCATGGCATAGGTGAACTTCTTGATGCGGTTCACTTGTTCCAGGCCACTTGAGGCATTGACATACATGGCAGTAGCAGCCCAGTCGTTGGCTTCCTTGTCCCAGAAAGCAGGATTCAGCTCGGTGTAGGGAGCTTCGCGCTGATACTGAGCCTTGATGCTGTCGTCGGGAATGGCATCGAGCAGTCCGGTACCGATGATACCGATAGTGGATTCCAGACGGAAAGCCACGGCACCATTGCCTGTTTCCCACGGCGTGGGATTGGTGTTGAAGGCTGAACGGTCGATGCTCAGTTCCGGATAAATGAGCTGATAGCGCTCACCGTCGGGGAACTGTGTGGCCGAAATCTCACTGCCTTCGCCCATTGTGGTGAGCGTGAGCCAGTCGAGATGGATGCCACTCTCATCGATAGGAGCCAGGAATGGGCTGACGGCACGTGTCTGCGGCATACCCGTCACCTCGGCTACGTATGGTCCATCGTCGCTGTTCATGCCATCTACGGGATGATACACCACCAGCAGATAGCCGTTGCCCCATTCTGCGCGATACTGATTGACGCGCTTGCCATGACCATAGCCAGGATGGCAGTCGAGACATGACTTGCGAACGTAGGCCGGACCCAGTCCGTTGAAAGGAGCCTGGAACTCCGTGACATTGCGCTCGAAGAACTGTTCACCTCGGTTGAAGGCATCGCTCAGGCCCATCTGTGTGACGGCCGGCGTCTCGTCTTGATAGCAACCCGTTGTGACATTCATCGTCGTGCCAAGCTCGCCACCGACATACCATTCCTCTGCCGAGAAGTTGCCGACGTCCTTTCCTATATAGGATGCCTCCGTGGGTTCCTCATCTGGATTCGGAGTGTCGTTGTCGTCGTCGCTGCACGACAGCAGTATCATTGTACATAGTGCTGTCGCTAACAACAGCATGTGTTTCTTGTTCGAAATTTTCATGCTTTGTATTCTTTTTTATTAGTTTGCTGCAATCCAAGAAGCAGCCTCGTTGATGGCATCATCCAGTGTGTTGATGGCATCCATAGCAGCCTTGGCATTGTTGCTGTGAGAATCCAAAACGAACGGAGTGCCTGCCTTAGCCGTTGCCAGGGCTGCAAGGGCTGCATTCAACTTCGACTGCAGGTCGGCAGCCATCGAAGCATTGTACTTCTGCAGATAGGCCATGAGCGAGCTGGCATGTGCCGATGTACTCTGCTGACCATTCAGCGAATACTGGATGCTGGTGATGTTGTCGAAGAAGTCGAAATAAGAACGCTGGCTGTAGGGCGACTCGATATAGTCGGTGTCCTCACCCGTGTAGGCCTGACCAATCTTCTGACCAGCCACCTCAGCACAGATATTGCTGCAACCGGCAACGAGAATCTCGGACATCACGGCACGCCAAGAAGCGTAAGTAGAACCAGCCTGTGTAGCATTGAGCATGTTCTCGCCGAAAGAGACGCCGCTACCAGGTACGGTGCACTCGAACTCACACTCCTCGACACGCTCCTGATGAGCCTTGGGGGCCGTCTCGCCCAACCAGCTCACTTCCAGCTGGAAGCACTTGTCGCGCAGGTCGCCTGCCACGGCTGCTGCAAACACCAGCTCTTCCTCGCCCGTGATATTGCGTCCGGCGAAAGCTTCGTCGTTCTCTACACCATTCAGAGCTTCCACCGTGCGGTTCTTGCCGTCGCGGAAGATGATGAACTCGATGCCGTGGAAGCCGAGCTGCTGCTCACCCACGAGTGCACGGGCATTGTCGATGCCACCATCGTCAAGGTCGTCGAGTTCAGCAATCACTTCCTTGCTGCTCAGCTGCTTGGCCAGAGCCGTGCGGTCGAGCGGCCAAGTGTCGATATGCGGGTCGATACCAAACGATGTAGCTGCACCATAGAGGAAGGCTTCGCTGCTCTCCCATGCCGAACGTGCACCGAGGAATGTGTTGCAAATCTTGTCGATGTCGCTTTGTGCCAACGTACCGTCACGGAACTTCGCCTTGGCTTCCACCAACTGGTTGAACAGCTCGTCGGTCTGGCTGGCCAGCGAAGAGTAGATGGGGAAGATTACGTTGTTTACATACTGTGAGGTGAGATCTTTCATGGCCTGCTCTTTCTCAGAGAGCTGTGAGGGGTCCACCACGGGGTTGTCGTCATCGTCGTCGCTGCACGATGAGAATGATGCACTCATGACGAGTGCTGTTGCGAAAAGCATCGCATACTTGAAAATTTTCTTCATTTTTACTTTATTTTGATTAGTTAAGACTGATTGTTTGCTATGTTTTATTCTTTTAATTTATAAAAAGAATCCCTCGTAGGCGATTCCGATGTTCAGACTTGGCTCATTGTTGTAGGGCGATTTCAGCAGGCGTGTGCTGTAGTCGGCCTTCACAACCACCTGAGGCAGCGGATGATAGTTCAAGCCAAAGGCCAGGCGAGTGACGTTGGTATAGTCGAACTGGCTCTTGTTCGTGGCGGGGATATAGCTGTCGTAATACTCATAGCGGCCAAAGACATAGAGCTTCTGGCGGTCTTGATGCAGCTTCTGAATGCGCGAGAAAATGTCGTAGCCAGCCTCGATGCCCATCGTCACGGCGTTCTTGCCGATCATGGCGCTCTTCACGGGCGAGTTAGAGGCATGTGCCTTGGCATCCTTGATGGTGTTAATAGAAGCTACATCGCCGATATAGCCATAGTCGGCCTGCCCGCGGACAATCCAGTTCCAGCGGTTCAGCGTCACGTCCACCGAGCCGAGCGCCACGGTTCCCTTCACCTTGTCGTAGCGCTTGCCTTCTCCCTTGATGTCGTTAGGGAACGTATTGTGTACCGAATTGCCGTAGTATCCGCTGACACCGACACGCAGTCCGGGCATGGCATACCAGTCTACACGGGCAGCGCCACCCAGCTGGTTGGCGGGTTTGAACTCGAAGGGTGAGCCGGCCCCATGATGAATCCAGCGGTCGCGGTTGAAGAGCATGGCATTCAGGCCTGCCACCAGCTCCACCTCGTAGCGGAACTGCCCGGCACGGCCCCAGAGCGAGATGCCCGTGTCGTGCCAGGTAGAGGGCAGGATGGTGTTCTCGCCTTCCGGACGATATACGGTGAAATAGTTCAGCGGCTCGTGGTGAGCATTGTTCAGCCCCACGGGAACGATGATGTGTCCTACCTTTATATTAAACGCGCGCGCGAACTCTTTATTAATCCAGAACTGTTCAAGCTCCACCTCGCCGCCTTTCTCCTGTTCAAGCTCCCATTCGGCAGCCTCGTCGGCCTCGTTCTCCACGGCGCTGCCCGTTCCGGTATGTTCAAACTCTATCTCCGTACCCATTGTCCAGCCACGGCCGAAGTCGTAGCCGAGATAAATCACGGCATGAGGGATGTCGAAGCGACCGTGCGAGGGGTCGTTCTTATAGTTTTGCGGCGTGCTGTAGCGGTTCACGTGGTCACTATAGAACATGCGGCTCAAGGCCACTTCGCCATAGCCGCCGATGGTGAGGCGCTTGCCGTTGGCATGGCTCATCACACTGTCGCCCGCAGAGGTCTGACCCATTGCAGTGCCTGCAAAAGCTGTTGACAAGGCACAAACTATTAATGTTGTTTGTAATAACTTCATATTGACAATTACTGCTAAATTAAAATTGTTCGATTTTTCGGGTGCAAAAGTATATAATTTCGAGCTTCTGCGCAATACCCAAATATAGGTATTTTTGACAGAAAACCCTGACAACATGTTGAGCCTACAGAGAATGATACATTTATCATCCGATGGGCTAATGGGAAGTTACCGTAAATATGTTTTTCTTGAATAATCTTAAAATATTTGTGCATTCCAAATAAAAGTGTTACATTTGCAACACAAAAAGGAAAGCTCAATGAACATGACGATAAGAAACAAGAAAATTCGACACGTTGCAGCTCTGCCACTACAGTTGCTTGCTTACTCAGCACTCATGCTGATTTCGCAAACAGCAGAGGCACAGGAACTCAGCGCAAAAAATGAGGTGATCGACTGCGGCAGTGTGCTGTGGGAACATCCCGTCACCGTGAAGTTCGACATGCAGAACAGCGGTCATCAGCCGCTGAATATCACCCGCGTGCATCCTGGTTGCGGTTGCACTACCGTGGAGTATCCTCGAACAAGCATCGCCCCTGGCGAGCAGTTTGCCATCGAAGCCACCTACGATGCCCGGCAAATGGGCCATTTCCTTAAAGACATCGCTGTCTATAGTAATGCATCAGAACGTCCGCTCTACCTGTCAATCCGTGGTGTAGTGACTGAAGAAGTTGTGGATTTCAGTGGTACATACCCCTTCACACTGGCTAATGCGAAAGCCGACATGGTGGATGTGGAGTTCGACGACGTGAATCAAGGTGATATGCCCATACAGAAAATCCACATTATGAATGCCGGATCGCAATCCATCAGTCCTACCGTCATGCATCTGCCCGACTATCTGAAGGCTACCGTGTCGCCCACAACCATTGCTCCTAACCGTCAGGGAACCGTCACGCTGACCCTCGATTCAAAGAAGCTGCGCGACTATGGTCTGACTCAGACATCCGTATTCCTCGGTATGTTCCCCGGCGACAAAGTGGCTCCGCAAAAAGAAATTTCTGTTTCGGCCGTGCTACTACCCGCCTTCACCGAACTGACTGAGAGTCAACTGGCCAATGCACCGCAGATGCGACTTTCGCGTGAAAGCATTCAGCTCAACAGTAATAAGGCGAAGCAAACAGAAAGCATCATCATTGAGAACATCGGCAAGAGCGAACTCGACATCAGTTCGCTGCAGATGTTCACGACAGGCATGAAAGTGAAACTCAACAAGACACGTCTGCAACCCGGAGAACAGGCCACGCTCAAGATTACCGCTGAGACGAAAGCCCTGCGTGCTGCACGCTCCAAGCCCCGTGTGCTGATGATTACCAACGACCCAATGAAGCCCAAAGTTGTGATCAACATCGAGCTATAGCAACGGTGTTTTTACATAAGAACACGAATTGTATGAATTTTATCAACCATCAATAAATACCCATTACCCAAATAATCATCATGGAACATCCAGAAAACAGTTCAGAATACAAAGGTCTCACCGTCAACAGCGGTGTCACCGGTACAACCATTATTAACCCCTACTTGCAGCGCGGTCGTTTCAAGCGCCGCGAACTCTCAGTAGACGAAATGGTGGAAGGAATCGTCAAGGGCGATGTCACCATACTCAGTCAGGCGGTAACACTTGTGGAGAGCATTCTTCCCGACCATCAGGCAAAAGCTCAAGAAGTCATTGAGAAGTGCCTGCCCTATAGTGGGAACTCTGTACGCATCGGTATCAGTGGTGTTCCGGGTGCAGGAAAGAGCACATCGATTGATGAGTTTGGTATTCATGTACTCGACCGTTTTCAGGGAAAACTGGCTGTGCTTGCCATCGATCCTTCTTCGGAACGCTCTAAGGGAAGTATCCTTGGAGACAAGACCCGCATGGAAAAACTGTCACAACGCAAAGATGCCTTTATCCGCCCCTCGCCAACTGCAGGTTCATTAGGCGGTGTGGCTCGCAAGACTCGTGAGACCATTATTCTCTGCGAAGCGGCTGGCTACGACAAAATTTTCGTAGAGACGGTGGGTGTAGGACAGAGCGAAACGGCCTGTCACTCTATGGTTGACTTCTTCCTGCTCATTCAGCTGGCAGGAACAGGCGACGAACTGCAAGGCATCAAGCGCGGAATCATGGAGATTGCCGACGGTATAGCCATCAACAAATGCGACGGCAACAACGTGGATAAATGCCAAATGGCTGCCACCAACTTCCGAAATGCGCTTCACTTCTTCCCCATGCCCGATAGCGGATGGGCTCCAAAAGTGTTGTGCTACAGCGGTTTCTATGGAACTGGTGTCAAAGAGATATGGGACATGATTTACCAGTACCTGGAGTTCGTGAAGAAGAGTGGCTACTTCGAATTCCGAAGAAACGAGCAGTCGAAGTACTGGATGTACGAGAGCATCAACGAGCATCTACGCAATTCGTTCTATCATAATCGCCATATTCAAGACCACATTGGTGAAGCCGAACAGACCGTCTTGGCCGGCCAGAAAACCTCTTTTGCTGCCGCCAACGACCTGCTCAACATGTACTTCAGTGAGCTGCGCCGCCAAGAAACGGGTGTACGCCGACAGCAAACAGGCTATTATGGTGACCGCAACCATTAATTCTTTTCGACCACGAATTTTTACGAATTGACGAATTGTTGGGGGTGTATAGTATGACGATAGAGATTGACAATGGCAGTGGTTTTTGTTTCGGCGTGACGACAGCTATCCGCAAGGCAGAGGAGGAACTGGCAAAGGGCAACAAGCTCTACTGCCTGGGCGACATCGTGCACAACAGTATGGAGTGCGATCGTTTGGCTCGGTTAGGGCTTATCACCATCAACCACGATGAAATGCGGCAGCTCCACAACGTGAAGGTGCTGTTGAGGGCACACGGCGAACCACCAGAAACCTACGAACTGGCACAGCAGAATGGCATCGAAATCATCGATGCCACCTGTCCAGTGGTGTTGCAGCTACAGAAAAGAATCAAGAAACAGTACGACAGCAACAGCGAGAAGCCTTCAACACCCATCACCCAACACCCATCACCCAACACCCATCACCCA
>FLNX01004332.1_pt1 | contig 43088 bp, 31 predicted proteins | sample 1140341 | NCBI WGS metagenome assembly FLNX01 (sample SAMEA3878208, study PRJEB12797) | bioreactor metagenome | biome: Moose rumen | place: Sweden | collected 2011-10 | reverse complement strand
CTCGGGCTTCCTCGTTTTTATTATAAACAAAATAAAGACTATGATCGACAAGACATCACTGGAGCAAGTGATCAACGAAGCCCTTGAGGGCACCAAGATGTTTCTTGTCTCCATCAAGGTGAGCAAGGACAACGTGATTGACGTTGCCCTCGACAGCGATGAGGACATCACCATCGACGACTGCGTGGCAGTCAACGATGCCGTGCTTGCCGCGTTTGACCGCGACCAGGAGGACTATGAGTTGACCGTGGGCTCCTATGGCATCACGTCGCCGCTGCTGCTGCCGCGCCAGTACCGCAACAGCGTGGGCAGCGAGGTCGAGGTGCTCACCGGCGACGGCCGCAAGCTCAAGGGCATCCTTACCGATGCCGACGATGAGGGCTTCACCCTCACCACGACCATCAAGTGCAAGCTTGAGGGCAAGAAGCGCCCCGAGCTTGTCGAGGAGCAGGAGCACTTCAATTACAACGACATTAAATATACTAAGAATATCATCAAAGTTTGACATTATGGCTAAGAGAGAAGAAGCGGTCAACATGACCGAACAGTTTGCCGAGTTTAAAGACCTCAAGGACATCGACAAGACAACCTTGATCAGCGTGCTCGAGGAGTCCTTCCGCAGCGTGCTGTCCAAGATGTTCGGCAACGACGACAACTTTGACGTGATTGTTAACCCCGACAAGGGTGACTGCGAAATTTATCAGAATCTGGAAGTCGTCGAGGACGGTGAGGTGGAGAACCCCAACAAGCAGATCTCGCTGAGTGATGCACGTGACGACGACGACCCCGACTGTGAGGTGGGCGAGGAGCACACCCGCAAGATTGACTTTGCCAAGTTTGGCCGCCGTGCCATTTTGAACCTGCGCCAAACTCTGGCCAGCAAAATCCTGGATTTGCAAAAGGATGCCATCTACAACAAGTTCAAGGCCCTTGAGGGCCAGCTTGTCGCAGGCGAGGTGTACCAGGTGTGGAAGCGCGAGGTGCTACTGCTCGACGACGACAAGAACGAGCTCATCCTGCCCAAGGAGGAACAGATACCCACCGATATCTACCGTAAGGGCGACGTGGTGCGTGCCGTTATCGACCGCGTTGACAACACCAACAACAACCCCAAGGTAATCGTATCCCGCACCAGCCAGCACTTCCTGCGCCGCCTGTTTGAGCAGGAAGTGCCCGAGATCCACGACGGCCTGATCGTCATCCGTGCCGTTGCACGCATCCCCGGCGAGCGCGCCAAGATCGCCGTCGAGAGCTATGACGACCGCATCGACCCCGTGGGTGCCTGCGTGGGCGTGAAGGGCGCCCGCATCCATGGTATCGTGCGCGAGTTGCGCAACGAGAATATCGACGTCATCAACTACACCAGCAATCCACAGCTGCTCATCCAGCGCGCCCTGAGCCCCGCCAAGATCTCGTCGATACGCCTGGACAACGAGAACCTGCATGCCGAGGTGTTCCTGCGTCCCGAGGAGGTATCACTCGCCATCGGTAAGGGCGGTCTGAACATCAAGCTCGCCAGCATCCTCACCGGCTACAGCATCGACGTTTACCGTGACGTGGAGACCGACACCGAGGAGGACATCTACCTCGACGAGTTCAAGGACGAGGTGGACGAGTGGGTTATCGAGGCACTCAAGAACATCGGCCTCGACACCGCCAAGTCGGTACTGCGCACGCCACGCGAACAGCTCATCGACAAGGCCGACCTCGAGGAGGACACTGTCGACAACCTGCTGGCTATCCTGCGTGCCGAGTTTGAGGATTAAGGACGCAGACGATTCCTCTCACACGTTGAGTTAACACCCAATTATCACAATCTCACATAGCAACAACTCAAATATAGGAGCCGAAAGCATTTTGCCGAAAGCCAACTGATAAAAAACAATATATGGCGATAAAGATCAGTAAAGTCATTAAAGATTTAAACGTAGGTAGGCAGACTATCGCCGATTTCCTGCTCAAGAAGGGCATCGAAATCGACGATAACATCAATGCGCGCATTCAGGATGACGTCTATGAAATGCTTGTCAAGGAATTCAAGCCCGACATGGATCTCAAGAACAAGAGCGAGAAGATGGCCAACGAGCGCCAGAAGGAGAAAGCCAAATACAGCGCTACCAAGGCCGAGAGCCGCGAGATCAAGACCGAGGTGCCTGGACAAAAGCCGACCTTCCTGGGCAAAATCGACCTCGAGAGCGCGGGGAAACCCAAGCCCGCTCCCGCTGCCAAGCCCAAGGAGGAGAAGAAGCCCGCTGTTCCCGCCGTCGAGCCTCAAGAGAAGCCCGCTAAGCCTGAACAGGCCGCAACAGCTGAGCCCGAGCCAAAGCCCGAACCCCAGCCCGAAGCCAAAGCCGAGCCCCAGGTCAAAGAGGAAAAAGATGAGCCCAAGCCCGCAGCCCAGCCTCAACCCGAGCCCGAGGTGAAACCCGAGGCACCCAAGCCGCAGGCCCAAGCGCCCGCACAACCCGCCGAACCAGAACCCGAGCCCGAGGCCAAGAAGGACGACGAGGACGTCTTCAAGCCTGTATCACAGACCGTAGGCGGCCCGCAACTCAAGGTCGTGGGCAAGATTGAGTTGAGCAGCCTGAACCAGCAGACACGCCCCCGCAAGAAGACCAAGGAGGAGAAGCGCAACGAGCGCATCGCCAAGGCTCAAGCCGAGGGTGCCGGCAAGCGCAAGCGCAAACGCATCGGCAAGGAGAAAATCGACATCGAGACCGCTGGCAACCAAGCCTCGTCACAGCCTGGCAAGGGACGTGGAGGCAAGGACGACCAGGGCGGCAAGCGCAAGGACAAGAAGGGCAACCGCAAGCCCCTGCGCCCCGAGGTTAGCGAGGAGGACGTTCAGCGCCAGATGAAGGAGACGCTGGCACGCCTCACCGCCAAGAGCGGCAAGAAAGCCGCCGCCAACCGCCGCCGTGAGCGCCGCGAGGAACACCGCGAGGAAATCCGCGAGGAAGCCGCTCTGGCAGCAGCACAGAGCAAAATCTTGAAGCTCACCGAATTTGTGACGGCCAATGACCTGGCCATCATGATGAACGTGCCCATCAACAAGGTTATCGCCACTTGTATGAACCTGGGCGTGATGGTGAGCATCAACCAGCGACTCGACGCCGAGACCATCAACATCGTGGCCGACGAGTTCGGCTTCAAGACCGAATACACCAGTGCCGAGGTGGTCGAGGCCATCAGCGAGGAGGAGGACAACCCCGAAGACCTCGTGCAGCGCCCGCCCGTTGTCACCGTAATGGGACACGTTGACCACGGCAAGACCTCGCTGCTCGACTACATCCGCAACTCCAACGTGATTGCCGGCGAGGCCGGTGGCATCACCCAGCACATAGGTGCCTACAACGTGAAGCTGCCCAACGGCCGCCGCATCACCTTCCTCGACACTCCTGGACATGAGGCATTCACCGCCATGCGTGCCCGCGGAGCCAAGGTCACCGACATCGTTATCGTCATCGTCGCTGCCGACGACAGCGTCATGCCACAGACCGTCGAGGCCCTCAACCACGCCTCGGCAGCCGGCGTGCCCATCATCTTTGCCATCAACAAGATTGATAAGCCCGGCGCCAACCCCGAGAAAATCAAGGAGGAGCTCGCCAACATGAACTACCTTGTTGAGGACTGGGGCGGCAAGTACCAGAGCCAGGACATCTCGGCCAAGAAGGGCATCGGCGTTGAAGAACTGATGGAGAAGGTGCTCCTCGAGGCCGATATGCTCGACCTCAAGGCCAACCCCAACCGCAAGGCCACGGGCTCCATCATCGAGTCGTCGCTCGACAAGGGTCGCGGCTACATCGCCACCGTGCTCGTCGACAACGGCACCCTGCACGTGGGCGACATCGTGCTGGCAGGTACCCACTACGGCAAGGTCAAGGCCATGTTCAACGAGCGCAACGTGCGCATCACCGAGAGCGGTCCATCGACGCCAGCCCTGATTTTGGGCCTTGACGGCGCTCCCACCGCCGGTGACAAGTTCAACGTCATGGACACCGACCAGGAAGCCCGCCAGATTGCCAACAAGCGCGAGCAGCTGCAGCGAGAGCTCAGCCGCCGCACGCAGACCCGTGTCAGCCTCGAGGACATCGGCCGCCGCCGTGCCCTGGGTGAGTTCCACGAGCTCAACATCATCGTCAAGGGTGATGTGGACGGCTCCATCGAGGCCCTGAGCGACTCGCTCATCAAGCTCTCCACCCCCGAGGTACAGGTCAACGTCATCCACAAGGCCGTGGGTGCCATCACCGAGAGCGACGTTACCCTGGCAGCCGCCAGCGATGCCTACATCGTGGGCTTCCAGGTGCGCCCGTCAGGATCGGCCAAGCGTGCCGCCGAGCAAGAGGGTGTGGACATCCGCCTCTACTCCATCATCTATGACGCCATCGAGGAGGTCAAGAGCGCTATGGAGGGCATGCTGCAGCCCGACATCAAGGAGGAGGTTACAGGCAGTGCCGAGGTGCGCCAGGTCTATCACATCAGCAAGGTGGGCACCATCGCCGGTGCCATGGTCATCGAGGGCAAGATCAAGCGCGGCAGCAAGGTGCGCGTGATTCGCGACGGCATCGTGATCCACACGGGCGAACTGGCTTCGCTCAAGCGTTTCAAGGATGATGCCAAGGAGGTCACCAGCGGCTATGACTGCGGCTTGAGCCTCAAGTCCTACAACGACCTGCAGGAGATGGACATCATCGAGGCCTTCGAGGAAATCGAGGTTCACAAGACCTTGTAAAACTCATGATTTATTACCTGAATATAGGTTCCAATATTGGCGACCGGCGCGATAACCTCTATCGCGCCGTCGTTGCTATTGAGGCGGGCGCAACAACGTGCGCCATGTCGAGCATCGTCGAGAGCGAACCTTGGGGATATAAGAGCGAGAACAGGTTCCTGAACATCGGTGTGAGCATCGAGAGCACGATGACGCCACACGGCATGCTGCGACACCTCCAGGCCATCGAGAGGCGACTGGGCAGTGCATCGCACCGCGACGAGCACGGCAACTACGCCGACCGCCTGGTGGACATCGACATCGTGGCCATCGAGGACAAGGTCATCAACACCCCCACGCTGCAAGTGCCTCATCCCCACCTGGCCGAGCGAGACTTCTTCCTGCGCCCCATGGCAGAACTGGCTCCTCACTGGCAACACCCCGTCACAGGCCTCACCGCCGCACAGATGATGGAACAAATTAAGCCTGAAATTTGACGACCGATTATACAATTTCAAGTTACTAAAGTAGCTGGCTGCACCACTTCAGAAACTTGAATAATATTTGAATTCATTGTTTTCCGCTAAAAATCAGCCATCGGGCTTCGCCGTGCTAACAATGCGTGGATGGTTACCGACCGTAGCCGTTGGCCTTGCGGTAATGGTTGGGGGAGAGGCCCAGATGCTTCTTGACGTACTTCCCAAAGAATGAGAGGTTTTCAAAGCCCATCTCGGCGGCTACCTCCTTGATGCTCAAGTCACTGTAGAGCAGCAGATGCTTGATGCGGCTCATGACTGATGCAGCAATGAGTTCGCTGGCGGTGGAGCTGCTGTGCTTGCGACACACGCTGGTAAGGTACTTGGGCGAGACGCACAGTTCGTTGGCATAGGACTGGACACTGCGGCTCGCACTGGTGTCCTCGGCCAGCAACAGCATGAAACGGCGAAAGATGCGGTCGCCCTGGCGCAGCATGTCGTCACCTGCATCCTGGCTCAAGTGCTTGTTGATGTTGGAGAGCAGGTCATAGGCAAAGCAGCGGATAATGTCACGCACCGTCTCGCGCCCAAAGTTCATCTCGGGATGGTCCATCTTGAACACCAACAGTTCGTAGTATTTTACCATCAGATCCACCTCGTCCTGGCTCATGGTGATGACAGGATTGGCCAGGATGTGCATCACCGACTGCATCAGGCTCTTGTTGAAGAAGGAAAATCCCATGTCGGTGCTCATGGCACACACCAGGCAGCGGAACCGCTCGGTGTGGCGCACGTTGTCAACCACCACCTTGCGGTCGACCAGCAGCGAGCAGTTGCGTGACAGCTGGTATGTGGTACCGTTCAGGTCCACCGACAGCGATCCCTCCAGCACCATGACATAGGCGATGAAGTTGACCTGGAACTGCTTCATCAGCCCCGGGATAGACGTGATATGGTCGGCAAAGATGATCTCTCCGTCGTTATACTTGAGGTTGTGATAGACCTGCGGCACGTCGTTCAGGTCCAGTTGGGTGACTTTGCTATGTTTCATGATTGTTACTTTTATGGTTCTATGGCAAGAGGCGGTTCTCGTTCATGCGCGACATGTATTGCTGGATGATGGCCTTGAGCAACTGCTCCATGGGTTGTTGCTCAGGCAAGTGGCCCACAAGGTTTTCCTTCAACAGCCTGTCGGTCTTGAAACGATAGACGGCCGTGGTCTTGCTGCCGTCGAACTGAAGCAGCAGGTCGCCCTTGACCAGCTGATAGACACCAGCGTTGTAGCTGAAGGCCCATGTGTCGCCAGGTGTTGCCGATAGCAAGTCATCGCCAAAGGCAACGTAGGGCTTGTCGCACCCCAGCAGGTGCAACAGGGTAGGGGAGATGTCGGTCTGCTGGGCAATCACGTCGTCGCGCACCGCGGCAGGGATACTGCCATCGGGGGCATAGAAGATGATGGGAATGCTGTAGAGACCCAGGTCGGTCTTGTACACGTCGTGGCTGGCCTGATTGGTGTGGTCGGCCACGAGGACAAAAACCGTGTTCAGGTACCATGGCTCACGGCTGGCACGCTCAAAGAAACGGCGCAAGGCCAGGTCGGTGTAGCGCACACACTTGTGGATGGGCTGTCCGCCCTCGTCCACGAGCGAGTCTCGGTACTGCTCAGGCACGTTATAGGGGTGATGAGACGAGGCGGTGAACACGGTGGCAAGGAAGGGCTGCCTCATCTCATGGATGTTATCGAGGGTAAACTGCAGGAAAGGCTCGTCCCAGATGGCCCACTTGCCGTCCCAGTCATCCATGCCACCATATCTGGGAGACCTGCAGTACTCGTCAAGGCCATAATACTGCTGGTAGCCGATGCTGTGGGCATAGGCACTAAATCCCATCGAGATGTTGTGCCCGCCGTGAAAAAACGCGGTGCTGTAACCCTCACGGTCCAGAATCGACGAGATACCGTCCACGTCGTTGAGCGAGGCGGGCGTGAGGAAGAACGGCTCGACCATCATGGGCAGACCCGACAGGATTGATGGCATGGCATCCATGCTGATGCGCCCGTTGGCGTAGCTGTAATTGAACGTGAGCGACCGTGTCAACAACGAGTCCACAAAGGGCATATAGCCCTTGTAATTGCCGCCTTCCAGAGCAGGGTTGAGCGAGCCGATGTACTCCTTGCCCATGCTCTCGACGATGAGGATGACCACATTCTTGCCCTTGCGACTCAACCCATCGACCACGGGATTACGGTGGACGGGGCTATAGACCGCTTCCAGCTGCTCGGCAGGCAAGTAGCCGGGCGTAATAAACGGTTGCTTGCCGATGCTACGTATCATCGAGAACGGCGTGTTGAGCACCACCGATGCCTCGACAGGACGATTGACATACTGGTTGGCATTGCTGATGGTAATGGGACGGGTGCCCGCCGTGACGCTGCCGCGGATGCCAACAATGGCAAGCGGAATCATCACAACCAGAGCAATAGCCTGGGAAATATAGTACTGGAATCCAAAACGATAGACATCAAGCCGAGGCTTGGTGTAGCACCGCCACAGGATGAAGACAAGCACGATAAACGCCAGCACCAAGTACCAGTGGTGCACAAACTCGGTCAACAGGATGGACGCGATATTGCCCTCGTTGGCAAACTCGGTGAACACCGTCATCGTGGAGCGGCGCCCTGTGTACTGAAAATAGACCGAGTCCATAAGATTGACAGCTATAGCCACCGCATTGGTCACCACAAACAGCCACTTGAGACCCTTGTGGAAGCCCGTGCGTTCCTTGATGTGCAACGGCAACAGCATGAGCACCAGGTACAGACTGTTGATATAGAGCAACGCCGATGTGTCGAACACCAGCGCGCCATGCAGCATGCTCTTGAACAACGGCCACGACATGTAGGGTGCAAACGTGGACCAGTTTTCCACAAAGAACGCCACCCGCGACAGCATCCACACCAGGTAGGCCACCAGCATGTTCAGCACGGCGGCCCCGATATTGCTATGAATCAGCCTTTTCCACATGGTCAAGGGGTGTTATTGTGTATTGATCAGGGCGAGCATCTGCTCGATGATGTCACGGTTATTGTTCAGGCGGGGCATCTTGCGTTGGCCACCCAACTTGCCGGTGGATGCCAGCCAGCGGTCAAACAGGCCCATCGGAGCGACTACCAGCGCCGGCGGGGCGAGGAAGATGTCACCCGTGCGCTTGGCATCATAGTCGCTGTTCACCTCACGCAGGTGCTGGTCGAGCAACTGCATGAAGCGTTCTTTGTCGCGAGGCTCTCGGGCAAACTCAATGAGCCACTGGTGATGGCCGCGCCGGCCGTTTATAGAATAGACCGGAGCCCCAGTGTAGTTGAGCACCTCGGCATCGGTCTCCTGCGACGCCAGAGTTATGGCATGGTCGGCATTGTGCACCATCAACTCCTCGCCAAAGGCGTTGATGAAGCTGTGGGTGCGGCCGGCAATAGTGATTTTGACAGGATTCAACTGCTCGATGGTCACGGTGTCGCCCAAGCGATAACGCCACAGGCCATTGGCTGCGGTGATAATGAGCTCATAGGTGCGCCCCTTCTCGATTTCCCAGATGGGATAGACCTCAGGGGTCTCGCTGTCGCTCTCCTCAACGGGCAGGAACTCAAAGAACACGCCCACATCGAGCAGCAGCAACATCGCCTCGCTGTCCCAGTCGCTCTGCACGGCAAAGAAGCCCTCGCTGGCGTTATAGGTGTCCAGGAAGTGCATCTTGTCCATGTCACAGATTTCTTCATATTGCTGCCTGTAGGGTTCAAAAGCTATGCCACCATGGAAGAAGACCTCCAGATTGGGCCACACCTCATGTATGTTCGCCTTGCCCGACTGCTTGAGCACCTCCCTGATGACGGTGAGAAACCATGACGGCACGCCGCTCAGATTGGTCACGTTCTCGCCCATGCTGGACTGCACCAGCAAGGGTAATTTCTCGCGCCAGTCCTCCATGAGGGCGATATAGCGTGAAGGGATACGCACCAGGTTGGCCAGCGGGCTCATATTCTCGATGAGGTTGGCACTCAAGTCGCCCACTCTCACACCGCGGGGCAACTGCAAGTTGTTGGCAAAACTGCCGCCCAGGATAAACGCCTTGCCCGAAAATATGCGGCTCTCAGGATTCAGGTTCAAGTAATGAGACACCACGTCGCTGCTGCCCACATAGTGGTTCCACTGGAATGACTCACGCGTGATGGGGATGTACTTGCTACGCCCGTCGCTGGTGCCCGACGACTGGGCAAAATTCATGCAACGTCCAGGCCACAACTCATCCTTGACACCATTGATCATACGCATGATTTGCGGCCGCAGGTTCTCATAGGAGTACAAGGGCAGGGTAGAGGCAAACTGACGATAGGTCCTGATCGACGAGAAGTCATACTTGCGCCCGATGCGCGTCAACGCAGCTTTCTCGATGAGCCTGACAAGCTCGCCCTGCTGCACTGCATCGGCATGGTCAATGTAGCGCACCTGCTGCTGCAGGCGGCCCAGGAAATGATTACGTAGGTAGGGCGTAAAGTCTATCATAAGACTGCAAAGTTACGAATAAACCCAGAAAAACGAGATACTAAACGACAAAAAAGTAGGCAAATTTGGCCATTTTGTCTATAAAAAAAGGGGGCACACCCCTCTCAAAGCCCATCCATGCCATCAAGGTGCCAGAACTGGCACAAAATATGCAATTTTGGAAGTGATTAGTCGATTTTTTATGACAATCTGTCTAAATAATTTGCAGAACGTCCTGAATAAGACTAATTTTGAGCCAACAAACAACAATTAGCAACACATTAAAAACTGACAACTATGAAACGGTTTATCTTAACAATGGTAGCAGTGCTCACACTCGGAGCAGCCGCTAACGCGATGAGCTACAAGACGGCCCGCGACCAGGCATTCTTTCTCACCGACAAGATGGCCTATGAGTTGGCCCTGAGCTACGACCAGTACAATGCCGTGTATGAAATCAATATGGACTACATCATGTGTCTGAATGTTTATGATGACATCTTCGGCACCTACTGGACCCGCCGCAACAATGAATTAAGGTATGTGCTCTCACCCGCACAATACCAGAGGTACATCACTCTTGAATACTTCTATCGCCCCGTCTCGTGGCAGAACAAGAAGTTTGTGTTCTCGATCTACAACCGCTACACCAAGAACCAGTACTACAATGAGGCACCTCCGGGATACCAGGTTTACAAGGGTTCTAACCGGTACTTTGACCACAGTGCTTACAACGGACGCACCTTTGGCGCCCCCACGACCAAGTCACAGCCCGGCTCCTCCATGAACCACCAAGGGGCCACAGTACTCAAGAGCCAACCCGGCAGCAAGAGCCAGCCTGGCAGCTACATGAACAAGAAACAGGCTGTCAACCAGGGCAAACAGCACATGAACGATCACCGCTGGTAAAAATGGCGGCCACTCATTGGACACGGGAGGGATATCGGTCACACGACAGGGTATCTCTCCTGCTTTTTGTGTCTGCGATTGGTGTCAGGCACGGTTTTTGCTTGGTTCAAAGGCAATGTTTATCTACACTTACACCGAAGCAGAGGGTTCCGAGTCACAACACGTGGCTGGACAGATCGACCTTTTGATGAAGCCCGCCTTTGGCGACAGGCCCGGTGCTAATGGGCATCAGGGCTCGGGACCCAGACTGAGTGCACGCATGCTGCAAGAATATGAAGCCGCGCGCAACCAGCTGGTCAACGGCATCATCACCCAGGAGATGGTGCAACTCGTCGATATGGGCAACTATGGCGTGGGGTTGAACGTGAAAGCTCCCTGTGGACTGACATTGTGTCATGCTGTGCAGGGCAACAACGCCACCGCATCGATCGACATCGAGGAACTGCACTATCACCAGCGCTGGACAAGTGCACCCATGGAAGTCATCGACCGCAGCCATGTGGTCGAAGCCTCCCAAGTGTTTCTGGAGCATGCACATGAGTGGCGCGAACAACTCACGGCAGCCTTCAAGGCCGACAGCAAGGGCATGAAGATGCGCAACATGGCGATGAACAACATGGATGCCTATCTGGAGCGATACTTCGATGGAACGGGCATCACCTATTTCTTTGACAAGCGCCATGCCGACGGCCACAAGGCACGTCTGCTCGTACGCCTGAATGCCTACAAGACCCTGGACCTGCCCATTCCACACGACAATTTCATCAACCACCTGGACCTGGTAAAGCCCCACATGGTGGAGTTTGCATACATGGCCCGCGACGGCCGCTTCACCATTCGCAGCGAGGTGCGCGACGACTGGCAGCAGGCACCACAGCCACTCAGCCAGCCCCACAACGTGACCGTCCCTACTCCAACGGGCATCAAGGGATGGCTCAAGCGGTTATTTAATGGCAGCGATAGCCGCACCACCATCGAGGTTCCAAAATCGGCGTTGCAGCAACAAGTGGATAAATGCCTCATGGGCAAGAAGTACCAGTACCACCTCACCGAGGACGAGGAAGACGGACGCCGCGAGCTGCACATCCGCCTCAACGGCGGTCGCTCGATGATTATCGACCTGAACCAGGGTGGCGACATCGACAAGCGTATCGACCATGACACGGGCTACATTCCACGCCTCATGGAACTTGCCCGATTGTTCCCCTACCGCATGACCGGCCCCCGAAAAAAGGTGGAATGGATTACCGCTCCAATGGCAAGCGAGCAACGCTAAACTCTAAACATTAAATTCTAAACTAAAATATGGCCATCACTATCAACACTGGCGACCTCAAAACAATTCTCGAGACAACGCCATCGACACAAAACATCCTGCTCGTGGGTAAGCACGGCATTGGCAAGAGTGAAATCATCACCCGTCACTTCGAGGACAAGGGCATTCCAGTAATAGCCCTGTTTCTGGGACAGATGAGTGACCCTGGTGACCTCATCGGCCTGCCTAACAAGGACGAGGCCACTGGCAAGACCGAGTTCATGCCGCCATACTGGTTCCCCATGGACGACAAACCCGTGGTGCTCTTCCTGGATGAGATGAACCGCGCGCGCCCCGAAATCCTGCAATCGGTCATGGATCTCTCGCTCAACCGCAAGCTCGCCGGACGCTCCCTGCCTGCCGGCAGCCGCGTCATCGCAGCCGTCAACGACGGCGAGGAATACCAGTTGACCGACCTTGACCCGGCACTGGTGTCGCGCTTCAATGTCTATTTCTTCAGTCCCACCGTGGGCGAGTGGCTCTTCTGGGCTAAGCAAAACGGAATCGACCAGCGGGTCATCACCTTTATCGAGGAGCACCCCGACGAGTTGGAGAAGAACGTCGACATCAACAAGGGTACCTTTGACAAGACGCCAGACCGCCGCGCTTGGGTGCGTGTGTCGGGACTGCTCAAGAGCATGAGCATCACCAGCGATACCGACATGAACCGCCTGGCCAAAATGATTACCGGCGTGGTGGGAGCACGCTCAGCGTCGATGTTCATGCAGTCGCTCAACCAGTCGCGTATGCTCACCGCCCGCGAAGTGCTCACCGACTTTGCCGCTTGCCAAGGCGACCTGGCCACCTACACCATGCCGCAAATCGCCATCATCAACGAGGGCATCTACCAGGTGCTTGAACTGGGTGTGAACAGCGATGCCAAGGAGGCCGTAGGCCGCAACCTGGTGCGGTACATCCAGTGGATGCTCGTCAACAACCGCCAGGAGGCCATCGCCCACTTTGCCTCGTTCTTTGAGAACGCGACCTATCCCGGTGCCAATGCCTTTATCATGATGGACTGCCGCGATGCATTACAGCTTATCAACCAGATGATTGCCAGCCTATGACCGTAGGTGAACGCATAAAGACACTGTCACAGGACTGGTTCCTCACCGAGCCCCTGCTCTTTGCCGTGTTGTGCACCCACGCCATCAAGCGCAACGACAACATGGCATGCGACATGCGGTGCGGCAAAGGGGTCATCGAGTTCAACCCCGAACGTCTGGAACACCTCAATGACCATCAGCTCGCACTGAGGCTCAAGGCCGAGGTGGTGCGCATCATCCTCAAGCACCCCTACCAGCGCCAGCCCTACAACCCACGCCGTGACGTGATGCGGTTGAGCAGCGACCTCACCCTGTGTGACAATCTCGAGGGCATGGACACCATCGGGCTTGAACCTCCACACATCTTTGACATACCCCGCGGTCAGGCCTTTGAGCAATACTACTCGCAAATGGCCGAACAGGTCGTCCAGATTGAGATGGACGCTGAGGGAGACGGCATGCCCATCGCCAAGGACAATACTGGCAACGGGCAGGGTGAGGGCGAGAGCAACAACCTGTCCGATAGCCTGATGGATGCCGATGCCGGGGCATCGCTATGGGAAGAGGACGAACTCATGACCGAGAAGGTCAACCACGAGATTGAGACCGCCCAGCGTTGCAACCAGTGGGGTTCACTCGGCGGAGACCTGAAAGCACTCATCGAGAGTACTCTGGTGAGCAAGCAGAACTTCCGTGCCATCTTGAGCCAATTCCGTGCCAGCATCCTGAGCACCAAGCGCCACTTGACACGCATGCGTCCCAACCGTCGTTATGGCTTCGATGCCATGGGCAGCCAGTATGCCTACAGCACCCGCCTTCTGGTCGCCGTCGACGTCAGTGGCAGCGTGCCCGACGAGGACATCCGCAAGTTCCTGGCCGTCATCAACCGCTTCTTCAAGCAGGGCATCGAGAGCATCGAGGTCATCCAGTTCGATAGCAAAATCACTACCGAGAAGCCCATATTGCTCAAGCAGGCAGCAAACGGCATCCGCGTCATTGGCCGTGGCGGCACCAATTTCCAGCCCGCCATCGACTTCTACTATGAGCACGAGGAATATGACGGTCTGGTCTTTCTCACCGACGGCTATGCTCCCATCCCCAAAATACCCGCCGACAAGCGCCACAAGCCACTGGCCTGGATCCTGACCACCCACGGCGGCAACGAGGACAACCTCAAGCCTCTGGGCCCCGTCGTCCGCATCACTGGCCTGTAAAACATTGCAAAAAAGGCAGGAGTTAGAAATTAATCAAAACGGCATCCGCACTCGTGAAGTGAAGTGTGGATGCCGTTTGAATAATTGCGCAATTCGCGGGCAGTGATGACGTATGCGAAGTGTCAACTACTGACCATCAATACTGTTCGTCAGCATTGGGAAAATCGCCTCTCTTGACGTCACTGATGTAGTTACCCACGCTGTCGATGATCTGCTCTCCCAGGTTGTTATAGACGCGCAAGAACTTGGGTTTGAACTCACGGTTAAGGCCTAACATGTCGTGCAGCACGAGAACCTGTCCACTGCAAGCACCACCGCCACCGATTCCGATGGTGGGCACATTGATGCTCTGGGTAACTCTGGCAGCAAGTGTGGCGGGAATCTTCTCTAAAACAATGCCAAAACAACCGATCTCAGCCAGTACCTTGGCATCGGCCAGCAGGCGTGTGGCCTCGACCTCGTCTTGCGCACGGGTGGAGTAGGTTCCAAATTTGTTGATGCTTTGTGGCGTGAGTCCCAGATGTCCCATCACGGGGATGCCAGCACGCAAAATCATCTCGATGGCACCACGCATCTCGCGCCCGCCCTCGAGTTTCACGCCGTCGGCACCGGTCTCACGCATAATGCGCACGGCATTGCGCTGCGCCTCGATGGGGTCACCCTGATAGGTACCAAATGGCATGTCCACAATGACCATAGCTCGCTTGACTGCACGAACCACAGTGCGGCCATACACAATCATGTCATCGATGGTGATGGGAATAGTGGTGGCGTTACCCTGCATGACGTTAGATGCACTGTCGCCCACCAGTATGATATCGATACCAGCTTGATCCACCAGAGTGGCCATAGTGAAATCATAGGCAGTAATCATGGCGATTTTCTCGCCTGCGGCGCGCATGTCGGCAATGCGCTTGGTAGTAACCTTGCGGGGGTCGGAAACGGTATAGGTTGACATGATTGATATGAGTCTTTAATTGTCGTTAAATAAAAGTGTGCAAATGTACATGTTTGGTTGGAAAAGTCAAAATTTTACACCACGATTAAACCAAAAAACGCTTAAAATATCTAATTATTCGGTTTTTAATGCCAGTTTTAGGTCTATTGGAGGGCTTGATAGGTGAAAATCTGGACTTTTCATTTTGTCCTGTCCGATATTTGCACTAACTTTGGCGCACAAATAAAACAATAATCAATTTATAAACATCAATTACACAGATCATGAAGAAATTCTTATTATCTCTCGTTCTCGTGGCTTTTGCAGCCACGTCAATGACCGCTCAAACCGCTACGACTCCCGCCAAGCAGCAAGTGAAAAAAGAGTGCTGCAAGGAACACAAGGATGGTCAGAAGTGCGACAAGCCTGCCGACCAGCAGTGCCCCGACTGCAAGGCCAAGGCCGCTGACATGAAGAAATGTGACAAGGCCGAGGGCAAGCAGTGCGAGAAGGCTGCCGCCATGAAGCATGAGTGCAAGAAGGCCGAGGGCAAGCAGTGCGAGAAGGCTGCCGCCATGAAGCATGAGTGCAAAGAGGGTCAGAAATGCGACAAACCTGCCGATCAGCAGTGTCCCGACTGCAAGGAAAAGGCCGCTAAGAAGAACTGATTTTATCAGGTGCCTGTCAAGGCCATGGCTTGAGAGAATCAATCCCGACCCGAGTCATCAAACCCACGGTTTCAATAACGAAATCGAGGGTTTTTTGTTTACGTACTACCATTATTCAGTAAGACAACCAGTGGATGAAAATTTAGATTTCTCATAATATCATGTCAATATAAACTATTATTTATCAAGTGATTGAGGTGTTATTGGGCTTTGATTTTTCTGATGAGGTATTTTGATTTACGCACTATTTCCATAATTTTGCAAATAATCAAAAGGATTGAGCCCTAACAAAAACTTAATTGCTTATGAAGAGATTTTCAACTTTAGTGCTTTGCATCGCTGCTGTGCTGCTTGTTGGCACCAGCAGCGGCTCTGCTTGGGCACAGGATGGGCTGCAAGTCACCGCAGCGGCATCGCATGTGACCCAGAACTTTGACAGCATGTGGGATGCCGGCTCCCAGGCCGCGACCCTCGACATGCCACAGGGATGGCGTGTTGAACGCCAGATGACCGCTCCGCGCACAATCGGCAGCTACACCAATGCCGCGACCCAAGTGATGTACACGGGCGGCACCAGCCTGGCCAGCAACGCCAAGAACGGCACCTGGAATTTTGCCTCCAGCTCTGAGCCCAGCGACTGCTCGGTGGGAGGCCTGTCAACAACTGTTGACGGCGGCACCCGCTGCATCAACGTGATGACCTGCCTGTACAACGCCGGTGAGGAAGCCATCACCAAGTTGACCCTGTACTATGACATCGAGAAATACCGTGACGGTGATAATGCTGCTGGATTTGCTGTACAGCTTTATGTCTCGACCGACGGTGTCACATGGAACAATGCCGGAGAGGACTTCTACACCTATTTTGCTCCCGATGCAGCCACTGCAGGTGCAGAGGTAGTGCCCATCAGCACGACCGCCATTGCCGGCAAGCAACTCAAGGTGGATATAGCCGCCGGTAGCGACCTCTACCTGGCTTGGAACATCAGCGTGGCCAGTGGCAGCAGTCCCAACAAGGCAATGGGTCTCGCCATCGACAATGTAGCCATCGACGCCACATTTGCCTCACAAGACCGGTCCTGCTACATCTATGTCGAAGACGTGACCAAGTGGGCTGGACTGTACATGATAATGGATGGTGGGGATGCCCAAGCTGCTTCCAGCAGTGCCGTGGTGAATGGCATCACCTACAAGGTGTGGCCACTCGACATGGATGGCAATGAGCATGCGCTCACCTTTACCGACAACAATGGCAATACCTTGAGTACAAGCATTACCGCCAACCGCGACTATTACCTGTGCTTGACCAAGGACGAGGTCATCGCCATCACCGACCCAGAGAACTATAGCGGCTATGTCGACCCGACAAGACCGCCATTTGTGGCCTCGGGCATCTATCTTCGTGGCGAGGTTAACAGCTGGGGAGCTGTGAGCGATTGGGAGTTCAGTAATGAGGGTGGCGGCACCTATGTGCTCTATGACAAGACGTTGAGCGGAGCCTTCAAGGTGGCCGACTCGGGCTGGACCAGTGCCTGCAACTATGGCAGCAACGGCACAAGCATCCAGATGGGTACCCCCTACAGCCTCGTTTTAGGCACCAACGACAATATCTCCTGTGGCGGCAATTCCTATTACTGCTCACGCATTGTCCTCACCATCCATGATGGGCAAGCCGTGCTGCTGCTCGAGAGCGACGATGATGACACGGGTCTGACAGCCGTCTATGTCATCGGCGACAACAATGGCTGGAATTACATGGATGCCACGGGCAAGCTCGACCTTGTCGAGGGTAAGACCTTCAAGGGTCAAGTGACTATGCCTGCTGTGGGTGATGGTTACAGCCACTGGCGCATCTATCAACGCCTGGGCATGGGCGGCGTGTGGGGTGCCGAGCAGGACCTTACGGGCGACAATACCGCCGGCACGCTCATCAAGGGAGCCACTGGCAAGGTATCGACCGCACCGGGAACCTATGACGTGACCTTTAACCTCGAGACAGGCGAATACAGCCTCGTGCTGGCAGCTTCCACCCCCACCACGATGACCCTGCAGCCTGCCAATGTGGTGCTCGTTCCCGAGCTGCCCGAGCAGGTCAAGGTGCTCTCGCTCAACAACAGCCTTATCTATTACAACGATCAGGATGCCGTGTTCAATGGCATAGCACAGGCCATGGGCAAGGATGCCAACTGGACCAAGCACACCCTGCTGGGCAAGTCGCTCAAGACCCACTGGGACGAGGGCGACGGTGTAGCCGAGGATGGCAATCCTGGTGCCAAGATGCTCGTGCGCAGCGAGGCCTGGAGCCACATCATCCTGCAAGAGCAGAGTTCGCTGCCGCGCACCGATGTGGAGACCTTCCGCGCCAACGTCAAGCGCTGGGTGGACTACATCCGCGACTACTGTCCCAACCCCAACGCCATTATCATCGTGCCCGTGAACTGGGCCTACAGCGGCGACTGGGAGAACTACACGGCCTTCAACTCGACGTTTGTCAAGAATTACCAGGACGTTGCCCTTGACCTGGGTGTGACCTTGTGCCCCGTGGGATTGGCCTATCAGGAGGTTTATGACCTGGAAGGCAGCGCTGGCACCCTCACCTGGTTCCTTGATGACCGTCATCCCACCCTCAAGGCCACCTACATGGCCGCCGCAATGGAGTATGGACTCATCTACGGTGAAGACCCGATGACCATCACCTGGGCACCCGACGGTCTGAACAGCGATGAGGCTGCCGCCATGCGCGGTTATGCCAGCCGTGCGCTGGGCGGTTTCACCAACTATGTGGACCATACCGCTGGTCAAGTACACTACAAGGTGACCGTGCGCGACCAGTTCGGCATGGAGATTGATGCTCCCGAGCCCGTTGTGATATCCCTGAGCGATGGTGGCGACATCAATGCCGATGGTGTCTTCACCAGCAATGGAGCCAATGGCGATTACACAGTGACCGCTACCACGGGCGACTTCACCCAGTTGGCCAACCTCAAGGTGGCTACCGCCCTGACCGAGGTGGTGACCTACCCCGCCATTGAACTGAATGAGACTACCTTGAGCGCCAATGAGTCCTTTGACATCATGGGCGATGAGGCAACTGCTACGCTTCCCGCCGCATGGCGCATCGACCGCATACTCACCGCTCCACGCACCGTGGGCCGCTTTGACCAGGCCGATGATCAGACGATGTACAGCGGTGGCGTGAGCCTGCCCAGCAATGCCAAGAACGGAACCTGGAACTTTGGCGACAACGCGGGCGACGACCGTGCCCTGGGCGGCATCTCGACCGGCGTCGCTGGTGGTACCCGCTGCGTCAACGTGTATGCCCATCTGCTCAACACGGGCAAGAAGGACATAGAGAACGTTAACATCGCCTATAACGTCGAGAAATATCGCAAGGGCAACAACAGCGCAGGCTTTGCCGTGCAGCTCTACTACTCCATTGACGGCCGCAACTGGACCAGCGCAGGAAACGACTTCAGGACCTATTTTGCACCCGATGGCGAGACCATTGGTTACGAGACAGTACCAGGCGAGACCATCCCTGTTAACGCTGTGCTTCCCACCAAGCTCGCACGCGGCTGCGACCTATATCTGGCCTGGAACATCAGCTTGGCTACCGGCGATGCTGCCCAGGGTGCCATGGCACTGGGAATCGACGACTTCGCCATCAGTGGCGAACTGCCCAAGATTCCCGCCTCGCAGCACTACATCTTTGTCAATGACTTGACAGGTTGGGACGCTCTGGGGCTGTATGCTTGGGGCGACGGTGAGCTCTTTGGTGCTTGGCCTGGTGAAGCCAGTGTGGGCGATTCTATCGTTAATGGAGTGAATTACAAGGTATTCCTGCTGGATGCCAATAGCGGTAACTATCACCTGATTTTCAACAACTGGAACAACGGTGTGCAGCTGCCCGACTACGACATCGTGGCCGACCGTGACTACTATTTCACCATCACTGCCGACAATGTGAGCGAGGTTCAAGCCACAATCATTGAGAACGTCTTGGACGCCAACCCCACGATGATAGTACATGACAAGGTGGCTACCTACCCCGGCTCCATCATCGTTTATAACATGAGTGGTCAAATGGTTGCGACAGGTCGTGACGCAGTGGGCCTGAAACACCTGTCCCCTGGCATCTACATCCTGCAGGGACGCTGTGGCAGCAACGTCGCCACCCTCAAACTCGCCATCAATTCATAACCACATTCTTCAAGAGCCAGTACAGAATTGCCACGAACGGGATAAACCTGTTCGTGGCAATCTTTAGTGTTCAATTTGGAATAGCACAACTTACTTCACGAGTATCTTCTTGCCGTTGTGGATGTAGATACCATTGCTGGCGGGAACCTTGCTGGGAATACCCATCAGATTATAGTACAAGCCATTGGCTGTCTCGGAGACCTCGACTTCCTCAACAGCGGTGTTGCTGCTGTGAGCGGGCATGAAGATTACAAGTCCCTTACTGGGATCGTCGGCCTGGTGGTAGATGACATCCTCGATAAGTTCCTCGGTCTGCTCGGCCACGTTCCAGGTGTTGCCCTGGGCATAGATGGTGGCGGTGCCGTTGTTGTACAGGTCATAGAGCACACCGTTGTTGCCATTGTTGACAAAGGTGTTGTTGCCGGGGTTGTAGTCCTCGGCCTCAGGATCCTCGACCTTGCCAAGGTTGATGTTTGGAGCACCGCTGGGAACGGTGATACCCCACAGGCCACCTTCCATCCAGTTGCCCTCGATGTATACATTGCTGCTACTGCTGCTGTCATAGATGCTGATGCAGCTGCCGCCGTTATTGGGATTGTTCTCGTAGCAGTTGTCGATCATGGTGTTGTTCTTAATGATACAATCCACCGAGCCAATGGTGGTGATACCATAACGGTTGTCGGCAATATAATTATCTTCGATATAAACAACGCCACTGTGGCCCAAGCCCATCATGTTGCTCACGCCAATGCCGCCCGACAAGGTAAACTGGCCACCAATCACATGGTTATTGGTAATAAACACGTCATAGTCACCAGCGCAAGTGAGATTGATTTGAGGCTTGTTGCGGTTGACGGTAACGTTGTGCCACAGCACGTTGTCACGAATGATGACACCCACGGGATTGTTTGCTCCATTACCGATTGCATTGAGGGTGTTCTCGATAAAGTAGCAGTTCTCGATAACGTTGCCGTCACAGGATGAATTGAAGGAGATAGTGCCCGAACTGGACAACTTGCCGTTGTATAGGGTGAAGGTGCAGTTGTCGGCATGCAGGCTGCTGTTGGCTCCACCAAACACTATTCCCACATACTCAAAGCGGACGTTCTTGAGTACAGCATTGCCATTCTCACCCAGCATCCAGAATCCCTTGGGATTGGACCCCTCGGCATCACGCGTGATTAGTGCCGTGTCGGCAGGAGCAAAATCGGCGTTTCCGTCGATGGTCACAGTCACGTTATTGCCCATCTTAATGACGTCGTTGTTCATCAACTGCAGCACGTCACCCTCGGCGATGGTGAAATCGGCGCTGACCAGATAAGATCCATCTTCCTGCAATGTGACGCCGGTTCCCTCGACTTGGCTCAAGGCATTAAAGGTGTACACCTTGCCAGTACCGTCGGTTACAAAGTCATCGGCAACAGCTCCGGCCGCAACGGCAGCCATGAGAATAAAAGCGTAAAATTTCTTCATAAAAAAGTTTATAATTAATTGGTTTATAAATAAAAATCAACAATTACACATGAGGCGCTCTTTTAGCGGACGCAAAATTAATCATTATTTGTTACAGTTGTGTTCTTTGCCTTCACATTTTCACAAAACTCTGTCACAAACGGCTATCACTCTGCCAGATTACATGTCAGATGCAAAGAACGCCGCTTCAACATTTTCTTATTAATTTGTAATGCCAAAATAGTAATTGATAGGGCAAAATGTAGTACTTTTGCGGTTAGAATAACGACAATCAACTATAAACAACTGATATTTAATGAACTATAGCTTCGTTGATTTCCTGGCTTTGCTGGGTGCGGTGTGTCTTTTCCTGTACGGAATGAAGATCATGAGCGAAGGCTTACAGAAGACTGCCGGTAGCCGCTTGCGTTCCATCCTTGCCTGGATGACCAAGAACCGTTTCCTTGCCATTATTACGGGTGTTGTCATCACCGCCTTGATACAGAGTTCATCGGCATCGGTGTCGATGGTTGTCAGCTTTGTCAATGCGGGCCTCATGCCTCTCGAGCAGTCGCTGGCGGTGAGCTTTGGCGCTGCATTTGGAACAACGTTCACCGAGTGGATTATCGCCATCTTTGGGTTCAAGGTAAAGATGTCGGCCTTCCTGTTACCGCTATTGGCCTTTGCGGTACCCATGCTCTTTATTAAGAGAAACAACTACAAGAACGTTGGTGAGCTGCTCATCGGCTTTGCGTTCCTGTTCATGGGTCTGGATGCCATCAGTGCCAATGTGCCCGACCTATCCAAATCTCCAGAGATTTTTGCTTCGCTGCAACAATTCACGTCGATGGGATTTTCGTCCATCCTCATCTTCACGCTTGTTGGTTGGATTGTCACCATGGTCATTCAGTCAAGTGCAGCCACATTTGCCATTGTGCTCATCATGGCTGCCAAGGGCTGGATTTCGTTTGACATTGCTTGCGCTATGGTGCTGGGTGCCAGCATCGGTACCAGCATCACACCGCTGCTGGCGTCACTGGGCGGCAATGCCGAGGCCAAGAAGGCGGCCCTGGGCCATGCCCTGTTCAACCTGTTTGGTGCCGTGTGGCTGCTGGTTGTGTTCCACCCGTTTGTATCGATGGTGACATGGGTGACCAAGGATTTGTTTGGTTTAGGTGATCCCTTGGCACTCTATAATAGCATGAAGAGCGGTGCTGCTGTCGAGAGCAATGCATTGATGCAGGAACAAGTGGCTATGTCAATCGGAATGACGATGTTCCACACTATCTTCAAGTTGTGCAACCTGTTGATTATGATTTGGTTCACCAAGTTGTATGTCAAGCTGCTCAATACCATCATCAAGAGCAAGAAGAAGGAGGACGAGGAGTTCCAGCTCAAGTACATCCAGGGTGGTCTCATGAGCGCCAGCGAATTGAATATCGACCCTGCCCAAAGGGAGATCGTCGTCTTTGCCGGACGTGTCGAGCGTATGCTGGGCATGGTCAAGGAACTTGTGCACACCAAAACCGGTACCCCGGAATTCAATAAGATTTATTCTCGTATCCAGAAGTATGAAGATATCACCGACCGCATGGAGTTTGAAATTGGCAGCTACCTCAACAAGGTGCTTGACGGCCGCTTGAGTAGCCAAGCCAAAGCACGTGTTGCCAGTTTGCTGAGCATCATCAGCGAGCTCGAGAGCATTGGCGACAGCTGCAACAACATTGCCAAGGCCCTTGTGCGCAAAGAGGAGGCCGATGCCCACTTCAACGAGTACAACTATTCTAACATCGATGAGATGCTCAGGCTCGTGAGCGAAGCCATGACCAACATGCTCATAGTACTTACCGATATAGACAATGTCACCGCCGAGGATCTCATGCGCAGCTACAACAAGGAGCGAGAAATCAACAACTTCCGCAACCAGTGCCGCACCGAGAATATCGAAAACGTCAACCAGAAGAAGTATCCCTACAAGGCCGGTATCTTCTACATGGACATCGTGTGCGAAGCCGAGAAACTGGGCGACTTTATCGTCAACGTCATCGACAGCATGGAGGACATCATGCGCCGCAGCTCATCGGCAACCAACGGCATGCCCATTGGTGAGCTCAATCCAGAGAAGGTGTCGATGGTATAAAACGCCCGCCTTACAATCATCAAAAACAAAGGTCAACGGCCAGAGATTGCAGTATTCTCTGGCCGTTGATTCTCTTTTTTGACGATAAACAGCCCCGAAGGACGCCACGCTCCAAGTGATGAAAAAAAGATGAAGCTACTTCTTGAGTTCAAAACCCACCATCACATCCTCGTAGTTGTCCAGCAACGTCGAGAGGGCTTTTATAGCTGAACTGTCACTGAAGCGCCCCACGAGCGAGATGAGCGACAGCAGTTTGTCAGCATCAAAAGTCAGATGCAGTTTCTTCTTGCCATCCTTTCTCAGGCTCGCATTCAGGGGCACACCATGCCACTTGAAATTGATTTTCTCCTGATCGGGGTTATAGTTATAGGAGCCTTTCATGCTCACTCCCAAAATCCTCATCGTGCAAGTGCCATCAGGATTAAACGAGAATGAAGGACTTGTTTTATCAAGCCCTATTTTTTTATAGGCATTCTTGAGTTTCTTCTTCAACTTGCTTTTAGCAATGGGTTTGGCAACTCCAGCAAGCAGGTTCTTGCCGCTGACGCCAACACTGGGTCCATTGTATTTCCACTCGCCACTGAGCATCGAATTCACTTGCCAGGTCTCACGGGCAATATCGCCATCGGTGACCGTAAACACTTCATCAGGATGCAGTTGACCGGAAGACGCTTGTTTATGTGACGTGGCACAAGACAACAATGCCATCGTCATGCAAATCATCAATAATATCTTTTTCATCTCTTCTACATTTACTATTGCCCACAAAGTTAAGGCAAAAGAAAGAAAAAACCTTGAAAAACCGCTCAAAGAGAAAAAAAAAGTGTAATTTTGCAAAATGCCGAAAAATGGCGGTATGATACTGATTGATTAACAACATCTATTAATATATATAATCAAGAATAATTATGGTAGTAGGCTACGGTGGTCGCAAGATTATCATGGAGAATAATGATACGTCCTATTATGGACGCATCCTCATTAAAGCTCTGGCTTCAAACTATCCTGATAACTATTATATCCTTTACTCACCCGAGAATGTCAGCAACAAGCGTCTCACATCCCTTTTCAACGAGGATAGCGTGCGTGTCAAGTTTCCGCGCAACCACATTCACAACAAGGAGCGCTGGTACACCAAGGCTGGCATCGTCAAGTCGGCTAAAGGACATGGTGTGAACACTTTCCATGGCATTGATGACGGCATTGCTTCGGGCTTTGAAGGAAGCAATTTCCCGACGGTGTTCACCATGACCGACCCGTTATACCATAGTGCTGGCAACTGGTTCAATCGCATGCTCATGCAACGTCGTGCCCGCAAGGCCTGCAAGATTGCCAAGCGCGTTATCGCACTCAATGAAATTGACCGCCAGATCATCATCGACCATTACCACGTCAACCCCGATAACGTCGAGGTGGTTCATCCATGCTTCTATGACGGCTGCGATGATGCAGTGCCCGAGAATATGTATGAAATCCTGCGAGAGAAGTATCATCTTCCCGAGAAATTCATCCTTTACAAGGGACGCTTTAACAAGGCCGATAATCTCAAGGAAGCCATGCAGTTGCTCCATGAATTGAAGGAACGCAAGATTTCAATCGTAATGATTGGTTACCGTACCGATTATTTTGACCACGTGGTGAAGGAGCAGGCCCACGACCTGCACATCTTCCACCGCTTCAAGCAGATTGACAAAGTGCATCATGCTGATCTCACCGCCGTTGTTAAAATGGCCCAAGCTGTCATTATTCCCAGCAGCGAACGCTCACGTGACCTCTACAAAATCATCAATGCTCAACGCACTGGGGCTGTAGTCATCTGCAAGGATTCTGAAAAAGCTCGCGAGATGGCTGGTGACGGTGCCATTTATTATACCGATTTCCGCGATGGTGCCGATAAACTGAACGAAGTGCTTGAGGATGAAAGCAAGAAGCAAGCCCTGTTGCAGGCCGCACGCGACAATACCGAGAAGTTCAGTGGCAAGGTGATGGCCGACCACATGATCCACATCTACCGCTCAGTGCTCATGCACCGCCGGCTCTACCAAGAGTAAAATCTATCAGATATTAACGCTGGTCAGTGCCCCAGAGTAGTTTCTGCCTCAGGGTGCTGGCAAAGTTATTGCCCAATCGCTGGACAACACGTGCACAATAGGGTGCTCGCGAAATGGTGAGCATCGAACCTGTGGGACACAGGGTTACCTCACCGTCAATACTGACCTCGTATTGTGTTGCACGTGAGTGGGTGCGCACAGCAATCACACTGTCGTCACGCACGACCAGGGGCCGCATCGTCAGCGAATGCGGCGAGATGGGCGACAGCACCAAGCATGACGTGGTGGGCTCCAAAATGGGACCGCCCACGCTCATGTTATAGGCTGTAGAGCCAGTGGGAGTGCTCACGATGAGTCCATCACCGCGGTAGGTGGTCAATTCATGACTGCGCAACCGGGTTTCCATGTCAAGCATCGATGAGGTGTCGTGGCGCAGGATGGCAATCTCGTTCAATGCCCAGGGGTGCAGAATGTCCACAGCGTCACATTCCACCTGAAGCATCGTGCGCTCCTCGATGCGATAATTGCCCGATAAGACGTCATCAATCATGTTGCCGTTCTCATCCAAGTGGCCCGCTGTTAAATAGCCCAGATGACCCAAATTAATACCCAAAATGGGCATTCCTTGACGCGACACCCACATTGCGGTTGTCAAGAATGTGCCGTCACCACCGAGCGACAGAGCCATGTCGGCATCAGGCACAGCGTTCACATCAAACGATGACACACCAATCGCCATTGCTGCATCACCCAAATACTGCAAATATCCGTGCTCAACAGCAACTTCCAAACCCCGCTTGCGCAGATATTCAAGCAGCGACAATACCCTGACGCATTCATCCTGCTGATAGTTATTCCCGAAGATGACTAACTTCCTCATCACTATAATTTTAACGCAACACTCTTCTATAGCTTTATTTTATTATCCCTTGCTGGTCAGGAACTGCACCAGGCGGGCCACAGCACGGCCACGGTGGCTGATGCTGTTCTTTTGTTCAGGTGACATTTGGGCAAATGTGCTACCGTCACCCTCGATGGGCTGGAAGATGCTGTCGTAGCCAAAGCCACCCGTTCCATGACGCTCGGTAAGGATAATACCCTCGACTTGACCCTCAAACATGTGCATCTCATCACCCTGCAACAGGGCGATGGCGGTGCGGAAACGGGCCGTGCGTTCGGTCACGCCGGCAAGTTTCCTGAGCACCTTGTCGATGTTGGCCTCACTGTCGTGACCTGGGCCGGCATATCGTGCCGAGTGAACGCCCGGTTCACCGTTAAGGGCATCAATTTCCAGGCCAGTGTCGTCGCTGAAACAGTCATAACCGTAATGCTCCTTGACATAGCGTGCCTTCATCTGGGCATTGCCCTCGATGTTGTCGGCAGTCTCGGGGATATCCTCATGGCAACCGATGTCGGCAAGTCCCAGTATCTTATACCTGTCTCCCAACATTTGGCGCAGTTCCTGCAACTTGTGGGCGTTATTGGTCGCAAAAACAATCTTATTCATCATTCTCAAAGATATAAAAACTACGAATTACGCAAATTGAACGAATTTGATATGTTCGCAAAATCAGCGTAATCCGTAGTATAAAAGTTAGTTACACAACGACGTTGACAATCTTGTTGGGAACGACAATCACCTTCTTGGGTTGCTTGCCATCGAGCCAACGTGCTGCTCCCTCATCACTCAGGGCAATGCGCTGTACCTCGTCCTGGGGTGTTCCCGCGGCCACCTCAATGTTGTAGCGGGGCTTGCCGTTGAACAGGACGGTGTACTTGACGGTCGATTCCTTGAGGTATTCCTCGTTCCACGTGGGCCACTGGGCGTCACACACGGTGGTGTCGTGACCGAGCACATGCCACAGTTCCTCGGCTATGTGCGGTGCAAACGGTGCCAGCAGCACTACCAGAGGTTCATAAATCTCGCGAGAGCGGCACTTCATGCTGGTCAACTCGTTTACACATATCATGAACGCTGCTACCGACGTGTTGTAGCTGAAGGTCTCGATGTCGCCACTCACCTTCTTGATGAGCTTGTGCAGCGATTTCAGGGCCTCAGCAGTGGGTTTGTCGGCAGTGAGCTGCATATCATCACCCTTGTAGAACAAAGACCAGAGGCGCTTGAGGAAACGGTTCACACCGTCGATACCATTGGTATCCCAAGGCTTGCTGGCCTCGACAGGACCCAGGAACATCTCATACAGGCGCAACGTGTCGGCACCGTAACGGTCCACAATATCGTCGGGATTCACCACATTGAACATCGACTTGGACATCTTTTCGATAGCCCAACCACAGATGTACTTGCCGTTCTCGAGGATGAACTCGGCATCCTTGAACTCGGGACGCCACTCACGGAATTTCTCAATGTCCAGGGCATCGGTATGAACGATGTTGACATCCACATGAATAGGTGTCACATCATACTGGTCCTTGAGATTGAATGATACAAATTTATTGGTGTCCTTGATGCGATAAACAAAGTTGCTGCGACCCTGAATCATGCCCTGGTTGACAAGTTTGCGGAACGGCTCAGCCTCGCACACATAGCCGTAGTCATAGAGGAATTTGTTCCAGAAACGGCTATAAATCAAGTGACCCGTGGCATGTTCGGTACCACCTACATAGAGGTCCACTTGGCGCCAATATTCATCAGCCTCTTGCGAGACGAGTGACTCATCGTTGTGCGGATCCATGTAGCGCAGGTAGTAGGCCGATGAGCCTGCAAAACCAGGCATTGTATTCAATTCCAAGGGATAACCATCCTCGGTCACCCAATTTTTGGCACGGCCAAGGGGAGGTTCGCCAGTCTCGGTGGGCAAGAATTTGTCCACCTCGGGCAACTGCAGGGGCAGATATTTTTCGTCAAGTGCCTGTGGTTGATTGTTCTCATCATAGTAGATAGGGAACGGCTCGCCCCAGTAACGCTGGCGACTGAAAATGGCATCACGCAGGCGATAATTCACCTTGACGTGGCCTATGCCGGTTTCCTCGATAAACATTTTGGTCTTGGCTATAGCCTCCTTGACCTGCAGCCCGTTGAGCTGCAGGCGCTCGTTAGACGAGTTGGCCATGATGCCTTCCTTGGCATCAAAACTCTCTTCACTCACGTCAGCTCCCTCAATCAGCGGGATGATGGGCAAGTCGAAGTGCTTGGCAAAGGCATAGTCACGGCTGTCGTGGGCAGGCACGGCCATGATGGCACCTGTACCGTAACCAGCCAACACATAATCACTGATGTAGATGGGTATATTCTTTCCAGTGACGGGGTTGACGGCATAGCTGCCCGTGAACACGCCGCTCACCTTCTTCTCAATCATGCGCTCACGCTCGGTCTTGTGCTTGACCTCATCGAGATAAGCATCCACGGCAGCACGACGTTCGGCGGTCACCACATCGTCAACATAGATGCTCTCGGGAGCCAATACCATAAAGGTGACGCCAAAGATAGTATCAGCCCTGGTAGTGAAAATCAGCAGACTTTTGTCACTGTCAGCGACAGGAAAGGTCATCTCGGCACCCTCGCTGTAGCCAATCCAGTTGCGCTGGGTCTCCTTGATGGAATCGGTCCACTCAATGGAATCCAAGTCACGCAACAGGCGACCTGCATAGGCCGATACGCGCAGACACCACTGTCTCATCATCTTCTGCTCAACAGGATAGCCACCGCGCACCGACACGCCCTCGCTCACCTCATCGTTGGCCAGCACGGTACCTAACTTGGGACACCAGTTCACCATCGTGTTGCCCAGATAGGCAATGCGGTAGTTCATAAGCACATCGTTTTTCTCGACCTGCGTCATGGAATTCCACTCGCCGGCAGTGAACTCGTCGGTGCTGCTGGTGTGGGCATTGCAGCCATCGGTGCCGTGTTTCTCGAAATGTTCAACCAATTCATCAATGGGACGAGCCTTATCAAGGTCAGTATTATAATAACTCTTAAACATTTTCAGGAACGCCCACTGTGTCCACTTGTAATATTTTGGGTCACAGGTGCGTACCTCACGGTCCCAGTCGTAGCAAAAACCAATCTTGTCCAACTGCTCGCGATAGCGGGCGATATTCTCGTTGGTGGTGATTTCGGGATGTTGCCCGGTTTGAATAGCATATTGCTCTGCCGGAAGGCCATAGGCATCATAGCCCATGGGATGCAGCACATTAAATCCTTTCAGACGCTTGTAGCGGGCGTAGATGTCACTGGCAATGTATCCCAGCGGATGACCGACATGCAAGCCGGCTCCCGAGGGGTAGGGAAACATGTCGAGTACATAAAACTTCGGGCGACTGTTGTCCACATCACACTTGTAGGTGTGATGGTCACGCCAGTATTGCTGCCACTTTTTCTCTATATCCTTATAATTATAGTCCATTAATTGAGATTAAAGTTTAGAGTAATTTCTTGATGGCTTCCTCAATGATCTTACAATCGGTGGTGGGCTCATAGCGCTCTACCACATTACCCTCGCGATCAACCAGGAACTTGGTGAAATTCCACTTGATGTCAGGTTTGCTGGCATAGTCAGGATCGGCTTTTGACAACATCTCGTCGAGCAGAGCACCAATCTTATGGTCCTTGTCAAAGCCCTTGAAACCACACTTCGACTTCAAGAAGCTGAACAACGGCGACTCATTGTCGCCATTGACCTCGATTTTCTTGAACTGCGGGAACTCGGTGCCAAAGTTGAGAGTGCAGAACTGATGGATTTCTTCCTCGGTTCCAGGTGCCTGCTCGCCAAACTGGTTGCAAGGGAAGTCGAGAATCTCTAGGCCCTTGTCCTTATATTCCTTATATAGCGCTTCCAATTCCTCGTATTGCGGTGTGAAACCACAACGGGTTGCAGTGTTGACGATGAGCAACACCTTGCCCTTATATTCGTTTAACGACACGTCGTTGCCACGACGATCCTTTACTGTAAAATCATATACGTTCTGTGCCATAATGCCAAATACATTAAATATAATTAATAATGATAGAATACTTGTTTTTTTCATATATGCTTGAATAAAATGGTTAATCAACGATTCATTTAATAATACCCAACTCACGCGAGATGTCAAGCATGCGCTGGATGGGTTTCACGGCGCGCTCGGCAATGTCGGCATCAACATTGATTTCGGGTGCCATGAACTTGAGTGAATTATATAATTTCTCGAGCGTAATCAGCTTCATGTATTCACACTCGTTGCATGCGCATGTACCATCCTCGGGTGGAGCGGGAATAAAGGTCTTTTCGGGACAACGACGCTGCATCTCAAACAGGATGCCGCTCTCGGTACACACGATAAACTCCTGGCTCTCATTATCCACTGCATAGTTCAACAAAGCTTGCGTCGAGCCCACCTTGTCGGCCATGATGCGCACGGGCTTGGGGCACTCGGGGTGCACCAGCACCTTGGCACCAGGATATTCCTTCTTGAGGGCGGCAAGCTTGGCGGCGCTGAATTTCTCATGCACATGGCAAGCACCATCCCACAGCAGCATTTCACGGCCGGTGATGCTGTTGATGTAGTTACCCAGGTTGCGGTCTGGACCAAAGATGATTTTTTCATCCTTGGGAAGGCTGCCCACAATCTCCTTGGCGTTGGAAGAGGTCACTACCACATCGGTCACAGCCTTGACAGCAGCACTGGTGTTGACATAGCTCACCACCGTGTGGTCGGGGTGATCCTTGACAAACTGCTCAAACTTGTCGGCAGGGCAACTGTCGGCAAGCGAGCATCCGGCACTCAGGTCGGGCACGATTACCGTCTTGTCGGGACACAGGATCTTGGCCGTCTCTCCCATGAAGTGCACTCCGCACAGGATGATAACAGGCGCGTCGGTCTTGGCAGCAAGCTGAGCCAGAGCCAAGCTGTCACCAATGTAGTCGGCAAGCTGCTGGATCTCCTCGCGCTGGTAATAGTGCGCCATGATGACGGCATTGCGCTCTTTCTTCAAGCGCAGGATTTCTTCTTTCAGGTCGATGCCAGCCTCGATAGGTTCATCGACGTAGCCTTTGTCAACATTCATATTATTATATATTTTATTTTTTAAGTTTTTAAAAATTAAATTTTAACTACAACAATAATGCCTGTTAATTGTGTTGAAAACTTTTTCAAGTCCTATTGTGCTCCAATGCTTATCAACATTGCATTTAGAGTTATTTATAGGTTATCAACAAGCCTAAACCCTGTGTTATAGCACTTAAGACCATTTATTAACAGGGTGTAAATAACCCCGCAAAGTTAATAATTTTATGCCGTATTTGCTACTAAATTGTGATGAAAACCATGTTTAAATGCCAATTAAAATTATGTGCTAACTTTTTTGGTTGGTTCAAATATCTTTTTAAGCTTGGATGATTTTAATTTGTCAAGTGTTTTTTACCGTTTTTTGTTGATCAGTTATCAACAACTATCGACAGGGTTATTGACACTTCATTTACACAACAATTTACCGCCCCAATCAGGACGGTAAATTGTTTAAAAAGTAACGTGCATGTGTGTAAAATAACATAGTTCTGTTTTTCCCAGTGGCAGCCTCAACGGTAATCGCAGCGCGTGGGGTAGGTGGGATAATTGGGTTGATTGATGACCTTGCTATCCTTGTTCAGAATTACCAAGGCACCTATCACGCCTGGAATCCACCCGGCGCATGTGAGCAACAGCACAATCAGCACCGATCCGCATCCCTTGTCCAGCACAGCCAGCGGCGGAAAGATAATTGATAATAAAACTCTGAACAGTGACATAATCCTACTCCTTCCTTATTTACTAACCTAATTCATTCACTTTACACCCATTATCCCTGCAAATCCCATGCCAATTTATATGAAGCCATGATGGCCTACGACCTACGTCCTCCACTACAATGTAGCTTTTTCGGTGGATACATGAGTAAAACTAATGTTTTTAGTTTTATTAACTAAAATAATTTGTTTTATAACTAATAAGTTTAGTTAATTTGCATCGTGAAACTCAAAAACAGGCGTAAATTATGAAACAGTTGACACAGAAAGAAGAGGAAATCATGGAGCGGATGTGGGATCATGGCCCCATGCTGGTGCGTGAGCTGCAGGCTTGCTATGACGAGCCCCGCCCCCATGTGAATACCCTCGCTACATTGATGAAGATACTGGAGGAGAAAGGTTTCCTGGGCCACAAGGCCATTACGGCACGCTGCTTCCAGTATTTTGCCCGCATCAGCCGCGAGGATTACCGCGGCGGCTCGTTGGAGGGCGTTGTGAACAAGTTCTTTGGCAAATCCTACCTGAGTGCCGTCTCGGCGCTTGTCAAGAGTGAAAAGGTCAGCATCGAGGACCTGAAGGAACTCATCCGTGAAGTGGAAGAAAGCAACCAACAGTAAAATCTTTGTCGCTATGTTACTCATTTATCAAATAAAGGTTGGCCTGTGCCTCATCGCGTTCTACCTGCTGTGGAAGCTGCTGCTCAGCCGCGAGACGTTCCACCGCTTCAACCGCGTGGCGCTGCTGGCGGTCATGGTGCTCGCACTGGTGCTGCCGTGGATACGGATCTCGCTGGATGCCACCGTTCAGGTAACCAAACCGATGGTTGTGCTCGAGGATTTGCTTGTAACGCCCGATGGTGCTGCTTCAACCCAGCAAGCATCCTCGTCGTGGGGTGTCATGGATATCGCCGCGGTAGCCTATTTCATTGGGGTGGCGCTGGCGTTAGCATGGCTCTTGCATAGCCAGTGGAGCCTGCACCGCCTGTTGAAACAGGGTCGTCGCGAGTCGCTGCCAGGCGGCATCACATTGCATGTTGTTCCCGGCGACCAGTCACCGTTCAGCTACTTCAAGCACATCGTAATCAGCGAGCAGGACTATCGTGACAACCCGCACGAAATCCTTACCCACGAGCAGGCCCACATCGAGCTGCGGCATTCCTGGGATGTGTTGTTCATGAGTGCGGTGTCGCTGTTCCAGTGGTGGAATCCTGCCGCCTGGCTACTGGGTCGTGAGCTGCGGTTAGTGCATGAGTATGAGGCCGATGAGGCCGTTCTTAACCAAGGCATTAATGCCAAGCAGTATCAGTTGCTGCTGATTAGAAAGTCCGTCGGGGACAAGCTATTCTCGATGGCCAATAACTTCAATTATCAATCTCTTAAAAAAAGAATCCGTATGATGTCGATGAACAAAAGCAGCCGATGGAACAGATTGCGTGCGCTAGCTGCGGTGCCCGTGATAGCATTGGCGCTGTTGGCCTTTGCCAACAACAAGAGTGTAGCAGCAGTAGTGCCGTCAAGTGATCAGCAGGACCGTGTAACCCAGTCTGCAGAGGAGATGCCTGAACTCGTTTTAGTAGGCATGCGTCCCGACAAGGCTGCCGATGTTGAGGCCACTACCCAAGCTGAAGATGTGAAGACCAAGGAGCAGGCACCCCAAAAGACGGAACCCCAGTCCAAAAAGGTGTATAATTCTGTGGAGCAGATGCCCGAGTTCCCCGGTGGCGTAGCCGCACTGATGAGATACCTGCAAGAAAACATCAAATATCCGTCCGAGGCCGCAAAGAACGATATTGAAGGCCGTGTCATTGTTCAGTTTATTATTGACAAGACCGGTGAGGTGGAAGATGTGAAGGTTGTCCGCCCGGTCAGTGAGGAACTTGATGCCGAGGCAGTCCGTGTGGTCAAAACCTTGCCCAAGTTTGAACCTGGCCGCCAGGACGGCGAAGCCGTAGCGGTGTGGTACACCCTGCCCATCAGCTTCAAGCTTCAGAGTAAGCCTCAGCCTCAACCAAAAGACGGCGAGTAATTCTACGCTTATCCAATTGTTATTACAGTAGCGTGAGTTCGACGAAACCCAGTTGTCGGACTCACGTTATATCGGCCAGCATCACTATGAAACCGTTCATCAAAAGCGCCATCCTGCTGTTAAGCATCCTGCTACCTACCTCCATCACTGGGCAAAACCTGGAAGTAGGCAACATATACTATCACATCATTGATGGCCATGCAATCGTCACCAGTGGCACCTATCCCTATTACGGTGATGTGGCCATCCCAGACTCCATTTGCCACAATGATAGTGTTTTCCCAGTTGTTGCCATCGACCGTGCGGCATTTCGCGACTGCTCTGCCCTCACAAGCGTAACTATCCCGAGCACTGTTACAGCAATCGGGGAACACGCCTTTGCGGGGTGCACGGCACTGGATAGCGTGGAAATCAGCAATCTGGACCGCTGGTGCGGCATCGACTTCGAATCAGAGTCGGCCAATCCTTGTTATCATGCTCACCGTTTGTTTTTGAAGGGGATGGAAGTCACTGAACCAGTGATTTCTGATTCGGTCTCGGCAATCGGCTCGTTCGTGTTCTCGGGGTGCACATCAATCATCAGCGTCAATATCCCGAGTGCTGTGACGAGTATCGGCAGCGCGTCGTTCAGCAATTGTACTTCGCTCACGTCAATTACAGTGGATGATGATAATCCCGTCTATGATTCACGCGACAGCTGTAATGCCATCATCGAAACAGCAAGCAAGACGTTGATTGCCGGATGCCAGAACTCCGTCATTCCAGTCAGCGTGGCCGCCATCGGCGATTGGGCTTTCTACTGTTGCACGGGTTTGACCAGCATTTATATCCCCAATTCTGTGAGCATAATAGGCTTTGAGTCCTTTTACCGCTGCTCGTCACTTATTGGTGTGAACATCCCTAATTCGGTCAGGGTTATCGGTTACCAGGCTTTTTATGGCTGTTCGTCACTCAGGGGTATTCACATCCCCGGCAGCGTCAGGGGGATCGGCGACTCGGCCTTTGAATACTGCCCATCGCTCTCTAGCATGAGTGTGTCCAGCGACAACCCGCGGTATGATTCGCGTGACGAGTGCAACGCCATTATCGAGACCCGCGAGAACACACTGATAGCGGGCTGCCGCAATACTGTCATCCCCTCCTCAGTCAAGGCGGTTGGTGACTACGCTTTCTCGGGATGCTCAACGCTCGCCAGCATCGATATTCCTGTCGGTGTGGACTCGGTGGGCGACTATGCCTTCAGGGGATGTACCGTCCTGCGCAGCGTCAACTTTCCCATGGGTCTCAACAGCATCGGCGCATCGGCTTTTTTTGGCTGCAAAGCACTCAACCGTGTGGAAATCCCTGCCACGGTACGCACTATTGGCCCTTTTGCATTTGAGCATTGCCCAGCAATCTACAGCATGAGTGTGGCCAACGGTAATCCCTGCTATGATTCCAGCGATAGTTGCAACGCCATCATTGAGACGGCAACAGGCACATTGGTGGCCGGTTGCATGAACACTGTCATTCCCGCAACGGTCACCTCGATTGGCGACAACGCCTTCAGCGGATGTTTCATGCTCACTTCGCTCAGCATACCCAAGTCGGTCACAGCAATCGGCAATTATGCGTTCGCGGATTGCACTTCCCTCTCTAGCATCGACATACCCTCTTCGGTGACGCATATCGGTGACGCGGCTTTTAGCGGATGCTCGGCCCTGAAGACCCTGGACATTCCCAACTCGGTCAGTTCTCTGGGTCAGGCGGTCTTCGGCGGATGCAGTTCACTGGAGAGCATCAGTCTCCCCAAATCAGTCTCCTCGATCTGCGACTTCGAGTTCTATGGCTGTACCATGCTCAAGGCCATCAATATACCCCAGACCGTACGGTCCATAGGAACGGCGGCTTTCCGCGGTTGCTTTTCGCTGACTGCTATCAACATTCCTAAGTCAGTCACCTCGATTGGAAGCTCGGCATTCAGGGAGTGCCCATCGCTCGCGAGTGTGACAGTTGCAGGGGGTAATCCCCATTACGATTCACGCCAGGGCTGTAACGCCATTATCGAGACGGCCACGGGTACACTGATTGCTGGCTGCCGCAACACCGTCATACTGGCTTCGGTCACAGCCATCGGTTACGCCGCCTTTGATGGATGTGTTTTCCTCGAGTCGATATCCATTCCAGATGCCGTGACGCTCATCGGGCGCAAGGCCTTCAACAACTGCACGGGCCTGAAAGATGTCGTGTGCGGCATTGCCGATCCCACGCTGGTCGCCACATCGCCTGACGCCTTCATGTTGCCATCGGGCGACTACAGCGACCGCACCCTCCACGTTCCCTCGGAGTCCGTCTCGTCCTATCAAGGCCGCTCCCCGTGGAATGAGCAATTCGGCCGTATCGAGGAATAAGATGTTGACTAAAGCCCTGCGGGACTAATACTACTTTCATTAACCTTTAGTTTGGTGAAGCCATTTTTCTAGTTAAGGCGCAGGGGCATCTGTTTTGTCTCAAGCATGCTTGGAGAAAAAGAGAAAAAGAAATATCCCTGGAACTGCAGGGCAGACCAGGGACATAGAAGAAAAAAAATATATCGTCGCAGGGATTACACCCCACGCAAGGGAAAAAGCATCTCTAAACTTCTATAATTGACAGGAATGCTGGTAATTAATAGAATTAAGTGTCGATGGTGGCGTAAGTGGCGTTTTCCTCGATGAACTTGCGGCGCGGTTCCACGTCCTCGCCCATGAGCATCGAGAAGATGCGGTCGGCCTCGGCAGCGTCGCTGATGTTGACTCGTTTGAGTAGTCGGTGCTCGGGATCCATGGTGGTCTCCCACAGTTGCTCGGGATTCATCTCACCCAGACCTTTGAATCGCTGTACGGTCACACCGTCCTCATTACCACCGGCATAGGTGTCGATGAACTTGCGCAGCTGCGTCTCGTCCCAGCAATACTCCTCGCGGTTGCCCTTCTTGGTGCGGGCACGATAGAGGGGCGGCGTGGCGATGTAGAGGTAGCCGTTCTCGATGATGGGTCGCATGCGGCGGAAGAAGAAAGTCATCAGTAACGTGTCGATGTGTGCACCATCGACGTCGGCATCGGTCATGATGATGATGCGGTGATAGCGCAGTTTGCTCAGGTTGGCCTCCTTGGGATCCTCATCAGTGCCGATGGTCACGCCCAGGGCACGGAAGATGATGACAACCGAGTCGCTCTCAAACACCTTGTGATCCATGGCCTTCTCAACGTTGAGGATTTTACCGCGCAAGGGCAGGATAGCCTGGAACTTGCGGTCGCGGCCCTGCTTGGCACTGCCACCTGCCGAGTCACCCTCGACGAGGAAGAGCTCACTCTCGGCGGGATCCTTTGACGAACAATCGGCCAGTTTGCCGGGCAAGCCACCGCCGGCGAGTGGCGACTTGCGCTGTACCTTCAGGCGGGCATTCTGGGCCGCATGGCGGGCCTGTGCAGCAAGGATTACCTTCTCAATGACGGTCTTGGCCTGTGTGGGATGTTCTTCAAGATAGGTGTTCAAGGCATCGCGCACGGCGGTCTCGACGGCACCGATGACCTCGGTGTTACCGAGCTTGGTTTTGGTCTGACCCTCGAATTGAGGCTCCAGCACTTTAACCGATATGATGGCCGTGAGGCCCTCGCGGAAGTCCTCGGGCTTGATCTCTACCTTGGCTTTCTCGAGCATCTTGTTGTCCTCGGCATATTTTTTCAATGTCGAGCCCAAACCGCGACGAAAACCCGTCAGGTGGGTACCGCCCTCGATGGTGTTGATGTTGTTGACAAATGAGTAGATGTTCTCGTTGAACGAGGTGTTATAGGTCATGGCGACCTCGACGGGAATGTCGCCTTTCTTGCTCTTGATATGGATAACGTCCTGGATCAGGGCTTCCTTGTTGCCGTCGATGTAACGCACAAACTCGTCAAGACCGGTCTCGCTGTAGTAGGTCTCGCTGCGGGCCACACCGTTCTCATCCTTGGAGCGAAGGTCGGTAATAGACAGGGTAACGCCAGCATTCAGATAGGCCAGGTCGCGCAGGCGGTTGGAGAGGATGTCAAACTCATAGACCGTGGTCGAGAAGATGTTGCCATCGGGGTGAAAGATAATGGTCGTGCCGTGCTCCTCTTCCTTGCAGTTGCCGATAACCTTGACTTCACTTGTCGGTTTGCCCAGACTATATTCCTGCATGTAGACCTTGCCGCCACGGCGAACCTCGGCGCGCAGGTAGTCGCTCAGCGCATTCACGCAGCTCACACCTACACCGTGCAGACCGCCCGACACTTTATAGGAACCCTTGTCGAACTTGCCACCGGCATGCAGCACGGTCATCACGACCTCAAGGGCCGACTTGTGCAGTTTCTCGTGCTCGTCGACGGGGATACCGCGGCCGTTATCGCGCACGGTAATGCTGTTGTCCTCGCCAATCATGACCTCGATGTGATTACAAAATCCTGCCAGAGCTTCGTCGATAGAGTTGTCCACGACCTCGCTCACAAGGTGGTGCAGACCCTTGATGTGGGTGTCACCGATGTACATCGCCGGGCGCTTGCGGACAGCTTCAAGGCCTTCAAGCACCTGGATGTTGGACGCTGAATAATTCTTCTCTTCTTGTTCTTCGATATATTTTTCTTCTTCTGACATAAAAATTTGTTTTTTTTCACTTTTATACTCCCTAAAAAGGAGTGCTATAAAAACGTACAAAATTACAAAAAATCGGTCATCTGCCAAAATCCAAAAACCTTAAAAAACTATAATTTAAATCCCGTTTTTCTATAAGGAAAAGCAATAGGAAATAATGCTGTTTTCCACTCTCATTGAATCAATATAAGAAACAACGATTTTTTGTCCGAATGTGGGATAAAAAACATAGATTTGGACAATAATCAAATTTTCATTCCTCATGCGAGAACTACTCATGATTGCGTGGTTTTTACTAACTTTGCGGTGATGAAATTACAACAGGCATTTATAGAGCAGTTGCAAGGCTTGTTCCCTGGCGAGTGGGAACTGCTTGTCGATACGATTACATCGAGTGAACCCAGTGTCGCTGTGCGTGTCAACGGTGCGCGTGGGGTGGGGGTGCCTGATGGTGCCCGCCGTGTGCCCTGGTGCGAACATGGTTTCTATCTTGCCGAGCGGCCGGCCTTCACCTTCGACCCCGACTGGCATGCAGGGCGCTACTATGTGCAGGATGCCTCGTCGATGTTCATCTCTCATGTGATCAGACACCTGGTGCATGAGCCTGTACGTTACCTTGACCTGTGTGCCGCTCCTGGCGGCAAGACTACGGCTGCTATCCAGGCCTTGCCGCAGCAATCGCTGGTGGTCGCCAACGAGATTGTGCCGCCTCGGGCACGTATTTTGGCCGACAACGTCATCCGGTGGGGCAACCCCCGTTGTGTGGTGACCAGCAATGCACCGGTTCAAATCGGCAAGCATTTGACCCATTTTTTTGACGTCATTGCGGCCGATGTGCCCTGTAGCGGCGAGGGCATGATGCGCAAGGACGATGAGGCCGTTTCTCAATGGACGCCCGTCCTGGTCGAGCAGTGTGCTCAGCGTCAGCGCGAGATTCTCACCGACGCTTGGAGTGCCTTGCGACCCGGCGGCCTGTTCATCTACAGCACCTGCACCTATAACCGCCAGGAAAATGAGGAAATTGCCGATTTTATCGTCAGCAAGTTGGGTGCCACCTCGCTGGAGGTGCCCGTTGGACAGTCGTGGAACATCCATCCCGCCATCGACAGCGGCATCCATGGCTACCGATTCATGCCACATCGCGTGGATGGCGAGGGCCTTTTCATGGCGGTATTCCGCAAGGTGGGTGAAGCCCCGTGCGAAATCCCGCGCATCAATGAGAAAAAGGAGAAAAAATCTGATGTCATTGGCACTGATTGGCTCGACAAGCCTAATCACTACGTTGCCGACCGGCAGGGCGACCTGTGCATCGCCGTGCCCGCCGATATCCGTCGCGAGGTGACTGCCCTGCGCGCCTCGCTCACCGTTCTGCATGCCGGCGTGGAATTAGCCACTGTGGTGGGTCGCAAGACCGTGCCTCACCATGCATTGGCAATGTCTCAGGCAAGGGCTGCCGAAGCTTTTCCCATTTGCGAGGTGGATTATCCCGTAGCGTTGCGTTACCTGCGTGGTGAGAGCTTCACTGTGGATGCCCCACGAGGCTTCGTCCTCATCGCCCATGAGGGTGCCGTTCTGGGTTTTGCCAATAATCTGGGCAACCGTGCCAACAACCTCTATCCCAAAACGCAGCGCATCCTCAGCACCCATCTGCCCTATTCACAACCTATCATCATTGGTAAATCAATGGGATGACTATTGTGATTCAGGTTTTATTTAAAAATGTTGAGTAACTTACCTGGATTACTTTTTACGCAGCGAGTCGATATATTTAGATGGCACCAAGCCCGCATGTTTCTTGAAGAAGCGGGTGAAGTGTTGCGGATATTCGAAACCCAGTTCATCGGCAACCTGTGCCACCGTGTGCCCAGCAACCAGCAGGCTCTTGGCACGATCGATGAGGAAACGCTGGATGATGCGAGTGGGACTGTCGCCTGTGATGCCCCTGATGACATCGCCTAAATAGCTGGGCGAGAAACACAGTTCTGAGGCGCAGTATCTCACGTTGGGCAGTCCGTATTGCTGTTGCAGACCTTGTTCATAATAGTTGGCGAGTAGTTGTTGAAAACGCGTCAGCAGATTGCTCTGTTGCCTTGTTGTTTCCTGAAACTGGCGTTGATAGAACAGGTGGGCATAGTCACACACGAGCAGGATATAGTCTTGCACGATTCTGTCGGTCAGTGCGTTCTGTTCCCTGTGCTGGATGAACCGACGTATCAGCTCCATGAGTTGCCACATCAACTGTTTCTCGCCGTCGGTCGTGTGGAGGGCTTCGTTCACATTGTAGGAGAAGAAATGATAGTCGGTGAGCCGTTCTTCAAACACGGTGCCGCGCATGAATTCGGCATCAAACAGCAACACCCAGCCGTGATATACCTCGCGTTTGCCATCATCGGCCTTGCCGATAATCTGACTTGGCGCAGCAGCGGTCAGAGAGCCTGTGGACGTGTCATAGCCCCCTAAGCCGTAAGTCGATTCGGTGGGGAAGTTGTCCTGTACAAAGATGGCATATACTCCCATTTTATTGAGAGCATGATGAATCTCGCCCAGTTCGTCAAAATGGACGACAGCCACCATGGGATGCCAGGTTGGTGCACCGAATGCCTCTGCAAAGTCATTGGCAGTGTTGATGTGAATGAGATCCTTCATAAAGTGTTTACAAAGGTAATCAAAAAGTCTGAAATCCGAAAAAAAGTGGGTAGTCCATTTCTTTGATGTCATTGGCACCGGCTGGACTGCCGTCAAATCCCAAATATAATAAGTAAGCGCTCATCCATAGCAAGATGAGCGCTCCATCATTACGCTATTTGAATCGGCTATTTATAGGTTCAAGTAACTTTTCAGGGCTTCGACATATTGCTCGAAGGCCTTGCGGCCCTGCTCGGTGACCTGGCAAGTGGTGCGCGTCTTCTTGCCGGCAAACCCCTTGGTGACGGTGATGTAACCGGCACTGGAGAGTTTGTCGAGCTGTACGCTCAGGTTGCCAGCGGTGGATTCGGTCTGCTCCTTGAGATAGACAAAGTCGGCCTCCTCCACATTCATCAGGATGGACATCACTGCCAGCCGCAGCTGGGAGTGAAGGATGGGATCCAACTCTTTCATCGCTGCTGCTTGGCTTTGCGGTTAATAACGTGGCCCGGGATAATCATCATGCAGATGAACGCAATCATATACATCGGCAGGAACCAGCTGGCACCCAATGGCACATCTGCGGCAATGCAACAAACGGCGAGGATGCCTACGCATAGGCCGACTGCACCGCCAAAGATGAAGGATTTCTCCTTCACGACGATGCCCTGCGCAATCTCGGCCATCGGTACGATGATGAGTGCAAAGGCAAACATCATCCGCCAGACATTATGCATTCCCATAAATGAGAAAACGAAACAGAATAGCGTTGCCGCTAAGGCTGAAATGCCCACCACGGTCCAAATCTGTGATGTGATTTTGTCGGAATAACTTTTCACTCCGCTCTTCAGTTCACTCTTCTTGGACATGATGGGGGTGGCAATGCCGCCAACAACGCCTATTGCAAACCACAACCAGTTCCAGGCGGGATTGTGGGTCTTCACAAGCATGATCCACACCAGTGCGGCTACTATCACCGACAGGTAACCCCACATGAGCATGATGTTGCCGTCACCGATGTAGCGCTCACGGGTGCGCTTGATCATCGTGGTAATCAGTTCGAGGCTCTCGCGCTCGGTCATTTTCTTCTCTTCCATAACTTGTATCGTTTTTTGAAATTTGGTTATAAAGCGGTTTAAAAAATAAACTAAAACTCTCCGAAAAAAGAACAGCACTCGCGATTACCGTTCTAATTTTACACTGCAAAGATAAACCAGTTTATAATATAAACCAAATATTATCCAATTATTTAACATTTATTAATAATCACTTTCCAGACGGTAACTATTCAGCGATAGGTATGTGAGTCTTGTCCGCGCTCAGAACAGGGCACGGATGGCATCATAAATGGGCAAATTGTGTTTTTTGGTCGTTTCAACGATCGATAGTATCTCAAGGAACGCGTCTGCTCCGTCATCGGATCGG
>FLNX01002229.1_pt1 | contig 43293 bp, 48 predicted proteins | sample 1140341 | NCBI WGS metagenome assembly FLNX01 (sample SAMEA3878208, study PRJEB12797) | bioreactor metagenome | biome: Moose rumen | place: Sweden | collected 2011-10 | reverse complement strand
CATGTGTTAAGCACGCCGCCAGCGTTCGTCCTGAGCCAGGATCAAACTCTCCAAAAAATCTTTGAGTTGTCTGACTCGAATTTATTTGTTTCAAGGGGTCGATTTCTCGACCGCACATTTAGCAAATGCATTGTTCAGTTTTCAAGGAGCCCCGTGAATCAAGCTTGCACAATATACACCCGCTTTCCCCTTTTGTCAATACCCGCAAAAAAATTTTTTCAAACCAACTTTCCTTTTATATCGCCGTTTTCTTAACTCCGCCTTAAATTTCCCAAAAAATTTTTCTCCCTGCCCAAGATTTTTTTTCCAAAAATTTTTCCCGGCGCGGGCAAAAAATTTTCGCAGAGAAGTTTTGAGAGCACAAAAAATTTTTTACGGAAGCTTTTTGCAAAGGATAAAGATATTTTTTGTGGAAAAGGAAATTTTAATCAAACACGGAGGTGAATTGTTATGGCTATGAAGGTCATGTACAATGCGGGAGCGCAAATTGCTTTGGGGGCACTCAACCAAAACAATAAGCAAGCCGACAATACTTTGGCAAAACTTGCCAGCGGACAAAAATTCGTCGGCGCACAGGAAAATTCTTCGAGCTACGCCATAAGCGAAAAAATGCTTGAACAAATTCGCAGTCTGTTTCAAGACGATCAAAATGTTCAAAACGGTTCGTCGATGGTAAAGACTGCCGAGCGAGCTATTGACCAAATCGTACAAAACTTGCGCACCATGAAGGAACTGGCGATTGACGCCGCAAATGACTCCAATACCGACGACGACCGCCGCATAATTCAAAAAGAAATTGATCAGCGACGGGAAGTTATTAACGACATCGCGCTCGGCACAAAGTATAACGGAAAAATTCTTCTCGACGGCAGATACGGTTGGGCGGCAAAACCTTTTGAAAACGGTACCGGCGGCAAAAATAATACGGTTCAAAACATTAAAAGTGCTTTTACTGCAGGCAGCAATTCCAAAGAGAATACGAGCCCGGGCATGAAGAGTGGAGGCACCAATGCGCCTGATGAATGGAAATTTACTGTAGACAAAAGTTTCACAAGAAACAGTTCCGGAGGTTTTTCTGTTGAATTAAATTTTTCTGCAATGAAAGTAAGCGGCTCTTATCCCACCGCGTTGCATGGGCAAGGTTTTACAATTTTATGCGGCGGTTGCATGCAATATGTGAATATTCTTTTCGATGCCAGTAAAACAGCTGAACAATCAATATATGATAATTCCTCAAATACATCAGAAAACGGCGTGACTAATAGTGAGGCCAGCGAATATACCATTGGCGTCAAAGACGTAACCAGTGCGAAAAATTTGGGAAAGGCAATCTTTGAAGGCATTGTTGCTGCAAGAAATGGATCTGTTGCTTCCAATTCAGTTTTGGTTGATTCGAATCATACATTAATGTTAACACGAGACTCAAACGGTAAAATATTTCTTAGTAAAGACAGATATGGACCCGATATGCAGTTTCTGGAAGGCACCATCCCAAATCCCGTAAAAAATCCGATACCGGAAGTAAAAGTTGAAAAAATTTTCAAAAACTCGCTTTGGATTCAGCACGGTACACACGCAGGGCAACGTTTACATGTTTTTATCAACGACATGCAAACGAAATCTCTGGGCTTAGATGATACCGAAGTTACAACAAGAGAAAAAGCTAATGATGCAATCGGAACCATAGACAGCGCGATAGAAACTGCGTTAAATGAGGCAACGAATATGGGCGCGTATCTTCAGCGATTGGAAACTGCTTTCGCAAACGTCGTGACGATGAGAGAAAATGCTCAAGGCTCCGAGTCCGTGATTCGTGATGCCGACATGGCGAAAGAAATTTCCGAGTACATGAAATACAATATCTTGAGTCAATCGGCACAAGCCATGCTCGCACAGGAAAATCAAAACGGCTCTTTCGTGTTGGGAATGTTGCAATAAAAATTTCTCTGTCGCTCCAAGCTGAAAAATTTTTTATGAATCTGCGCGGAGAAAAAACATTTTTGTAAATGAAAAGCCTCGACGATCTTGCCGAGACTTTTTTTATTTCCAACATCAATCGGCGTTATAAATATTTTCGGCTGATTGTTGCTTGATTGATTGTCTTGCTTTTGGTAACATAATCAAAATTCCCGTTGCCATTCGTTCGGCGCGGAGAAAAAAGTTTTGGAGGATTGATTGACATGAAGAAAGTTCTGACAGCGTTAATGTTGGCGGCAATGCTTATTTCGGCAGGTTGCGGCAATAACGCTATGGACGGCGCGAAGAAAGATGCTGAAGAAGCCGCGCAAAAAGTCGAGCAAACAGCCAACGAGGCTAAAGACGCGGCAACGGCAAAAGCCGACGAAGTCAAAAAAGATGCCGAAGCTAAAGTTGACGAAGTAAAAGACGCGGCAAATCAAGCAACCGAAGAAGCTTCTGCCAAAGTCGATGAAGCTAAGGATGCGGCGGCTCAAAAGGCTGACGAAATGAAAATTGAAGCCGAAGCAAAAGTCGGAGAAATTTCCGAAGGCGCAAAAGCCATGCGCGATTCTATGGACGAAATTTCCTTCAACGGAATTGTGCCCGGATTCAGCATTGACGAAGTTAAAGAAGCTTACGGCGAGCCCGTCGAAACTGCGGGCGAAGTCTTGACCTTCATGAACGGCGCGATTGTAAACGTCGACAGTAACAATAACGTCAAGAGCATTCGCTTGACAACCGGCGAAGTCGAAACCCCTGAAGGCGTTGCGGTCGGAATGAGTGAATACGTCCTCAATGACGCCTACGGGACTGCCGACGCCGTCAAAAAGCTCGCTGACGGTGCCGAATACGAATATCATCGCGGCAAAGATAAAGTTGCCAAGCTTGTTTTCAAAACTCGCGACGGTTTCATTTCTGAAATCGAAAGCGAATTCAACAAGTAAGTAAAATTTCTAAAGGAAATTTATGGGGTGCGGTTCGCAAAATCTGCGCGGGTTCATCCCGTGAATAAAATTAAGTTCAATGTATAGTTTAAGTTTCGTCCTCCGCATTAAGATTTAAATGCGGAGATTTTTATTTGCAAAAAAACGTTTCGAGAGCCGACGAGGACACCTAAAAAATTTGTGTGAAAAAAATTTATCTTGACCGGAGCAAACTCAAAGTGAAATAATACAAAAAAATTTAGGAGAGTGATTTGAATGGCGTTTACTTGGCACATTCCGACAAAAATTTTATTCGGCGCGGGCAAGCTCGGCGAATTGCACAAAGAAGCTCCGCTCGGCAAAAAAGCTTTAATCGTAATTTCCAACGGTCGCTCCACAAAAACGAACGGCAGTTTGGATAAATTGCAGGACGAACTGAAACTTTGGGGCGCGGAGTTTGTTGTCTATAACAAAATCGGCGCGAACCCGACGGAACCGGCAGTTCAAGAGGGCGTTGACTTCGGGCGCGAAAATAATTGCGATTTCGTTATCGGCTTGGGCGGCGGCTCGGTACTCGACGCGGCTAAAGCTATCGCAAGCGTGATTCCGCAAAAAAGCGGGCGCGTTTGGGATTTTATTCTCTTCGGCACAGGCGGCAAGCAACCTTTGACGGAAAAAGCTCTGCCGTATGTCGCGATAACGACAAGCGCGGGCACGGGCTCCGAAGTTGACGCGGGCGCAGTCATAACAAACCTTGAGACCAACGAGAAAACGGCGTTCTTCGGAAGTTTTCCCGTTTTGGCGATTGTCGATCCGCTTTACATGTTGACGGTTCCTAAACATTTTACGGCTTATCAAGGTTTCGACGCATTTTTCCATAACGCCGAAGGCTACATTTCCAACGTTTGCAATGAGGCTTCGGCAATGATTGAACTCACGGCGATTGAAAAGCTCGCAAAATATTTGCCCGTCGCCGTCAATGACGGAAAAAATCTTGAGGCGCGGACACAGGTTGCTTTTGCGAATACACTCGGCGGATTTTCTATGGACGTTTGCGCTTGCACGGCGGAGCATTCGCTTGAACATGCATTGAGCGCGTATCATCCCGAATTGCCGCACGGCGCGGGCTTGATTATGATTTCGCTGGCTTATTTCGGACATTTTGTGGAGAAACACGCTTGCGACGAAAAATTTATAGCGATGGCGCGGGCAATGGGCAAAGTCAATGCGGACAAGGCGGAAGATTTTATCGACGCGCTTAAGGAAATGCAGGCGGCTTGCGGCGTCAACAATTTAAAAATGAGTGACTACGGCATTTCGCCCGACGAGTTCCCGAAAATGGTTCAAAATACTCGTGACGCAATGGGTTTCCTTTTGCAATTCGATCCCGTTGCGTTGAGTGACGAAGACATGTTGAACATTTACAAAAAATCTTATCGCTGATAAAAAATTTTCTGCGCGGCAATAAGCCAAAATTTTTTGACATTAAGCGTTGTCAAGACTTGTAATAAAAAAATTTTCGTGATATTATTTGCGCGAAGGAGGAAAAATCTGGGGTGTACGAGGAATCAGTTAATGTCTGACCTACATAAATTTTAGGGAACCTGATTTGATTTCGGAAGATGGAGAATTATTTTCGCAATAAGTAACAGAGACCGAGCTTAGGGAACCCACCTGCGAGCAGCAGGTTTAGACAAACGGAGGAACCGGCATTTTGGAAACCTTTTTCAGAAGAGATTGCTGATTTATAATCGGCAGTCTCTTCTTACATTTGCGGGCGAAATTTTATCCAAAACAGGCGAGAAAACTCCCGCCAAGCGGGGGATGAATCGCATCTTGACTTTCATACTGCTAAAAGATATATTTCAAATGTGGAGGATTACCACTTTAAAAAAAGTGTACTTTTAAAAGCACTTCTCAAGAATCCCCAGCCAAGCTGTGGGAGGTTCAAAAACTTGTAGTGAGGTGATTGAAATGCGCCGGAAAAATTTTTTAAGCATTCTCATGATTTTTTTCGTAGCGATAACGAGCGGTTGCGGCGGAGCAGCTGTTAAAAGTGCATTTAAAAGCGCGGGCAAAGGTGTAAGTAACACGGCAAAAAAAGTTATGAGAAATGCCGATAAAATCGATACCGCAATGGACATAGCCGACGTTGCACTTAACAGCAGGTCGGGAAATAACAATCCGGGCGTCAATCGTTCACCCGTCAATCGAAATGCAACAAGAGCCGGTGCCGTAGTGGCAGGCGGCGCATTTGTCGCAAGCGAGCTTTTGACGGGCGCATTGGATTCGAGAGATTTGTCGTTGGGAGAATTTGCGATAGACGACCGCGAGGAAAAAGTTACTGCGAAACTTGGCAGACCTTCTTCAGTAAGCACGGACAGTGACGGCGGACGACGTTTGACTTTCAAAGACATTGAAATTGTTGTTCGTCAAGGGAAAATCAGCGCATTGGTTTCAATGTCGTCTGCATATGCAACGGCACGCGGAATTCATGAAGGTTCACCCGCGCAGGAGATTTTTGACAAATACGGCACCGATTGCGAGAAAACAGTTTACGACAATCAAACGCTTTACGAGTACCAAATCAAATCTGCCGACGGACATCCCTGTTGGTTGCGTTTTGCGATTAACAGCTCCACAAACAAAGTTGAATATATCAGTGTGCGTTTCGTTCAAAGCGAATCTCAAAACGGCGGCGATAACGGCGACTCTGCCAAGCAGGCGTTCATAAACTATCATAAAGCGATAACCAACAAGAATTATCGTGCGGCTTACGAAACTTTTTCTCATAATCAGCGTGAGGCAATGGGAAGTTTCGATTCGTATGTCTCCGGTTTTTCCGATACAATAAGCAGTGAAGTCACCGATATAAAGTTGGTTTCTTCGGACGAAAACTCTTGTACCTTCGATTATACTTTGACGGCTCGCGATCGTTATCAGGGAAATCGAATTAAGGTTCAGATTTTTAAAGGGCAAGTCGTTATGATTAAAGACAGCGGCAACTGGTATATTCGACAATCTCAGGCTTCCAAAGTCAATGAGAAATACGAGTAAATTTTTTTGAGGTGAATAAAAATGGCAGTAAAAATCGGCAGTGCGGGAGCTCCTGCGTCGCCATTTGAACTTTTGCGGGGCACAAGCGATCATTCAATCGACAGAGAATTGAGTTTTGAAACTGAACTCATGGAACAACAACACGAAGGCATTCCTCATGAAGAAATGGAGGCAATGCTGAAAAAAATCGACGATCAAGCGTCGCGGCTGACGAAAACTCCGACTTACGACGAGTTGAAGCAATATCGGACGCTGATAAAAGATTTCATAAGCGCGGCAGTCAGTAACATGTATGAAGTGCATACTTCGGCGGGCTGGGACAGAATGGGGCGGCAACGGGCTTATACAACGGTAAGAAAAATTGATCTCAAATTGGAAGAAATGGCGGAAAAAATTCGTTTGGGGCAATCGGCACAACTCGATATAATCGCGTCGCATGATGCAATTCGCGGAATGCTGGTTGATTTATTTATGTAATGGAAAATTATAAATTGAGTTGGAAAAATTTAATCGGGCACGCGGCAACTGCCGATTATCTCAAAAAAAATATTGCCGAGCAGAAATTTCCGCACGCCGTGATTTTTTCGGGCGAAGAAGGTATCGGCAAGCGACTTGCGGCTGAAATCTGCGCGGCGGCTTTGTTGTGTGAAAATCCCGTTGAAGGCGAGCCGTGCGGCGTCTGCGAAAATTGTCGGCTGGTCGCGGCGAAAACTCATCCGGATTTTTATATCGTCGAGGCGGAGGCAACCAAAACTGCGCGGAATATCAAAATCGGACAAATTCGCGATTTGCAAAGCGAGGCGGCACTTCGTCCGATAAATTCTGCGCGGCGAGTAATGATAATCGACGGCGCGGAACTGATGAACAATGCGGCGGCAAATTGCCTGCTGAAAACGATTGAGGAGCCGCCGAGTCAAACGATTTTCATTTTGCTGACAGCGAGCCGTTCAAGTTTAATGATGACAATTCGTTCGCGCTGTTTAACCGTGAACTTCGATAAAATTTCTGCAAAAAAAATCCGCGACTTTTTAATTTCGCAGGGAACGGAAGAAACGGCGGCAGAAAATTTATCTGTGATAGCTGACGGCAGTTTGGGGCGGGCATTGAATTTAAAAGATTCGGGCGGCGCGGAACTTCGAGAGACGGCGTTGAATCTTTTGGAAAAAATTTCCCGCGCAGAACTCACAAGCGAAGAAATTTTTAAATTCGGAGCGGAAGTCGCCGATTGGTCGCGAGATAAATTCTCGGACTTTTTAAATCACATACAAAAACTTTTGCGCGACATTTGCTTTGCAGATTTTATGGAGTTGAGAAATCCCGATCTTTCGTCGCGCTTAAGCAAAATAAAAATTCCGGAACGAAAAATTTTCTTGATGATAGAGACAGGCGCGGAATTTCACAAGCGATTAAAATCAAATGCGAACTTGCGGCTACTTGCAGAGGCGTATTTGATGAAGATGAAAAAAATATATCAGCGAGGCTAGCAATGCGCAGCGTTGCGTACCGGCGCGGTCGTTACTTCAAAAATTTTTTACGCAGGATCGCGACTGCTGTTTGCTACTTTTCAAAAGTAGGGAGGAAATTGTTTGCAAATATTGGGAATCAGATTAAAAAAGGCGGGCAAACTTTTATTTTACGAACCGAATGAAGAAGAATTGATAAAAGGCGATTGGGTTATTGTCGAAACTTCGCGGGGCTTGGAGTGCGGAAAAATTGTCCTTGCGCCGCGAGAATTAGCCGACGAAGAAAATATCGAATCGGAGCCGGGCGTACCGCTGAAAAAAATTCAAAGAAAAGCAACCGAAGACGATTTGATAATGCTCGAAGAAAATCGGGCGGCGGAAAAACGGGCATTTGAAATTTGCTTGGAAAAAATTGCGGAACACAGATTGCCGATGAAATTAATCAATGTGGAATACACCTTTGACGTGAACAAAATAATTTTTTTCTTTACGGCGGACGGGCGAGTAGATTTTCGCAATTTGGTTCGCGATTTGGCGGCGATTTTCCACACGAGAATTGAACTTCGACAAGTGGGCGTCCGAGATGAGGCGAAACTTTTGGGCGGCATGGGCGGTTGCGGGCGTCCGCTTTGTTGCGCAACGTTTTTGGGAGAATTTATTCCCGTTTCAATTCGCATGGCGAAGGATCAAAATCTTTCACTCAACCCGACGAAAATTTCGGGCGTCTGCGGGCGGCTGATGTGCTGTTTGAAATACGAAAATGATTTGTACTGCGAGAATTGTCCGCGACAAACCGTGACGTTCAAACCGCGACAAGGCAGCAGAGTAGTTGTGGCTGAGGGCGAAGGAAAAGTTGTTGCCGTGAGTTTTTCGCGGCGAAATGCGACGATTCTTCTTGACACAAATAAAACCGTTGTAGCCGGCTGGGAAGATATTTTGCCCGTCAACGCTGAAGATTTTGAAGCTGTGGAAGAGCCCGCGCAGGTCGAAGAGCCGCCGAAAGTTGAAGAGACTAAAACTTTCGACGAACCGCAACCTGCCGAGAAATACGGGCGTCCGCGCAGAGTTGACGCCTTCAATCGTCGATACAGCCGCACGGAAAATTTTGAGCGCAACAATCATCCCGAACGTCCGACAAAACCGCACGGCGATAAAACTCGTCGTCAACCGCGAAGAGATTATAAGAAATGAAAAATTTATTGCGCGAAGGCGAGCGGCTTGATGATTTAATGAGATCGGGGCGCGTGATTATCCAGAACGAAAAAGAATTTTGTTTTTCGATGGACTCGGTATTGATAGCGCATTTCCCGAAGTTCAAAAAAAATGCCCGCGTCTTGGATTTGGGCACGGGCACGGGAGTAATTCCGTTGTTAATTGCGGATGAAGTCAAAGAAATCTGCGCGGTCGAGCTGAATTCACGAGCGGCAGATTTGGCAAGGCGAAACGTCGAATTGAACGGCTTGACGGAAAAAATTTTCGTCATGGAAGGCGATTATCGCAAACACAGAGAACTTTTCAAAGCGGAGAGTTTTGATTTGGCGATAGCGAATCCGCCGTACACGCCAATAAAAAACGGCGAGGCGAATAAAATATCGGGGATAGCGCGGGCGCGACATGAATTCACGGCGACTTTGGAAGACGTGGTGACGGCGGCGCGTTACGTTTTAAAATTTCACGGCGTGTTTTGCATGATTCATTCGGCGTCGAGACTTTGTGAAATTGTCGCGGCACTTCATCGCCATCAAATGGAAATGAAACGTCTGCGAATGATTCAGCCGAAAATCGGGCGGAACGCAAATTTGATAATGTTGGAAGCGGTTGTCGGAGCGAATGCTGGCAACTTAAAAATTTTGCCGCCGCTGATTGTCCATAACGAAGACAATTCTTATACCGAAGAAATTTATAGAATTTATAACGAGTGAACAAAAAAACCTCCGCAACCTGCGCGGAGGCTTTTTTTATTTTATTTGCTAAAGTTATCTCTTCATGCTTATGAGAGTTTCAAGCATTTCATCGGAAACCGTTGTCATTTTTGAATTGGCTTGGAAACCGCGTTGCGTGATAATCATTTCGGAAAATTCGGTTGCAAGATCGACGTTCGACATTTCAAGAGCTGAAGAAATAACACTCAAGCCGAAGTCGGCAATGGTTCTGATATTTGCCTCGCCGGAGTTATTCGATTCTTGATAAATCGTTGTGCCGACCTTCGTCAAGCCGGAAGCGTTGGAGAATTGCGCAACGGCAATTTGAGCTTCCGCCCGTATTAAACCGTTGGTATAAGTGCCCGAGACAATGCCGTTGTTGTCAATCGCAACGCTCTGAAGGACGCCCGCCGTATTGCCATTGGTTGTCGGGAAAGAAGTTGTGGAATTGGCGTATTGCGTCAAGCCGCTGAAATCTATAACGGCTTGGTTGGATGCCGCGCCGTTGCCGTCGCCGTAAGTAAAAGTAACGGAGGCATTTTCATCGGTGCCGTTGTTGACAAAAGCTCCCTTGTCGCTGAAATAAAGATAAGAGACCATGTTCATTGTTCCCGTTGTGGAGGAGCCGTCAATTTCAGGATTGTTGGTATCAGCACTGCGTGTATAGCTGTTTGAAAAGTTTTCGGAAGCGGGACCTGCCTCGCCGACACCCGGAGCGATATAAACTCTCCAGCGATTGTCATAAACCGTTCCGACTTTTGTCGCGTCAAAATTCACTGTATAAGTAAGCGCGTCGGTATCCAAGTTTTCATCATCGGCGGCAATTTCCTGCGCGGTTCCGTTATCATCTGTGTAGGTGTAAGTGTAGACGGGTTCGTCTTCGGTTCCGGTGTTTGTTCTGGTTACGTTGTAAGTTTTTGCGTAAGTATATCCGTCGGTGTCATTTCCCGTAACTGTACTGTCATTGTTTGATTGAGTAAGGGTTTGGGTATTGCCCGCGCCGTCTACATAGGAATAAGTAGTTTTTCCCGTTGCCAAAGCGTCAGCGTCGGTAGGATCGGCATCTCCGCCCGAAGAATCGGGATCTTTATCGATAAGAAGCGTAACTTCGTGTTTGCCGCCGAGTGAATCGTAAATCGTTGCAAGCGTCGTTATCGGAACACTTTTTCCGACTTCGTAATAACCGCTCGTGACGGTAAGAGTTGTATCATCTTTGTAAGTTATCGTCGCCGCCATAACGTTTTCGCCGTCAACATTTACGCTGGTAATATTGCCGTCCGAATCTCTGGTTGCAAGGGCGGCTGCTTCTTCGTCCGTGACGCTTGCGGACTTTGTATAAGTGATTGATTTAATCATGCGAGATTCTTTGTCGAGGTTGCCGTTGTAATTTATCTGAGTTGTCTCGCTTGCCTCCATAGTTTTTCCGACGGGAACGATAACGTCCGTAGAAGCTCCGTTGGTATTGAGGATGCCTTCATCTGTCGCATTCCAACCTTGCACACGATAACCGCTACCCGTCATGACGTAGTAACCTTGTTCATCGAATAAAAATGAACCGTTGCGGGTAAAATATTCTTGTTCGCCGTCTTTAAGATAGAATAAACCGTTGCCGGCAAGTGCCAAGTCGGTATTTTTGCCCGTTGATTGCGGTGAGGCATCTGCAAAAATCAAATCTATACTCTGGACATTAACACCCAAACCGATTTGTCGGGGGTTGATACCGCCGCGAGCATCTGTCGGGGCGGACGCGGCACTTTGCATTTGCGAAAACATATCGGAAAAAGTTGTACGGCTTCCTTTGAAACCGATTGTGTTAATGTTTGCAATGTTGTTACCGACAACGTCCATTCGTGTTTGATGGGATTTCAAGCCTGAAACGCCTGAAAACAGGGAACGCATCATAAAAATCACTTCTCCTTTTCTAATTCGGCGCGCCTCTCGACCGCCGACGGTCAGATTTTTTTGACTGTTCCTTGTCCCAAGAGATTCCGTTCGACGGTTTAAGCGTCTGACCCGTTTATTTCAATTTTTGCCAAGCTCTTGCTTAACTTCGCTAACTATATCGAAAATTGCCCGCGTCAACTTAAATGTTTTTTCGTCCCCTTTTTTCTAAAGTGTGCCCGCAAAACCATCTCGGCGACTCACTGTTTCGATTCTTTCAAAATTTCTTCTTGTAATTAGGATCAACTTTTCTTTGCATGTCCAAAGACCCGCTTTAAAAGCGGGGGAACAGTAAGGTGTGGCGACTGACTTTAAGTCTTTAAGAACTTGGAGCGCACCAGCTGGATGCAACGTCACGTTGCCAAAAAGAAAAGACCCCTCGCAGGGGCGTTTCCGGCAATAGAAACATCCTGTTTCTGTTGCCGGCGGGCGCACATCCATGTGCACCCGTTCTTTCTCTCACTACTATAATTTTTCCCATTACTCATTAACATCGGTTCCTTCAACTTCGCCCTTCCAATCGATAATGCCGCCCATCGTATAAACATTTTTATAACCTTTTTCGGCGAGAACTTTTGCGGTAAGGTTCCCGCGATTTCCATCGCCGCAATAAGTAATAAGTATGTCGTCCTTGTTAGGGATTTTCTCAAAATTATCACCGACAGCCGCTTCAAGCGGAAAATGAATTGCGTTTGGAATATGTCTCATCTCATAATCTTTCGGAAAACGACAATCCAAAAGTTTCGCATTGGGATTCTCCGCCAAGAGTTTCATTGCTTCTTCCTGACTGATTTTCTTGTAACCCGCATTAATCTCTGTGCCCTCAAGTTTGCCCGTCCAATCGGAAAGCCTGTCCATTTCATAAATGTTCTTGTAGCCGTTATCAACCAAAATTTTAGCCGCCTCTTGAGCGCGTTTGCCCGTCCAACAGTAAATCAAAATACTTTGATTTTTATCGGGCAAGGACGTGAAATTTTTTTCCTGCAATTCTTCAAGCGCGAGAAATTTGGCGTTCGGAACATGTTTTTCCTCAAATTCTTCTGCTGAACGCACGTCCAAAATAATTGTGTCGGGATTTTCGGCGAGAACTTGGCGCGCCTCGTCGTAATCGACATGCTTGTACGTGATTTTTTCTCCACAACCCGCAATCAACAGGGTTGCCGCGCAGAGCGTCAGAAAAAATTTCTTCATTCCTCATTCCTCATTTCCAAATGGTTTTGAATAAATCAAAAGATACGATGAATCATTTTCAAAAAACTTTTTGATTGCTTTATCTTCGCAAATATGCCCGTATGTGTCAAGATATTTATCGTAAAAAGAATAGGTTTATCATTCAAGTACAATGATAATTAAAAGCGGAAACGCGAGCTGTGTTATAAACCCATTTGTTGCAAAAAAATCCCCGACTTCTCGTCGAGGCTTTTTTTAATGTGCAAAGGATTGAGCCAAGAATTAAATTCAAAATGTAGCGCGGATTGCCGTGTTCAGCTGTTCAAGTTATTCGGGTTTTAAAAGCGAGAGAATAAAGGTCGCGTTTAATCCTTTAAAAATTTTCAGCTCTGCGCCGCGTCTTGAGTAATCGAAAAAATTTTTTCAAAATTCAATGCCCGCCTGCGCTGAAATTCCTTTTTGGAAAGGATGTTTGATTAATTTCATTTCGGTAACGAGATCTGCGGCGTCGATTAATGCGGGTAAGGCGTCGCGCCCCGTGAAAACCAAATGCAACTGCGGCGGACGAATTTTTATCAGCTCCGAAATGTCTTCGGCGTCGAGCAAGCCGAATTTCACCGAGTAATTTATTTCGTCTAGGATGATTAAATCCCATGCGCCCGATAAAATTTCTGTTTTTGCGAGTTCGAGTGCCGTCCGCGCAGATTTTTTTTGTTCGGCGAAATTTTCTTTGGTAATGAAGCCGAGCCCGCATTGTTTTACTTCGATTGACGGCGAAAAATTTTTCAGAACGTCAAGCGCGTTGAGTTCGCCCGATTTTTTTTTGCCCTTGATGAATTGCAAGATTAAAATTTTCAGCCCCGCGCCGAAGGCACGCAATGCCAAGCCGAGAGCCGCCGTCGTTTTACCTTTTCCGTCGCCTGTGTGGACGATTATCAATCCGTGTCTTTCCAAAACAAAAACCTCCCCAAATTTTTGTCGCAAATATTTTTACTTCGATTGTCGGCGAAAAATTTTTCAAAACGTCAAGCGCGTTGAGTTCGCCCGATTTTTTTTTGCCCTTGGTGAATTGCAAGACTAAAACTCTCAAACCTGCGCCGAAAGCCCGCAAAGCCAAGCCGAGAGCCGCCGTTGTTTTACCTTTTCCGTCGCCCGTGTGAACGATTATCAATCCGTGTCTTTCCAAAACAAAAACCTCCTTCATTCCTAATTCCTCATTCCTAATTCCTAATTGTTTCAAATTTTCCTTGCACAAACAGCGAAATGAATTTATAATGAAAGAAAAAAGGACGTGATTAAAATGAGCCGGGCAAGAGAAAGTTTGAAAACAGCGCGTCGAATTGTGATAAAAGTCGGGACGAGCACATTGGCGCACGCCGAGAGCGGCAAATTAAATTTGTACAGGATAGAACATTTAATCCGAGAAATCGCCGATCTTCACAACGCGGGCAAGGAAATAATTTTCGTAAGTTCGGGCGCAATCGCGGCGGGCATGAACAAATTGGGAATAAAAATTAAGCCGCAAACCATTCCCGAAAACCAAGCGTTGGCGGCAATCGGTCAAGGCGTCCTAATGCACATTTACGAAAAATTTTTTGCGGAATACGGACAAACAATCGGACAAATTCTTTTGACGAAAGAAAACGCTTCCGATGAGCATGCTCTGGAAAATTCTCGAAACTCCCTGCAAGCAATTCTAAACATGGGCGCGATACCCGTTGTCAACGAAAATGACGCCGTCGCCGTCGATGAAATTAAAATCGGCGACAACGATAACCTTTCCGCAATCGTCGCCGCGATGATTAACGCCGAAGTTTTGATAATTCTCAGCGACATTGACGGGCTTTACAACGGCAACCCCAAAACCGATAAATCTGCGCGGCTGATTGACGAAGTTTCGGAGATAAATTCGGAGATAGAAAAAATTGCGGGCGGCGCGGGTACCAAGCTCGGAACGGGCGGCATGTTCACAAAAATTCAGGCGGCGAAGTTGGCAACTTCAAACGGCGTGACAATGTTAATCGTCAACGGCAGTACGAACGGAAATTTGCGCCGCGCTCTCAACGGCGAAAACGTCGGAACCATTTTTTCAATTAAGAATTAGGAATTATGAATTAGGAATTGAGAAGAGAGAATTCATTTTAAAAATTTTTCAAGGAGGTTGATTCTCAATGAGCAAAAAATTTTCAAAGCCGATTACAAATTTTCTTTTGGCACTCGACATGATTTTAATTTCATTTCCGTCAATCGCCTTAATTGCAGACATTTTGAGCGGCGAACTTACTGGCAATGTTTTTCTCGGAGGGGAGGAGATTCTCAATGAGTAAAAATTTTTCAAAGTTAATCGCAAGCACTTTAATAGCGTTGGGAGTAGTTTTCATGAATCAAAACAGTTTTTTCACGGAAAATTGGTCGGTCGCAGAGGCGGCGGGCGTTGCAATTCAAGATAATCGGGCGACGGCTGATTATTGGATCGGCAAAAATAAATCGGGCGAGGCGGTTTTCGTCCCAACTGCCGATTTGGACAGGCTTAACATGCAAATCCTGCAGAAAAGCGGAAATACAATCGTTGACTTGGCGAAATATCCCGAAAAAGTTTATACGCAGTGGATGGCAAATAAAATTCTCGGAACAATGATGCTCGGCAAGTTCAACGAAAAAGAAGTCCCGAAACTTTTTAAAGGCGGCGCGCCTTTGACGGAGTACAGTTTCACGCACGCGAAACAAAATTGCGGGCTTGACGAATTGCCTTCGGTCTGTGAAGTTCGCTACGCTTTGACGATTGACAGAACAAATTTGCGGCTCCTGCCCGAAGAAGAAGGCTGGTTCACCGACAAAGACGATACTCATTACGATCAACTGCAGGCAACCGCGCTTGATCCTTGCGAGCCGCTGGCAGTCTTAACCGACAGCAAGGACGGAAAATTTGTCTTCGTCGAGTCGAGGATTTATGCGGGCTGGATTAAAACTTCCGAGTTGGCTTTTACCGACAAAGCAACTTGGCAAAAATATGTCGAGCCGCAAAATTATCTTACGGTTATTGCAAGCAGAAAAACCGTTCCTTACGGCAAAGCTTTTTATCAGATGGGCGGAAAAGTTCTTCTCCGCGCAAACGAATTGCAAAAGGACGGCAGCTGGGCAATTTCAATGCCGACGCTTGACGCAAACGGTACAATCATTGAACAGGGCTATAACATTCCCAACGATAACGGCGTTGTCAAAGGCGCGTTGGCTTGCAGTGAAAACAATTTGATTCGGCAGGCGTTCAGATTTTTGGGTGAAGGCTACGGCTGGGGCGGCATGGATAAAAATGTCGATTGCTCGGCTTTTGTGCAGGATGTTTATCGCAGTGTCGGAATTGAACTTCCTCGCGACGCAAATCGTCAAGAAAAAGCTATGACAAACTCCATTTCCCTTAAAAACATGACTCGCGAACAGCGCATGGAGATTGTTAAAAAGTCGAAGCCGGGCGCACTTATTTTCTTGCCCGGTCATGTCATGATGTATCTGGGCAACGACGAAAACGGCGAGCCGCTTGTGATTCATTCGTTGAGCAGTTATCACGTTGTCAACGGCGATAAGCTTGAGAAACATTACGTCCGCAAGGTTTTGGTCAGCGATTTGCATTTCCTGAACGCCAACAAGATTGAAATTATCGACAGGATAACAAGCATCGGCAATTTTTAATTAAGGGACAAGGGAAATGGGAAATGGGAAAAGTTTTAAATCTCATGTCCAATCACTAAGGAGGAATTTTTTATGTTGTTTATGAAAGAGCACGTGACAAAACAGGCACGGCGTGCAAAAGAAGCGTCAAGGAAATTGGCATTGGTACCGCTTGAAATTCGCAACGCGGCACTTTCGGCAATGGCAGATGCTCTTGAGGCTCGGCAGGAAGAAATTTTGGAAGTGAACGCCAAAGAAGTTGCGGCGGCTAAGGAAAAAGGTACTCGAATCAACATGATTGACCGCTTGACTTTGACGCCGAAAAGAATTGCGGGCATGGCTGAAGGGATTCGTCAAGTGGTTGAGCTCGACGATCCTACCGGCAAATTGGATTTTGAAACTGTCCGTCCCAACGGCTTGAAAATTCGCCGCGTGAGAGTTCCCTTCGGCGTTGTGGGAATTATTTACGAGGCGCGCCCGAATGTCACGGCGGATGCCATTGCGCTTTGCATAAAATCGGGCAATGCCTGTGTTCTGCGCGGCGGCTCGGAAGCTGTTCGCACAAATAAAAAAATCGTCGACATCCTGCGCGAAGCGGCGATTGAAAAGGGCATTCCCGAAAACGCGATTGAATTCATTTCCATTATCGACCGCGACGCCGTTGTTGTCATGTGCAGACTCCGCAAGTTGATTGATGTAATTATTCCTCGCGGCGGCGTCGGTTTGATAACTCGCGTCATTGAACACAGCACGGTTCCCGTTATCGAAACCGGCACGGGCATTTGTCACACTTTCATTGACAAGACGGCTGATTTTGATATGGCGATTAAAATTTGCGACAACGCCAAAACTCAACGCCCGTCCGTCTGCAACTCTATGGAAACTCTTTTGATTCACAAAGATATTGCGGAAGAATTTTTGCCGAAAGTTGCGGCGACTCTGATTGAAAAAAATGTCGAACTGCGCGGCGATGAAGCTTGCCAAAAAATTTTGCCCGAAATGAAACCTGCAACCGAAGACGATTGGGCAACCGAATACAACGATTTGATTTTGTCGATAAAAATTGTTGCCGATGTCGACGAGGCGATTAATCACATTAACAAATACAGCAGCGAACATTCCGACGCGATTATCACGAAGGATAAGGAAAACGCCGCGAAGTTTGAACAGCAGGTTGATTCTTCGACGGTTTACGTCAACACTTCGACGCGCTTTACAGACGGCTTTGAATTCGGCTTGGGCGCGGAAATCGGAATCAGCACGCAAAAACTTCATGCAAGAGGTCCGATGGGGCTTGAGGCTTTGACGACAATGAAATATCTCGTCGAAAGTGACGGACAAATTCGCGGCTGATGATCAAAAATTTTTTCGGCTGTCTTCGGACGTTGAAAAATTATTTTCAAACTCCGAAGGCGCGGCACGACTAAGACAATTAGCAATGAGCAATTAGTAATGAGTAATGAAAAAGATTTTGGGATATTTTAGGACGTTGAAAAATTATTTTCAAACTCCGAAGGCGCGGCACGACTTCAAAGATTATGCCCGCGCACTTGCGATAATTTTTTCAACGGCACTTATAATTTTTTTGATAATTCGGAGATGACGCAATGAAAATCGGAATAATGGGCGGCACCTTCGACCCGATACATTTAGGGCATTTGGCGACGGCGGAGGCAGTGCGGGAAATTTTTTCGCTGGACGAAATTTTATTTATTCCCGCCGCCCGCCCGCCGCATAAGCTCGGCAAAAAAGTTACGGACGAAAAGCATCGCTTGGCAATGACGCTGTTGGCGACGCGTTCAAATAAATTTTTCAAAGTCTCGGATATGGAATTGAAACGGACGGGACTTTCCTACACGCTCGACACAATGAACGAACTCCATAAAATTTTCGGGAGCACAACGGAATTATTTTTCATAATCGGCGCGGATTCGCTGGCGGATTTATCGAAATGGCACGAGGCAAAAAAATTGGTTGAGAAATGTCATTTCATAGCGACGACGCGGCAGGGAGTGGACATAGATTTTTCTGCGGTAAAAAATTATTTCGGCGCGGCGGCAACAGAACACATTCACCGAGTGACGACGCCCGGACTTGAAATTTCCTCAACCGACATCAGAGAAAAAATAAAACTCGGACGCTCGATAAAATATCTTGTGCCCGAAGCAGTCGAAGAATACATTTTGCGAGAGGAGCTTTATTGTTGTGACGATTGACGAAATGCGCCGCGAACTTCAACGGCGGCTTAAGAAAAACAGATTTGCGCACTCAATCGGCGTGGCGAATACTGCGGTTAAGCTGGCAAAAAGATTCGGCGTCGATGAAACAAAAACTTATATCGCGGGGCTCCTTCATGATTGCGCAAGAGAATTTGAAAATGACGAATTGCCCGCGCAGGCGAAAATTCGCGGAATAAAAATCGGCGAGGTTGAAAAGGCGATGCCTTTGCTTTTACATCCCTATATCGGCGCGCAAATGATAAAAGAAATTTACAGCGTGGACGACGCGGAAATTTCTCAAGCAATTTATCGGCACACGGTCGGCGCAAGGGACATGACGCCGCTCGACAAAATTATTTATTTCGCCGACATGATAGAGCCGAACAGAAATTATCCCGGCGTAGAAAAACTTCGTGCCCTTGCCGAGACCGCCGAGCTTGACGAAATTTTGTTGACGGCGTTCAGTGAAACAATTCTTTTCGTTGTGCAAAAAAATTCTCTCATCCACCCCGACACCGTCGCCGCAAGAAATTTTCTCCTGCTGAACAAATAAAAAGAAAGCGTAAACCCTATGGCTAACGAAACCAAAGATAACGTTGAAAAGAAACGTAAAAACATGAGGCGTAAGCGAAGAGTAAAAGCTTTACGCCTGATTTTTGCGCTCGTGATTTTGTGCTTGATAGGGGTTGCGATTTTATTTGTCGGCTATGGTGTGTACAGTGCGGGCAGTCGCGTTTATAATGAATTTATGGAAATGTATCAAGGCTACACCGACAGAAAAGAAGCGCGCATGGGCGTTGCCGATCCGAAATTCGACGGCTACACAAATATTTTGATTCTGGGCATTGACGACAGCGAGTTGAAGGAAGCCGATACGATTTTGGTTTTGAGTTTCTCGAACGATACCGGCAAGAGCAGGATCATTTCCATTCCCCGCGACACTTGGATAACAATGCGCGGGAATTCCGGAAGAATCGGCACGATTTACGGTTGGGGCGGCGTAAACCGCATGGTTCGCGAAGTTTCAAGGCTTTTGGGCATTTCGATTCATCAATACATAATCATTGACATGGCAACCTTCGCGGACTTGATTGACGTTTTGGGCGGACTCGATATTTACGTTGAAGAAAATATGGATTACGAAGACGAATCGGCGGGTTTGTCGATTCATATTGGGCAAGGTTATCAGCATTTATCGGGCGAAGAAGTTCAAAAATATTTGCGTTATCGCGGAGAAAAATTGGGCGACGTCGGGCGCGTGCAACGTCAACAGAAATTTATCAAAGCTCTTTACGAAAAAGTTCTTCAGCTCGACACAATTCCGAAACTCCCTGCCATAGCCGACATTTTCAGAAACAGAATGGAGACAAGCGCGGAAATTTTTGACTCGGCGCATCTGGCGAACGTTTTGCGGCGAATGAGTTCCGATCCGCCGACAACTTTAATGTTGCCGGGCTCGGAAAATCTTGACGGCGCATGGGTTCCGAATCAAGCCGAGTTGGAAGCGCGAATCAGTGAACTTTTTCCTTTGCAAGATTTGATTGAGCGATCTGACGAAGGCGACGCGGACAGCGAGCCGATTAATAACGAATAAAAATTTTTGGAGGCGATTTAATTTGAAGACTTACGATTTGGCGAAAAAAATTTGCAAGGCGGCAAGCGACAAGAAGGCAAGCGAAGTTATCACAATGGATATGCGCGGCGTCATGTTCTCGACGGATTATTTTGTTGTGTGCTCCGCGCAGACCGCAACGCAAGTTCGGGCTATTGCCGACAACATTGAGGAGGAGCTCGACAAGGAAGGAATTCATTTCAGCCACCGCGAAGGCTATCATGAAGGCGAATGGATTCTTTTGGATTACGGCGACGTTGTGGCGCACATTTTCAAGGAAGAAAATCGTCAATATTATTCGCTGGAGCAACTTTGGAGCGAGGCTGAGATAAAGCTTTATGAAGAGTGAAAAAAATTTAAAGCCAATGACGGTTGCCGCGCTGAAAGTCGTTCGTGAAAGTGAATTCGGAGCTTTTCTTGACGCGGGCACGGGCAACACGTCCGACGATATTCTTTTGCACAAGGCGCAACAGACGGCGGAAGTTTCTGTCGGCGAAGTCGTCAATGTTTTTCTTTACCTTGATCCGAAAAAAAGATTGACGGCGAGCATGCGCGTCCCGAAAATGCGCGAAGGACAAATTGCCCGCCTTAAAATTATCAACGTGACGAGCGACGGAGCTTTTGTCGACGTGGGAGCCGAGCGCGGAATTTTTATGCCGTTCGCCGAAATGCGCGGGCGTCCGAAAGTCGGAGAAATTGTTTGGGCAAAACTTTATTCCGATAAGTCGGGCAGGCTTGCCGTTTCAATGAAAGTTTCGGACGAAATTCGCCGAGCATCCAAGCCCGCAGAAAATGTCAAACGCGGCGACAAAGTTAAAGGCGCGGTTTTCAATATCATTGAGGCGGGCGCGTTCGTTTTCAGCGAAGAACGTTATATCGTTTTCATTCCGCAAAAAGAAATTCCGCGAGCTTTGAGAATCGGCGAAGTCGTCGAGGCGCGAATAACTTTTCTGCGCGAAGACGGACGCCTTGACGCTTCTCTTCGGCTTGCCAAAGAAAATGCTCTGGAAGATGACGCCGAAAAAATTTTCAAGTTCATGCGGGAAAATGGCGGCTCCATGAATTTTCACGACAAAACTCCGCCCGAAAAAATTTATGCCGTGTTCAAAATCAGCAAGGCGGCTTTCAAACGCGCCGTCGGACATCTTTTCAGCGAACGCCGAATCCAAAAAATCGACAACGGATTTAAAATCAATGAGGAAATTTTGGAATGAAAAATTAGGAATAAAAAAAGCGTCGGGAAAAAATCCTGACGCTTAATTTTTTGTTCGTTCGCGGCGATAAATCAAAAATTTTTGTTCGTTCAATCGCGAAATTTTGTATTGCGTTCAATCGGCATGAGAACTTCTTTGTAAATCATGCGCCGCCCGTCAATCTCGTCGATTAAATAAATCGGTCGGTGTTTGCTCTCGTGAAAAATTTGTCCGAGATATTCGCCGATAATTCCCAACGCCAAAAGTTGTATCCCGCCCAAAAAAAGCATTACCGTTATCAAAGTCGGATAGCCCGCCACAGGATCGCCGTAAAGCAATGCCATCGTCAAAACAAAAATCATGTAAGCCATCGCCAAAAATGAAATTGTTATTCCCAAAAAAGTCATCAAGCGGAGCGGCGCGGTTGTAAAAGATGTCATGCCTTTCATTGCCAAGTTGAACAGCGCAAAAAAATTCCAAGTCGTTGTGCCGGCGGCTCGCGGCTGGACTTCAAACGGAATTTCTTTTTTGTGATAGCCGACCCATGTGAACAAACCTTTTGTAAATCGCTGATTCTCACGCAAAAGTTTCAAAGCCTCAATGCATCTTTTGTCAAGCAAACGAAAATCCCCGACGTCGCGTTGCATTTCGTAAGACGTGCTGAATTTTTTCATGACGGCATAAAAAATATTTGCGCAACTGCGCTTAAGCCAAGTTTCGCCTGCGCGGTCGATTCTTTTTCCGCAAACGTCGTCGTAACCTTCCCGCCAATATTTAATCATCTCGGAAATTTTTTCGGGCGGATGCTGAAGGTCGGCGTCCATAATAATCACAGCGTCGCCGTCGGCATAATCAATGCCCGCCATCATCGCCGATTCTTTTCCGAAATTTCTCGACAAGCTTAAATAAGTAACGTCGTCATGCGCGGCGGAGAGTTCCCGTAATTTTTCCAAAGTCCCGTCGCGGCTCCCGTCGTTGACAAAAATATATCTAAACTCGCAGTCGGAAATTTTTGTGACGTGCTCTTGAACGGCAGGATAAAACAAATCGATAACCTCCTGCTCGTTATAGCACGGCACGATAATTGTAATCCTGTCCATCAAGTTTCCCCCGTCAAAAAAATTTTTCAAACTTTCTTCCGCCGCTCAATCAGCACAAACAAAATCGGTACGATAAAAATTTCAGGCTCGCCGCCCGCGCAGGTTCTTCGCCACAAGCGCGATTAAAACCAAAATTCCGATTTGCATGTAGATGCTCGCCAAATTTCCCGTCAATATTTCCGCCAATAACGCGCCGAAAATTCCTGTCGGCACGCTCAACAAAACCGCGAACGGAATTTTCCATGACTCGTAAAGCGCAACCAAACACAGGAATACGAAAATCAATGACAACGCAAAAATCTGCGCGACCGAACTTTGAGCCAATTTCTCTTGACGACTTTTTTCAGCCCATTCGATTTGAAAAGTATTCGGCGCAACTTCTTCCACAACTTCTTCCAAAGCGTCAAGTGCTTGTCCCGTCGAAAAACCTTCGCCGACATTTCCGTCAAAACTCACGCAACGCACGCAGTTATATCCGGAAATTTGCGCGGCTCCCGTCGTCTTCGTCAAAGTTACAAAAGTATCGAGCGGAACAGATTCTCCGTTCTTATTCATCACGAAAAGAAATTTCGCCGCGTCAATCGAATCTCTGAAATTTGTTTCCGCCTGCAAGATAACTTTATAAACGCGCCCAAAACTCGTGAAGTCATTAATCTCTTCGCCGCTGAAATTCACGCGCAAAGTCGTATAAATATCATCAAGATTCACGCCGAGAAATTTGGCTTTGTCCTCGTCAACAAAAATATCAACGTAAGGTTTCGACACGCTGAAATTTTCCGTTACGCCTTCGAATTCGTCGCGTTCATTTGCGGCGAGCTCAATTTTTTTTGCAAGGGCGGCAAGTTCCGCGTCGCTGTGATTTTTGACATCAAGAAGTTTCATGGAAATTGCGCCCGCCGACTCCATGCCCGGCAACGAGCCGGAGCCCATTGCAAAAAGCTCCTTAAGCGAAAAGAAAAATTTATTCAGCGTCTCAATCGTCCGATTCATTGAAGAACCTTCGGGCAAATTCACTGCGACAAAAAAATTTCCTTTGTCTTCTTCGGGAACATATTCGCTCGGCAAAATTTTATTCAGCCCTGCCGCGCAGATCGTTACAAAAATTAAAATCGTAACCGCCAAAAAGATTGAGCGTCCGGCAAATTCTCGTTCTTGAAAATTATTCGTCGGCATTTTTCCCAAGCTTCCCACTGCCGCTTGAACATTTTGTTCCTTAATTGCCGATTCAACATCCGCAACAGTCAAACCGAGTTCGGCGAGCCTGTCCGGATTCAACCAAATGTGCATTGAATAATCGCCGTCGTAAGAAGTAATTTTTCCGACGCCTTCGACGCGCTGAATTTTATCCAAGAGATAAATCTTCGCGGAATTCTTCATAAAAACGCCGTCATAACTTCCGTTCGGCGAAATTAAATGGAACATGAAAACCATTTCGGGCGTATTTTTTTCGACAGTCACGCCCTGCGATTGAACTTCGGCAGGCAAATCGCTCATGATTGACGAAATTTTATTTTGGACGCGGACGGCGGCATTATCAAGGTCGGTGCCGAGTTTGAAGATAATCGACAATTCGTAGTTGCCGCTTGTGTCAACGGTCGAATGCATGAAATCAATATCGCCCGCGCCGATATAACTTGTCGAAACGAAGACGGTCGGCAGACGCGACGCCGCCAAAATTCCCGCCAACGTCAAAATTATTGACAAGACAAGCGACAGAAAAATTATAGCACAAGTTTTCGTTGATAAAAGGCGGGCAATGATATAAAATCTGAAAAATTTTTTCGAGAGGCGATAAGATGAGAAGAATTTTTTTGGAAGATTTGACAGCCGCCGAGATAAAAATAAGCGGAGAAGAGGCGCGGCATTTGGCGTATTCTTTGCGGGCAAAGCGCGGCGATAAAATTATTGCGGCAGACGGCTTGGGGAACTGCGCGGTTATCGAACTTACAGATTTTGACAAGGAGACGATTAAGGCGCGGCGCGTCGGCGAGATTAAAAAAATTTCCGTCGGCGAAAAAAAAATTGTTCTTGCCGATTGCCTGCCGAAACAAAATCGCTTTGAAACGATAATCGAAAAGGCAACAGAGCTCGGCGTCGAAAAAATTATTCCGCTGATTTCGGAAAGGACAATTTCTCGCCCGAAAGATAAATTGGAACGCTGGAGAAAAATTGCGAAGGAAGCCGCCGAGCAATGCGGGCGCGATACAATTCCCGAAGTCGGAGAAATTCGCAAGCTTGACGATTGGCTGAAGGAAATTTTTCCGCTGAAAGAAGATTGGCTGTTTCTTTTCTGTTGGGAGCTGGAAAAGGAGACGACAGTCCGCGAAGTTTTGAGTGCCAATGAAAAATCGAATATCATTGTGCTTATCGGACCGGAAGGCGGCTTTTCGGAGCGTGAAGTTTTTGAAATAAAAAATGCGGGCGGCAAGAGCGCGAGTCTCGGCAAAAGAATTTTGAAGACGGATACCGCCGCAATTTCTGTTTTGGCGATGATTAATTATGAGTTCATGTGAAATTTTTTTTCAAACGTTGGGTTGCAAAGTCAATCAATACGAGTCGGAGGCAATGCTGAAACTTTTCGAGGCGGCAGGTTACGAAATCGCGGAAGAAATTTCTTCGGCTGATGTCGTTGTCATAAACACTTGCACGGTTACGGCGGTAAGTTCGCAAAAATCGCGGCAAATGATTAGGCGGGCGGCGGGCGCGAATAAAAATTCCGTGTTGGTTGTCGTCGGTTGCTACGCGCAGAGCGAGCCCGAAGAAATTTCCAAAATCGAAGGCGTCGATATAATTATCGGCACGAAGGACAGAACGCGCATTGTCGAATTTGTCGAGGCGGCTTTAAAAAATCGCGGCGAAAAAATTTTGCAGGTCGGCAACGTTGCGGACATAAAAAGTTTTGAAGAATTGCCGCACACTCCGCACAGGACACGAGCTTTTCTGAAGATTGAAGACGGTTGCAACAATTTTTGTTCCTACTGCATAATTCCCTACGTTCGCGGGCGCGTGAGGAGCCGAAGTCTTGAGAGCATTCGCGCAGAATGTCTTCAGCTTAAGGCGACGGGCTTTAAGGAAATTGTTTTGACGGGAATTCATATCGGAGCTTACGGAAGAGATTTTCAAGAAAAAATTTCTTTGGTTGACGCCGTTAAAACTGTTCTTGACGCGGCAAATCCCTTGCGACTTCGGCTCGGCTCGCTTGAATCCGCCGAAATGTCCGATGAATTGATTGAGTTGATAAAAAGTGACGGGCGCATTTGCAATCATGTACATTTGCCGTTGCAATCTGGCAGTGACGAAATTTTAAAGGCGATGCGCCGCCCTTACACGACGAAAAATTTTGCGGCGTTGACTGCGCGGCTTGTCAAGGAAATTTCGGGAATTTCAATCGGCACGGATTTAATTGTCGGTTTTCCGGGCGAGACCGATGAAAATTTTTCCGAGACGATAAATTTCATTCAAAGCCAGCCGTTCAGCAAAATTCATGTGTTTCCGTTTTCGGCAAGGGCGGGGACGGTTGCGGCGACTCTTCCGAATCAAATTTCTTCGCAGATAAAAAAAGCCCGCGCAGGTTTGGCATTGGAAATTTCGCGGGAAAAAGTTAAAAATTTTTCCGAAAAACTTTTGGGCAAAACGGTTGAGATAATCGCGGAGACTTCGACGGACGGAATTGTTGACGGCTTGACTAGAAATTATGTCCGAGTTTACACGCCCGATAAAAATATTCGGCTCGGCGAAGTTATAAAAGTCAAGGTTGACAAGATTTTTAAAGACGGGTTGCTTGGCGAGTTGAAATAAACTTTACACTTGCCGCTTTTTTGTTGTACAATGCCGAAAAGCAATTAGGAATTATGAATGAGGAATTAGGAATGGAGAAACAATTATTAATTCTTAATTCATAATTCCTAATTGAAAAGGGGGAGTGATTAAATGAGCAACGAAACCGAAAAGGTCGGCGATGAAACTCGCATGTTTAATTTCGGTGTTGAGGAAAATCGTGCGGAGAAAGTCATCAAGAACGCATATAAAGCTATGACCGAGAAGGGCTACAATCCCGTTCATCAACTTGTCGGCTATCTTTTGAGCGGCGACCCGGCGTATGTGACAAGCCATCTTGAGGCGCGGAGCAAAATTCGTAAAGTCGAGCGCGATGAACTTTTGGAAGAACTTGTGAGAACTTATCTTGCGCGGTTGGAGGGCAAAAAGTGAGAGCACTTGCCCTTGACATTGGCGACAAGACGATTGGCATTGCCGCGAGCGATTTACTCGGCATAACCGCGCAGGGCGTCGAGACGATTCGCCGCACTTCAAACAAAGATGATTTGAAACGGCTCGGCGAATTGGTTACACAATTCGAGGCGACAACTTTTATTATCGGGTTTCCGAAAAATATGGACGGCACCGAAGGTGAACGTTGCGAGATTGTAAAAAATTTTGCAAAGAAACTCGGCACGGCATTTCCCGAAGTCGAACAAATTTTTTGGGACGAACGATTGAGCACGGTTGCGGCGACAAAAAATTTAATCGCGGCGGATGTCAGTCGCAGGAAGCGCAAAAAAGTTATCGACAAGATGGCGGCGGTTTATATCTTGCAAGGTTGGCTTGATTCAATTAGGAATTAGGAATGAGGAATTAGGAATGAGTAAAGAAGAAAATTTTGACGACGATTTTTTGATTGAAATGACGGACGAGGACGGCAATGTTTATTACTACGTCGAGGAAATGATTATCCCCGTCGGCGAAGAAAATTTTGCTTTGCTGGTTGAAGTCAAGGATGAAAATGAGCACGGCGCGGGTTGTGATTGCGGCTGTGAGGATGACGACGTGATTATTGCCAAAATCGTTTTGAATGAGGCGGGCGAAGAAGAATACGTCGAGCCGACAGATGAGGAGTTTGAAAAAGTGCAGGCGGCTTACGAAAAACTTTTGGATGAGGAAGAATGAGAGAGCCCGACGACAAAAAATCTTTTTTAAATTTTGCGCTGGAAAAGTTGCGCGAGTCTTTAAGCGGTTTGAAGGAAGAAATTTCTTTTAAATATGTGGCGAGCGTGGCGGGCGCGGTTTTCTTTTGCATTTTGGTTATCGGCGCGGTTTTGATTTTTGCCGATCCTTCGGTTGCGCAAATTCAAAATCCTGTTCAAACCGAGTCCGAAACGACTTCGCAGGTTGAGACGGAGAAAAAAGTTACCGTAAAAATTCGCGAAGGACTTTCGACGGCGGAAATTGCGGACAGGTTGGCGGAGAAGGACGTTATCGACAGCACTTTGAAGTTCAGACTTTTGGCGCGGTTTCGCGGCTACGACGACAAACTTCGTCCCGGCGCGTACACTTTTAATTTGGGCATGACCTATGATGAAGTTTTCGCAAAACTTTTGACGGGCGAGAAAAAACTTGTTCAATTCACGGTGCCCGAAGGCTTCGGCGTCAAGGAAATTGCCGAGCGGCTTTACAATCTTGATCTTGTCGACAAAGAAGAATTTTTGCAGGCGGCTGAAAATTTTTCCCCCTATGACTACATGAAAAAGCGCAAAAATGTTTTCTTCGCGTCGGAGGGATTTCTTTTCCCCGACACTTACACGGTAGAAAATGACGTTGAGATTGAAGAAATTTTAGATTTGATGGCGGAGAACTTTGATCAAAAATTGACAAAGGAAATGCGTTCGCAAGCCGCAAAGATGAATTTATCGATTTACGATTTGATAACTTTGGCTTCGTTGGTTGAGCGCGAAGTTCGTTTTGCCGAAGACAGACCGATTGTCGCGCAAGTTTTTTTCAAAAGATTGAAGTTGAACATGCCGTTGCAGACGGACGCGACGCTCCAATATTTGATGAACACGCCGAAGGAAGATTTAACCATTGCCGACACGGAAATTGATTCGCCTTACAACACTTATCAACATTTGGGCTTGCCGCCGGGACCGATAGCGAATCCCGGCATTGCGTCGATTGAGGCGGTGTTGCATCCTGCCGAGACCGATTATCTTTATTTTGTCGCCGACAGGAACGGGCACAATCACTACGCGAACACTTACGAGGAGCATTTAAATCTTGTCAACAAATATCGATAAAGGGGAAAGAGAAAAGGGAAATGGGAAAAGTCTTTTATCTGCTTATCCCTTCTCCCATTTCCCTTTTCCCTTAAAAAAGCCCGAACTTCTTGCGCCGGCAGGGAATTTTGAGAAATTGCAGGCGGCTCTGATTTACGGCGCGGACGCAGTTTATTTCGGCGGAAAAAATTTCAGCTTGCGGGCATTCGGAGATAATTTTACTCGCGAAGAAATTTTAAAGGCGGTCGAGTTTACTCACGGGCTCGGCAAAAAAATTTATGCGGCGACAAATATTTTCGCGCACAACACAGACATTTCCGCGCTTGCCGATTATCTCAAATTTTTATCCCGCGCAGGCGTCGACGCGGTTTTAATTTCTGATTTGGGCGTTTTGAGTTTGGCGAAGGAGTTGACTGATTCAAAAATTCATGTCAGCACTCAAGCGAACGTCACGAATTGGCAGGCGGCAAAATTTTTTCACGAACTCGGCGCGGAAAGAATTGTTTTGGCAAGGGAATTAACCTGCGCGGAAATTTCGGAGATAAAAAGTCACTGCGCGGCGGAGCTTGAAATTTTTGTTCACGGCGCAATGTGTATTTCCTATTCGGGGAGATGTTGGCTGTCGAAATTTTTGACGGGGCGCGATGCCAATTCCGGCGCGTGTACTCATTCCTGTCGTTGGAAATATAATCTGGTTGAAGAAAAACGCGCAGGCGAATTTTTTCCCGTCGGCGAGGACGAGCGCGGCTCTTATGTCATGAACTCAAAAGATTTATGTTTGCTTCCGTATCTTGACAAAGTGATTCAAAGCGGCGTGGCAAGTTTGAAAATCGAAGGGCGCATGAAAAGCGTTAATTATGTTGCGGGCGTCGTGAAAGTTTATCGCGAGGCGATTGATTCATACTTCGACAATCCGAATGATTTTAAAATTCGCGACGAGTGGCTTGACGAGTTGAATAAAATTGCGCACCGACCTTATACGACGGGATTTTTTATGAGTGACGGCAAGCCGACCGAAATTTACGAAACGTCCAAGCCGAGTCGGGCGGCAGATTTTTTGGGAATAGTTCGCGGCTTTGATTTATCGACGATGACGGCGACGATTGAACAGCGCGGGAAATTTGAAGTCGGGCAAAGCGTGGAATTTCTTCAGCCGCACGGCAAAACTTTTTCGCAAAAAATAATTTCAATGCGAGATGCGGACGGAACAGAAATTTTTTCCGCGCCGCACGCGCAACAAATGGTAAAAATTCCCGTCGTCGAGCCCGTCGAAATTTGGTCACTTATGAGGAGTTGAATTTATTGACGGCGACGATTGAACAGCGCGGGAAATTTGAAGTCGGGCAACGCGTAGAATTTTTTCAACCGCACGGCAAAACTTTTTCGCAAAAAATAATTTCAATGCGAGATGCGGATGGAACAGAAATTTTTTCCGCGCCGCACGCGCAACAGATTGTAAAAATTCCCGTCGTCGAGCCCGTTGAAATTTGGACGCTTATGAGGAGTTGAATTTATTGACGGGCGGCGATTGAACGGCGCGGGAAATTTGAAGTCGGGCAACGCGTAGAATTTTTTCAACCGCACGGCAAAACTTTTTTGCAAAAAATAATTTCAATGCGAGATGCGAACGGGCAGGAAATTTTATCCGCGCCGCACGCCCAACAGATTGTAAAAATTCCTGTCGTCGAGCCCGTCGAAACTTGGTCACTGATGCGGGAGGTAATTTGAACTTGGAAAAATTTATCGAACTCATTAAAGATATGCACGATGAATGTTACGAAAGGGTTTTTGAAAAAATTGTTTCGGAGCGAATCCCCGTTGCGATGTTCTCCGTCACCGATCCTCAAAATGCTCTGCAGACGGCAAAGAAAGCAAAGTTCAATGTGTCGCACTTTATAACTTTGCCCGAAATTGAAGACAGCGAGGCGCAATTTAAAATCATTTCTTTTCACGACGCAATACGTCAACATTTTCGTCCGGAATATATTTTCGCATTGACTCAGCTCGATACTCGTTTTGCCGCAAAAAATTTTCCGTCAAGCAAGGTAATTTTCCCCGAAAGAGATGACACTCAAAAAATTTACGACTCTTTTATGAGCAATTTGCCCGCGCTGAAAAAATTTTATGATACGCTGATTGACGAAGAATCCCGCAAAACTTTTCGCGGCTATTGGCTCGGCAACGTCTCAAATCAACTCTGCAAACTTCATCACTCAAAAAATCCTCATTACATGACGCCCGGCTTTATCCCCGAACGCGGCGCGATTGTCATTGACGGCGGCTCTTACGACGGCGGAACTTGTTTGCGATTCACCGAACGCGGTTATAAAGTTTACGGCTTTGAACTCGATAAAAATCTTTTCAAATATGCGGCAGAACTTGCCGAACAAAAAAATTTCGTTGTGGAAAATGTCGGGCTCGGCTCTTACAGACATGAAGTAAAATATATGCCTCTCAACGGCGGCGCGACTCACATTGACGATTACGGTTCCGAGTCCGCGCAGGTTATCACGCTTGACGAATATGTTCGCGAAAAAAATTTGCCCCGCGTCGATTTCATAAAGTTGGACGTGGAAGGCTCCGAGCTTGAGGTTTTGAAAGGTGCAGCGACGACGATAACGCGTTTTAAGCCGATTCTTGCACTAAGTGCCTATCACAAGTTGGAAGATTTTTGGACGCTGATGGATTTTGTCAAGGAATTGAATCCCGCATATGAATTCGCGTTGCGTCAATATCATGTTTCGGTTGAAGACGAGCCTTTTGCTGTCGGAGAAGAATTCTTAAAAGATTTGGAAATTTTGGAGCTGGAGCCGTGGTACAAATTTTACGGCGAGTGCGTATTGCTTGCGCGTTAGGAGTTGAGGTTTATGAGTTTCTGGAGAAATATTTTTGGCGGCGCGGCGGAAGATGCCGAGACTGTCGAGCCCGTCAACATTGAAAATGCCGTTCGCAAGGCGGGGCGAGCCGAAGGGCGCGTTCAAGGCGTCGGCTTCAGATTTTTTGTTCAGAGCAACGCCAAAAGTATGGGTTTGACGGGCTGGGTAAAAAATATGAGTGACGGCTCCGTTACAATGGAATTGCAGGGCGAGCCGCAGACGATTGAACGCCTTATCGCCAAAATAAAGCGCGGCAACGATTGGATCAAAGTCACGAATTTTGAGGAAAGCGATTTGCCCGTTGTGAAAGGGGAGAATAAATTTGCCATCAGGTACTGAAATTGTTCGCAAGGCGGGGCGTGCGGTCGGGCGTGTTCAAGGCGTCGGATTCAGATATTTCGTCCGCAATTCGGCAAAAATTCTCGGTGTGACGGGCTGGGTAAAAAATATGGAAGACGGCTCGGTTAAAATGGAAATGCAAGGCGAGCCGCAAATTATCGAACAACTGATTGAGAAAATAAAAAAGGGCAGAGGACGAATTAAAGTCAGCGAACTTGAACTGTCCGATTTGCCCGTTGCGGAAGGAGAGAAAAATTTTGCAATCAGAAAATGACGGCTTAAACGTCAAAAGGATTTTGGTATTGAACGGACCGAATTTGAATTTATTGGGAACACGCGAGCCGGAAATTTACGGTTGGACGACGCTTAACGACATAAATGAAATTTTGCGCGAGCGGGCAAAGGAAAAGGGCGTTGACGAAATAGATTTTTTGCAGTCGAATTTTGAAGGGGAATTGGTCGAGGCGATACAAAAAGCCCGCGGGCGTTACGATTTTATTTTGCTGAACGCGGGCGCGTTGACGCATTACAGCATTGCGCTCCGAGATGCGATAGCCGCCGTGCCCGTGCCCGTGATTGAGTTGCACTTGTCTAACATTCATCGCCGCGAAGAATTTCGCCAAAAGTCGGTTATCGCGCCGGTTGTCATGGGACAAATTTGCGGCTTCGGCGTCGACAGTTATATTGCCGCGCTTGACATTGCCGTTCGCAAATTGCAGAAGGATTCAAAGTAAGGGACAAGGGAGATGGGAAAAGAGATTAATACAAATTTCGATTTCACGGAGCGGCTGGCGAATCTTTATGAAAAAATTTTCGTTGAAGAAGTCGACGCGCTCTTAATTACAAAAATTCCCAATGTAACTTATTTCAGCGGCTTTCGCGGCGACAGTTCGGCTTTGTTGGTCGGGAGAAATTTTCGCAAGCTTATAACCGACGGCAGATATATTGAACAGGCTAAAATCGAGGCTAAAAATTTTCAGATTATCGAGCAAACCGAAGGGCTTTCAAAAAAAATCGTCGAGGAACTGAAAAATTCCGGCTGTAAAAAAATCGGCATTGAAGGGCTTGTCATGACGGTTGCCGAGCACGATTATCTTGCAAAAGAACTTAAGGGCGTCGAGCTTAAATCGATTGAAATTGACAAATTGCGGCAGGTCAAAGACGCGGCGGAAATTTCTTGCATAAAAAGAGCTTGCGAAATTGCCGACAGTGCTTTTGAAAAAATTTTAGGCTTCCTTAAGCCCGAAGTCAGCGAGATTGAAGTTGCCGCCGAGTTGGAATATTTTATGCGGAAATTCGGCTCCGAGCGCGCCGCTTTTACTACGATTGTCGCTTCGGGTTGGCGCGGGAGTCTTCCGCACGGAATTGCAACCGAAAAAAAAATCTGCGCGGGCGAATTGGTTACAATGGATTTCGGCGCAGTTTTTAATGGTTATTGTTCAGACATGACGCGGACAATTTGTGTCGGCAGGGCTTCGGCTGAACAGAAAAAAATTTATGACGCCGTTTTTTCCGCGCAGATTTACGGCTTGGAAGTTATCACGGCTTACAAGGGCGGCAAGGATATTGATGCGGCGGTAAGAAAAATTTTGGAGGACGCGGGCTTCGGGAAAAATTTTGTTCACGGCTTGGGGCACGGCGTCGGGCTGGAGATTCACGAAGAGCCGCGCCTTTCAAAGCGCAGCAAATGCGAAAGTCTTTTGCCGAATATGATTGTTACGGACGAGCCGGGACTTTACATTGAAAATTTCGGCGGCGTAAGAATTGAAGATACAGTTTTGGTGACGCAAGGCGCGGCGCAACCTTTGACGCTTTCGCCCAAAACTTTGATCGAGTTATAAATTTAGATGGCAAGATGAAAAGAGGTTAATGTTTTACTTTCAATCTTTCCATCTCGCCATCTTTCCATCTAATAAAAATGGAGGTTGATACCAATGATTTCAAGTACAGATTTTCGGACGGGATTGACGATTGAGATTGACGGGATGGCATGGCAGGTTGTCGAGTTCCAACACGTAAAACCCGGCAAAGGCGCGGCGTTTGTCCGCACGAAAATTAAAAACGTCGAGACAGGCGCGGTTGTCGAACGCACTTTCAATCCCAATGAAAAAATGCCGCCCGCTCGCCTTGACACCGCAAAAATGCAATTCCTTTACGAAGCCGACGGGCAATATACTTTCATGGACACGACGACTTACGAGCAAATTGAACTCACAAAAGAGCAACTCGGCTCCGCGCTGAATTATTTGATGGAGAACATGGAAGTCAATCTGCAGACTTTCAAGGGGCGCATTATCGGCGTCAATCTTCCTAATTCCGTTGAATTGAAAGTTACCGAATGCGAACCCGCCGTTAAAGGCAACACCGCGACGGGCGCAACGAAAAATGCGACGCTGGAGACGGGCTACGTCGTTCGTGTGCCGCTTTTCATTAACGAAGGCGACGTTCTCCGAATTGACACGCGCACCGGCTCTTACATTGAACGCGCTTAAAAAATTTTGGATAAAAAATTAATCTGTTCTTCGAGATGAGGAGCAGATTTTTTTTGTGGTATAATTAGCCGCGTAAAAAATTTTTTCGGAGGAAAGTTTTATGGCTTCAAGCAAAGGACGAATTTATTCACTGGACATGTTACGCGGCGTGTTCGTAGCGACAATTTTTTTCTTCGACGCGCCGCCCGCCGAAAGGCGACGTTCTCCGAATTGATATGCGCACCGGCTCTTACATTGAACGCGCTTAAAAAATTTTGGATAAAAAAATTAATCTGCTCTTCGCAATGAGGAGCAGATTTTTTTTGTGATATAATTCGCCGCGTAAAAAATTTTTGGGGGAAAAATTTATGGCTTCAAGCAAAGGACGAATTTATTCACTGGACATGTTGCGCGGTGTGTTCGTGGCGACAATTTTTTTCTTCGACGCGCCGCCTGCCGAAATGTATCCGATACTTATGCACTCGCAATGGGAAGGTTTCACGCTGGCAGAATTTGGTTTCCCGCTGTTCGCGTTTATCATGGGCGTTTCAATGGCAATTTCACTTTCGCGCCGCAACCCGCCCTTGAAAAAACTTTTAAAACGTGTGGCGATAATTTTTGCGCTCGGAATTTTTCTCGGCACTTTGCCGCATATTTTTTCGCTGATGTTCGTTGAAAATTTTACTTTGAAAAATTTTTTCGACAGTGCGATTGTTCACGGACGATTGTTCGGAGTTTTTCAGCGGCTCGCTCTGATTTATTTGTTCGCCGTTTTGTTGGTGAGAGGAATTAAAAACGACATAAAAATTTTTGGCGCGGCATTTGTTTTGCTGGCGTTGTCTTCGGCGAGCTATCACATTTACGCGCCCGATAATCCTTTTGCCGTTGAACACAACATAAGCCGCGCAGTCGATTTTATTTTTCCCGGCGCGAATCATATTTATTTGCCGACTCACGACCCCGAAGGACTTTACGGCACGATTTCGGCGACGGCTTCGGTTTTGTTCGGCTATTTGGCAGGAAAAATTTTAATCGACAATGCAAACCTGCGCGACAGAATTTTTTTTATGATTGCGGTTGGAGTTGTGCTTTTAATTGCGGGCGGAGTTTGGAGCCGCTTTGATATTATCTGCAAAAATTTATGGACGACGCCTTACACGCTGATAAATGCGGGCGTCGATTTCATTTGGCTGGCGATTTTCATGAAACTGTTCGATTTCAAATTTCCGAAGGGAAAAATTTATGATTTGCTTATTGCCTTCGGAAGGAACCCGCTGTTTTTTTTCTTTGCAAACAGCGTGATTGTCCTTTTCCTGTTTATCCTGCCCGTCGGCGACACCAATGCTTATTTTTGGCTCCATCAACATACGACGGCAAAAATTATCTCGCCGGAATTCGGCACGACATTATTTTGTTTGCTGTGGACGATTCTTTGGTTTCCCGTTGCGGAAATTTTTCACAGGCTTAATCTCGTGATAAAAATTTGAGGAGGATTTTTCATGAAAAGAATTTATTCGCTCGATGTCCTGCGCGGGCTGGCGATTTTGATAATGATATTTGTTGACGCGCCGCCGAATTTGGACGAAATGTATCCGATTTTTGTTCACGCGCCGTGGGAAGGATTGACTTTTGCCGACTTGGCATTTCCGGGTTTCGTCTTTACAATGGGAATGTCGGCGGCGGTTTCAATGGCGCGGCGCGAACCTTCGACGCAAAAAATTTTCAAGCGGGCGGCGATTTTATTTGTGTTCGGAATTTTCTTCAACGAGATACCTTTTATCTTCGCGTATTTTTTATGGGACAATTTCACGAGCGCAGAATTTTTCGACCAAGCGATTGTTCATCTGAGAGTTTTCGGCATCCTTCAGCGGCTGGCGTTGACTTATCTTTTCGCAACTTTATTGGCGCGGGCGATTAAAAATGATGTCGGAATTTTTATCGCGTCGATTTTGCTTTTAATTTTGTCGTCGGCAGGTTTTCACGTTTACGCGCCCGAAAATCCTTTTGCCATTGAACACAACATAAGCCGCGCAGTTGATTTTATTTTTCCCGGCGCGAATCACATTTGCGAGCCGACGCATGACCCCGAAGGGCTTTATGGAACTTTTGCAAGTGTTTCGTCAATGCTTTTCGGATTTTTGGCGGGAAAAATTCTTATTGACAGAGCAAACCTGCGCGACAAAATTTTTTTGCTCGGCGCGGCTGGCATAATATTTTTTATCGCGGGTGGAATTTGGAGTTGCTTTGACATTATCGCCAAAAGAATTTGGACGGCTCCTTTCGCGCTGATAACTTCGGGCATTGAAATTTTCCTGCTCCTCGCGTTGATTTATTTGCCCGATAAAATTCCGCGCTCCAAAAAATTTTTTCAACCGCTCTGCGCCATCGGAATGAATCCGCTGTTCTTTTTCCTGCTGTCGAATATCGCGCTGTTGTTTTTCAAAATATGTCAAGTCGACGGCACGGGCGTTTATTTTTGGATTTATGAAGGCGTCTTCCGAAATATTTTCAGCCCCGAATTCGGCTCAATGATTTTTTGTCTGATTTGGAGTTTGTCTTGGCTTCCGCTCGCCGAAATTTTTTATCGGAATAAAATCGTGATAAAAATTTAAAGGACAGAGAACAAAAAAATGAAGTCGCCGAAAATTTTTCCGGCGACTTCCGTAATTTTTTTTGCATTAAACTTCTTCCACATCTTCGGGATGCTTCTTGATATATTCGCGATATTTGTTATATTCGTCCTCGAAAGATTTATCTTCGGACGCGGCAAGTTGAAAAGACATCATCGCAACCGACATAATTCTGGCGATCTCGTGCGCCGAAAAAGTTTCAACCAAGCGGGAAATTGTGCGCGCCGTCTCATCGAGCAATTCTTGATCATCGGCGGCAAAACGATTCAAAAGGAGCAAGTCAAACATTTGCTGTTCCAACGCCGACCAGCCGAGTGCGATACCTGCATTGGAATGCGGAATTCGGTCGTGAACATTAAAATCTGATTCGTCATCACCTATTTCAGGAATATAAACTTCTTCTTCGTCTTCAAAACGCGGTCTGAGCATACGGAACTCCCCCCGAAAAAATTATTGAAAAATACTGCTAAGATATTGTACTATAAGCGCAAGCAAAATGTAAAGTAAAAGCGGAGGTCGGCTATGCAAAAAATTTTGATGGGAGTCGGGGTTGTGTTGATTCTCTTGGGAATTTTCGGCGCGAGTTATACTTGGCATTACGATCACCGCGAGGTTGAGACGTTGGATAAATACGCGGCGACGGATTTTCAAGTCGGCAGGGATATTGACGGAAATTGGGAGAGTGCCACGCTCAGCCTTTGGGATTATCGTTATGACAATGCGCGGCTTTTGAATACTGTTATAGTTTTTACCGACGGTGCTCCTTGGGAGATTGAAGCTGTCACAAAGCAAACGCAAAAGGGGTTGCGCAATGAAAATAAATTATTTTTTCATTTCCCGAAGTCGAGTTTGAAGGATTTACTTTTGGCTAAGGAAATTCGCGTAAAATTTTTTTATGACAACGGGCAATCGATTGACTTGCCGCTTGGCAGAAAAGATTTGCTTGCTTGGCAACGTAAATTGCGCTGGTAGCCCCCTTTTTTCTAAAGTGGGTTCGCAAAACCATCTCGGCGGCTCGTGCCTTCGATTCATTCAAAATTATTTTTGTGTATTGAACCTACTTTTTCTTTGTTGCGCCAAAGAAAAAGTAGCAAAAAGAAACGCGCTCAGACCGGCAAGAAAACATCCTGTTTTCGTTGCCGGCGGGCGCACGTCCATGTGCGCCCGTGAACCACTTCGATTCTGTCTTCATTAAGCATTACGAATTGCTTTCAAAGGATTTTTTATGAATTCATTTTTTATCGGTCTACAATTTTTGACCAGAATTTTTGTCGTCAAGCAAAGTGTTTGGACGGAAAAAAGTTTCGGCGAATCGGTAAAATTTTTTCCTGCCGTCGGCGCGGTACTCGGAATCTTTTATGCGGCGATTGTCGGAGCGATAAATTTTTTTACGGCGGAGAACTTGCCGATTTTTACGGGCGCACTCGGTTTTTCCTTGATGATAATTTTGACGGGCGGAATCCACTGCGACGGGCTTATGGATTCGGCGGACGGTTTGTTTTCGGGGCGCGAACGAGAAAAAATTCTTCAGATTATGAAAGACAGCCGCGCAGGTTCCTTCGGCGTTGTCGCCATGATTTTAATAGCCGCGATTGAAATTTCAACGTTCGCCGAGCTCGCAAAACTTTCCGCTTGGTGGCTGTGCACGGCAATTTATTCCGCGCCGATAATCGGACGATTGATGATGGTTGTAACAATCGGAGCATTTCCCTACGCCAGAGCCGAAGGTATGGGCAAAGCTTTTGCCCGGTTCACAACGCGGCGGACGATAATTTTTGCAACATGTGAAACGATTTTATTTTTGCTCCCGCTGATTTTTTTGAGTAAAATATTTTTTCTCTGCGCGGCGGCGGCAAGCTTAATTGCTTTGATTGTGACAATAAAATTTGCCCGCTTTTCAACAGAAAAAATAGGAGGGGTCACAGGCGACATTTACGGCGCGATAACAACTTTGGCTGAAATGTTCGTGCCGATAACTTTTTTGCTGATTGGAAATTATTTGCGATGAAAATTTCTGTAAAGATGTGCGGGACTTGCGGCGAATTTGCGCAGGGATTTTATCAAGGCGAGTCGATTCTCATAACTTGTCCGATTGAAAAATTTTCGACTGTCACAATTTCCGATGAATTTTCGGGCGTCGAAGGACTCGGAGAAAAATCTCTGGCGATGCTCGACAAAGTTTTAAAATTATTCGGCGCGGAGAATTTTAATTTCGGAGTGAAGTTGACTTCGGAACTTCCTCGCGGAAAGGGCATGGCGTCTTCTTCGGCAGATTTGGCGGCGGTTGCGCAGGCAGTTGCAAAATCTTTAGGGAAAAATTTTCTGCCTGCCGAACTCGGAAAACTCTGCGCGGAAATCGAGCCGACAGACGGAATTTTTTATGAAGGCGTCGCAGCAATGAATCCTTTAACTGGACAGCTTATAAAAAAAATTCATGTCCGCGAGAAATTTTTAATCGCGGTTTTCGATTACGGCGGCGAAGTCGACACAATGAAATTTAATCGCCGAAGTGATTTTCAATTCCCCGCGCTTGACGACGAACTTGATTTTGAACTTATAAAAAAATCCGCGCAGGCGAATCAAAAGATTTTGCCTAAACGCGGGCTTAAAGAACTTATGAACTTTTCGGAAAATCTCGGAGCGGTTGCCGTCAACGTTGCGCATTCGGGAACCGTCACGGGAATTTTTTTTCATGAAAATGATTCACACATTGAAAAAAAAATCTCCGCCGTTCGACAGAGATTTGACTTCTTGAAATTTTTAATGCGAACAAAACTTTTTACTTAACGAGAAAATCAAAGTCGGATTGCGGAACCAAAGTCACGAGACCCATTATCGCCAAAATTTGTTCAAGGGCGGCGCGAGCCGTCGAAGTATTTTTTACAACAAAATCGACGTCGCGCCAATGATCAAATTCGCCCGTCTCGTCAGCCGTCTCGACGTAATATCTTATCTCGTCATTGGAACAACCTGCGCGGAGCATTCTGTCAACAAAAACTTCGTCATCAATCATCAAAAAAATCGATACAAGATCTTGATTGATAAATTTCGTCAGCTGTTTGATGCCCGAAACGTCTTGCATAATCGCGATACTGATTTTGTGATTCTGATAGGCGTCGAGCACGTCCGATTTGCGCAAGCCGTAAGAGTGCGCTTGATAAGTTGTGTTGACAATGAATTTTTCGTTCTCGTAGTCTTTGCTTTTGACGGTCTTATAAAGTTTGCGCTTATAGGCGTAGCGGTCGTCGAAAACCCGCGTGGTTATCGTCGGAATGTAATTGATTCCCATCGACACGAGCTGAGAAACCATTGTCGATTTGCCCGAAGTGTGCGGACCGAGAAAAGCGTAAATCTTATTGTTCGCCATAAAAACTCCTCCCTATTTTTTTTCTTTGGCAATGACGCGGACGGTATCTTCGTCTTCATCGATCTCCGCGCCGCAACGGGGGCAGCAGTAATATTGCGTGCCGTCGGGCAGAGAACGTTTGCCTTTGCACTTTTGGCAGAAAATCAGTGAGCAACGTTTGCACTCAAGAATTTCTCCAAAATCTTTGCGCCCGCATTTCGGACAGCTTTTGTAAGTCTCCATAAAAATTTCTCCTTTCAATAATGCGGATGAAGTTTAACGTATTCGACGGGGCGGCTCCAATCGACGTGAACGCCCGTTGCCTCCCAAAGCCGCGTCAAAACGATTTTCAAATTTTCCGCGCCGGCATTCGGATCAATATTTTCCTCCGTGAAATCCAAAAGAGTTTCATGGGGGATTTTGATTTTATGCGGCGTCGTCAAAAAATTTTCGGCAAGAGCTTTGCCTTCTTCGTTGCCCAAAGTCACGATAACTTTTTTTTCCGCCTCGTCGTATTCAACCCAGCCGAGACTGCCTTTGAAACTTATTGCCACACTGAAATTCTCCAAACAAATCATCTCCTTCAAGCAAAAATTTTTTTCAGTGACAAATTTTTTGAACGCAAGAATGAACGAATCAGCAGGAGCGCAACTGCCGCCTCTGCCAAGTCCTGCGCGGAATAAGCCAGCGAAACAAATTCTATCGGCAAAAATTTCGGTAAGAACCAAATCAACGGAACCTCCACGACCAGCGGTAATAACGCTATGACAAAATTTCGCCATTCGTCTTCCAACGCCGCCATGATTCCGCTAAGCCAAGTGTGTAGCCCCACGAACGGTTGAAGTAAAAACATCAGCCGCAGAAAAGTTATCATCTCCGGCGTTATCGGCTCGTTTTCGGCTACGAAAACATTCATTAATTCTTCCGTGAAAATCATCAACGCGACATAAATTGCAAATGTCAAAATCATCGTCAAGAAAAATCCGTAGCGCATGACCCGCAGATAATGTTTTTCCTTTTTCTCTGCGAAAAGTCGGCTGATTAACGGTTGAATGCCCGTGTCCAAGCCGTTCAGCGGAAGATAAACGAACGTTAAAATTATGTTCGCGATTGTCGCCGCCGCCAATAAATTTGCCGCGTCATAATGCAGAAGCGTTGCGTTCAAAAAATATTCGATAAAACACATCATCACCGTCGCGAGTGCAAAACCCGCGCCGATTTTTACTTCCTGCCAAATGTATTCGAGACTTCCCAAGCTCCATGTCGTTGAAAATTTTTGTCGCGAATATTTGAAATACCAAAAAGTTATCGCCGTTCCGAGAATTTGAGCCAATACGGTTGCGAACGCCGCGCCTTGCATTCCCCAGCCGAAGCCGATTATAAACAGCGCGTCCAAAATTATGTTCGCAAGCGACGTTGAGCCGACCAGATAAAAAACATGGGACGGCTTTTCGACGCAACGCATGAAAGCTCCCGTCAAGTAAACCGTCAGCAGGAACGGCACGCCGCAAAAATTTATTCGCAGAAAGGAAATTGCCAAGTCGATTATGTGTTGCTCGTCAGGATTGTCGGCAAGAGCAGACAGCAACGGCTCGATAAAAATATTTCCGACAACCGCAACGATTATTCCGATAACGAACGCGCAGATATAATTGCTCCGCATAATTTTTTCGGCAAGAGTTTTATTGCCCGCGCCGATTATTTGCGAGACGACAGCCGAGCCGCCCGTTTCAAAGAGCGTGGCAAGGGCAAGGAAAATCATCGTTATGGGATAAACCAACGCCATTGCCTCAAGCCCGCTCGTGCCGACCCAATTTCCAATAAAAAAGCCGTCCGTCGTCGTGTAAATGCTCATTGCAACCAGCGCGGCGAAAGTCGAACCGCCGTATTTGATAATTTCGCCGATTGTCGAGAAAAAATCTTCTTGCAAAATTTATTCCTCCAAATTGAAAATCTGCGCGAAGCCCGTCATTTCCAAAACTTCTCTGACTCGCCCGCCGATATTTTTAATTGTCATTGCTCCGCTCTGCGCTTTGATTTTCTTAAACGCCGCAACCAAAATTTTTAAGCCCGAAGAAGAAATATATTCCAAGCCGTCCAAGTCGAAGATAATTTTTTCTGCGCCGTCCAATGCCGACAAAATTTTTTCCTTTGAAGTATTCGCCGCGTCCGTGTTGAGTTTGCCCGAAAGTTTTATCGTCAAATCTTTTCCGAGCCGTTCGGAAGAAATTTTTAAGCCTTGATTCTCTTGCGTTTGGATTGTCGGAAATTCCTTCGCGCCCGTGTAAGTCACGACGAATTTTTTCAGCATGACCAAAGGATACAAATGCTCCTTGAAAAAGCGCAAATTTTCTTCGCCCACGTCGTCCATAATGTTTTGCGTCAAAATGCCGCGCTCCAAATTTATCTTCGCGTCATACCAGTAAGCAAATTGATTCGCGCCGACAAAATTATAATCAGCCTTCGCAAAGGGCGAGATTGAGTGCGTCTCGTCTATTTGTTCGTCCAAACAATAAGCGACAATCTTTCCTTCCACGCGCACGACAAAGCCATAAAGATTTTTCAGCTCGTTCCAATGCTCCAGCGCGAACAGGAAATTTGAATCGTCATCTTGCGCAAAATCGATGTTCTCGGCGCGGCTTTGAAGATTTTCTTCCGCACCGCTTTGAAACGCCCGCAACTCGTCAAAAATTTTGGGCGAAATCTCTTCGACCGTGTAATTATATTTTTTCTCAAAAGAATTGCGCCCCTGACGAATGCTTTTCAATTTTTTGCCTTCAAGATTTTTCATGCGGTCGAGATACAAAATATAATCCCAATAATCGCGGTCTTCCTCAATCTCAATCGCCGAGCCGAGTTCGCGTTGCCAAATCTTAAGCAAATATTCCGGAACGAGATTAAAGACAGTACCGGCGGGCACATGTTCCGCAAAAACTTTCTGCCAATTAATTTCGTCCCAATCGCCGACAGGTGCTCCAAAAAATTCTGTGTCGCCAATAGAAAATTTATGCCAGCAAAGATTATCGACGTAAGCACGCCGAACATCATATTTTTCTTTGGCGGCGAGAACCATCATCGGCGAAGCATTGGACGGAATTTGAATGCAACGCTTGAGATATTCCAAATAACGGACGTTGTCTTCCATGCCGAAGTCTTTAAACTCAATCATCGTTTGAACTCCTTCCTAAATAAACTGCCGCATACATTACGGGTAAAACCAACAGCGTTAAAACAGTCGCAACCAACAAGCCGCCCGCTATCGCAACCGCCATCGGTCCCCAAAATGCACTTATCATCAGCGGCAACATTCCCAAAATCGCCGCCGCCGCCGTCAGCATTATCGGGCGAAACCTCAAAAT
>FLNX01002228.1_pt1 | contig 43302 bp, 43 predicted proteins | sample 1140341 | NCBI WGS metagenome assembly FLNX01 (sample SAMEA3878208, study PRJEB12797) | bioreactor metagenome | biome: Moose rumen | place: Sweden | collected 2011-10 | reverse complement strand
CTTTTCGGCGGAAAATTTTTAACCGAAAAAATTCAAAAGACATTGCAAGACGCCTGCGCGTTGCGGGAAATTCGGGCGCAATAACGGAGTTGAAAAATTTTTGACGGAGATTCATTTTGCGGGGCTTCGGCACTCTGATTAATGTTGCGGGAATAATTATCGGCGGGCTGATTGGGCTTTTCGGCGGAAAATTTTTAACCGAAAAAATTCAAAAGACCTTGCAAGACGCCTGCGCGTTGCGGGAAATTCGGGCGCGGTAACGGAGTTGGAAAATTTTTGACGGAGATTCATTTTGCGGGGCTCGGCACTCTGATTAATGTTGCGGGAATAATTGTCGGCGGGCTGATCGGACTTTTCGGCGGGAAATTTTTAACCGAAAAAATTCAAAAGACATTGCAAGATGCCTGCGCATTGGCGGTAATTTTTCTCGGCGCGGACGGTGCTTTGAAAAATTTGGATACAATGCTTTTAATCACGAGTTTAATCGGCGGCGGCTTAATCGGAGAGATCATTGACATTGACGGCAAATTTGAACGGTTTGGAATTTGGCTCCGTGAAAAGTCGGGCAATGACGGAGATACAAAATTTGTTGATGCATTTGTTACGGCGTCACTGACAGTTTGCATTGGGGCGATGGCGGTTATCGGCGCGATTAATGACAGACTTTTGAACGATGCCACAATTTTAATCGCCAAAGCCGCGCTTGACTTGATTATAATTTTGGTGATGACGGCGAGTCTCGGCAAGGGCTGTATTTTTTCTTTTGTAAGCGTCGGGCTTTTTCAAGGCGCGATAACTTTCTGCGCGGGCTTTTTGGAACCGTTTATGACGGAAGTCGCGCTTGCAAATCTTTCCGGCGTCGGGAGCATTTTAATTTTCGCCGTCGGAGTAAATCTGCTTTTCCCCGATAAAAAAATCAGAGTGGCAAATTTTTTACCCGCATTGATTATTGCCTGTTTATGGAGGTAAGTTATGACAAAAATTATTTTCGTATGTTTCGGGAATATCTGTCGTTCGCCGATGGCGGAATTTGTCATGAAACATTTGGTTGCCCGCGCAGGTCTCGAAAAAGATTTCTTGATTAAATCTGCAGGCTGTCATCCTTCGGTTGGAACGCCCGTTTCCGAAGGTACGGTTGACGAATTGATAAAAAATAATGTTCCTTTCACGCCGCGCACGTCGAAACTTTTGGACAAGAGCGATTACAAAAAGTTTGATTATCTCATCGGAATGGATCGTTACAACGTTGCGGACATGAAAGATATTTGCGGCGGCGACCCCGACAATAAAATTTTTCTGCTTATGAATTTTGCGAACGAAAATCGCGACGTTGCCGACCCGTATTACACTTACGATTATGAAGAAACCTACAAAGATTGTGTAATCGGTTGCGAAGCGTTGCTTAAAAAAATTTTGGCGCACGAAAAATAAATTGAATATAAATCTTCCATATGATAAAATAAATTTATGTGGAAGATTTTTTTTCATGTGAGGAGGAAAATTTATGATTAGGAGGATTCTAATTGCAAATCGCGGAGAAATTGCCGTGCGCGTCATTCGTACCTGTCAAGAGTTGGGGATTGAGACGGTGGCGATTTATTCGGACGCGGACAAAGAAGCTCTTCATGCGCAGTTGGCTGATGTTCGTTATCGCGTCGGCACGGAAGATGCCTTCGACAGTTATTTGAACAAAGAAGCGATAATCGAGGCGGCGAAGACGACGGAGGCGGACGCAGTTCATCCCGGCTACGGTTTTTTGTCGGAGGACGCGGACTTTGCACAAATGGTAGTTGATGCGGGCATGACTTGGATTGGACCTCTGCCCGAAACAATTAAACTCGTCGGCGACAAAGATGCGGCGCGGGCGTCAATGGTTCCTTCGGGCATTCCTATGGCAAAAGGTTCCGAGCCTTTGACAAGCAACACAATGGCGGTCAAAGCGGCGGCAGAAGTCGGTTATCCCGTCATTTTGAAACCTGTATCGGGCGGCGGCGGCAAAGGCATGTTCATTGTCCGCAGTGAGGAAGAACTTCATCACGTCTTGGGGCTTGTCGACGTTAAGAAGACCAGATTTTATTTTGAACATTACATTGAACGTTCGCGGCACATTGAAGTTCAAGTTGTGGCGGATAATTTCGGCAGTGTAATTCATCTCGGCGAGCGTGAATGTTCAATCCAACGTCGCAACCAAAAACTTTTGGAAGAATCTCCGTCGATAGCTTTGACGCCCGAAATGAGAGAATATGTCGGCAAGCTGGCAGTCAAGGCGGCGAAGAGCGTTCACTATTCCAATATCGGCACGGTAGAATTTTTGTTGGACTTGGCGACGAACGAATTTTATTTCATGGAAATTAATCCGCGCATACAAGTTGAGCACGGCATAACGGAAGCCGTCACGGGAATTGATTTGGTAAGAACACAAATTCGTGTGGCGTCGGGCGAGCCGCTTGATTTTTCTCAAGCGGACGTAAAATTCACGGGACATGCGATTGAGTGCAGAATCAATGCCGAAGATCCCGACAGAAAATTTATGCCGACGCCCGGCAAAATCGAATTTCTTCACGAACCTTCGGGACCTCGCGTGAGATTTGACAGCGGAGTTACGGCGGGTTTGTCGATTGAGCCTTATTACGATTCTTTAATTGCGAAATTGATTGTGCACGGCAGAACACGCGGCGACGCCATCAGAATTATGCGTCGGGCTTTGAACGAGTTCATGTTGAAGGGCGAAGATAATTTTGTCAAAACGACGGTTCCGCTCCATCAACAAATCCTTGATGACGAATGGTTCTGCACAGGCAATATCGACACGCAATTTATAAAACATCGGCTTCCTATTTATGCGGCGGCTCCGAAGAAACTTACATTGGAAGACAAAATGGATCCCGAACTTGCCGAGCGGTTGGCACGCGGCGGCGGACGCATCAGCATTGACTACGCTTAAAAAAATTAGGAATGAGTAATTCATAATACGAAATGAAAAAGATTTACAGCGGGTGGTAAAGACACGGGCGCACAGGGATGTGCGCCCGCCGGCAACGAAAACAGGATGTTTTCTTGCCGGTCTAAGCGCGTTTCTTTTTGCTACTTTTTCTTTGGCGCAACAAAGAAAAAGTAGTTTAAAAATAAAATTCATGATTGAAAGAATCGAAGTTGACGATACGCCGAGAGGGTTTTGCGAATCCACTTTTTGAAAAAAGGGGATAAATCTCCCGATATTGGTGATTAGAATGCTAATCACTTTTTTTGTGCGGCAATGAAGGAACTTTAGCAAGTCGGGCGAATATTAGCCAATAATTGTTTTGAAACGGTTGACGGCGCGAGCCGAAAACGTAAAATAATTTCAGCCAAAGGGAGGCGTCCAAAGTGATTCGGGTTTTGATTGCTGATGACTCGGCTTTTATGCGAAAAGTCCTCTCTGATTTATTCAAAGGTCAAAGTGACTTCGAGGTAGTCGGCACGGCGGTGAACGGACAAGATGCCATTGAAAAGGTAAAAAGATTTCAGCCCGACGTATTGACGCTGGACGTTGTCATGCCGATAATGGACGGGTTGACTGCACTTGCGGTTATCATGGAGCAATGCCCGTTACCGGTCGTCATGATAAGTTCCGCCACTCAAAAAGGTACAAACGAAACAATTCGTGCGCTTGCTTTGGGAGCGGTTGACTTCGTCAGCAAAGCGGGCGGTGCCATTTCAAAAATCGACACGATAAAAGATGAAATTTTGGCGAAGTGCCGATTGGCGGCAAAGTCTCATGCAAAAAAAAATATCGCCGCGAGCAGTCCGATTGTCTATAAGCCGAAACCTTCAAACATTGAACCGCCGACACGCCGAGTGGAAGTCAGACGCAGAACGGGGCTCGTTCTCGGACAAAAACCGACGATTAATTATGTGCCGAATACAACCGCGCCTGTCAAAAGAATTATTCCCGGCACGGGCAAAAAAATTGTGACAATCGGAACTTCGACGGGCGGACCTCAAGCACTTCAGGCAGTCATAACGCGTTTGCCCGGCAATCTTCCCTGCGGAGTAGTGGTTGTTCAACACATGCCCGCAGGTTTCACGAGATCTTTGGCGGAAAGATTAAATTCAATCAGCGAAATAGCAGTCAAGGAGGCGGAAAACGACGAAATTATAAAACCGGGACAAGTGTACATTGCGCCGGGCGATTATCATTTGCGAATTGCGCCGGCGGCGGGCGGCGAACGAAAAATTGTTTTGAGTCAAGAGCCGCGTGTCGGCAACCTTCGCCCGACTGTCAATTACATGTTTGATTCTGCCGCGCAATTCGGCAGAGATTTGGTCTCGGTTATAATGACGGGCATGGGCTCGGACGGTTACGAGGGCATGAAAAAAATAAAGGCAACCGGCGGCTATTCGATAGCTCAAGACGAAAGCAGTTGCGTTGTTTACGGAATGCCAAAAGCGGTCGTTGACGCGGGACTTGCCGACGAGATTCGACCTTTGAATAAAATCGCCGAAGCTATCGTTGAAGCAGTAAGGCGGTAAAGGGACAAAGGAAAAGGGAGAAGGGAAAAGAGGTTTGGATTGTGCATTATAAGGATTTAATCGTTTGGCAGAAAGCGATGGATTTGACAACGGAAATTTATCGTCTGACAAAAAAATTGCCGAAAGAAGAACTCTACGGGCTGACCAATCAAATGAGACGTGCCGCAGTTTCAATTCCGTCAAACATTGCAGAAGGCAACGCACGTTTTTCTACGAAAGATTATTTAAGATTTTTGTCCATGTCACGCGGCTCGAAGGCAGAGCTTGAAACTCAACTGTTGCTGTGTATCAGACTGAATTACTTGGTGCAAGAAGATATTGATTCTGCATTGTCATTGCTTAATGAAATTGAACGAATGCTTAATTCAATGATTACGAAACTAAGGGAAAAGGAAAAAAGCACAAGGGATTAAGGAAAAACTTTTCCCATATCCCATATCCCTTCTCCCATTTCCCTTAAAAGGAGGCTTTTAAATGGAAACCAATCAGTACATGGATATGTTTCTCGACGAGTCGCATGAACATTTGCAATCGCTCAACGACGGCTTGCTCGGCTTGGAAGATAATGCTGAGGATTTATCCATTCTCAATGAAATTTTCCGAAATGCGCACACGTTGAAGGGCATGTCGGCGACAATGGGTTATAACAAGATCGCCGAGCTTACCCACGAAATGGAAGACGTGCTCGACATGTTGCGCAAGGAACAGTTGGCGGTAACAGGCGACATTATCGATACGCTGTTCAAGTGTATTGACTCGCTGGAGCAAATGATAAACAACGTGGCAAACGGCGACCCCGAAGATCTTATCGATGTATCGGATTTGGTTGCGAAATTATCTGCCATTCTGCGCGGCGAAGGTGCTTCTGGTGCTCCTGCGGCGACTTCGACTGCGACTGCCGCCCCTGCCGAGCAAACTGCCGCTCCCGTTGAAACTTCCGGCGCAGTTTCTTCAGATGCTCCCGTTGATTTATCCGAGACGGAGAAAAAACTTATTTCCGAAGCGGAAAAAACGGGAATGCACGGAGTTTATTTAAAAGTCACGTTGGCTGAATCCTGCCTTTTGAAATCTGCGCGGTCGTATATGGTAATGAATGCGCTTGAGGAAATCGGCGAAGTCATTCGCACAATTCCGCCCGCCGAAGATTTGGAACAGGAAGCTTTTGAACGTTCGTTTGAAGTCATTTTGGTAACGGCATCAGAAGAAGAAGTTGTTCGAGATGCGGTTATGGGCATTTCGGAAATAGAAAACGCCGAAACTCAAATTATAAAATTCGGAGCGGCGGCACCTGCCCCGGCTCCCGCGCCCGCGCCGGCTGTCGAACAAAAATCAACTTCCTCATCGGCGGCAACAACACCCGCGCCTGCACCTGCGCCCATTACTCAAAAATCTTCGTCTTCGTCTGCAACCAATACGCAACAAAAATCTTCGGGCGGCGGCGGTTCCTCTCAAAATGCGGCGGCGCAAAAGAAAAGTCATGCGGGACAATCCGTCCGCGTCGACATTGACAAGCTCGATACCCTTATGAATTTAATGGGCGAATTGGTTATCAACAAAGTTCGTCTTGAACAAATCGGACAAGTTCACCGCCTTTCTGAACTTACGGAAACTTTGGAGCAAATGGATCGCGTGACGACAGACCTTCAAAATATCGTCATGAAAGTCCGCATGGTTCCCGTCAGCCAAGTCTTTAACCGTTTTCCGCGCATGGTTCGCGACGTTACAAAGGAACTCAACAAAGAAATTAATTTGACAATCGAAGGCGAGGACACCGAGCTTGACCGCACGGTTATTGACGAGATCGGCGATCCCATCATGCATCTTTTGAGAAATTCTCTGGATCATGGAATTGAAATGCCCGATGAGCGCGAGGCTAAAGGAAAACCCCGCGTCGGCGAAGTCGGACTTATCGCCCGTCATGAAGGAAATAACGTCGTTATTATGGTTACAGACGACGGCAAAGGCATTGACGCCGATATTATTCGCCGCAAAGCGGTTGAAAAAGGGCTTTTCAGTCAAGAAGAAGTCGACCAAATGGATGACGCGGACGCCGTCAGAATCGTTTTTCTGCCCGGCTTTTCCACTGCCGAAAAAATCAGCGACATTTCCGGGCGCGGCGTCGGCATGGACGTTGTCAAGAGCAAAATTGAATCTTTAAGCGGTCAAGTCGACGTTGAAACTCATGTTAATGAAGGCTCCATTTTCAAAATCAAATTGCCGTTGACTTTGGCGATTATTCAAGCAATGCTCGTGCAAGTTCAAAATGAAATGTACGCAATTCCGCTCGCCTCAATCGACAGCACACTCAGCGTTCAGCCGACCGATATTCGCACTGTGCAAAATAATGAAGTTATCGTCCTGCGCGGCGAAATTATCCCGATAATCCGCATAGAAGAAACGTTGATGGTTCCGCATGTCAGAGATGCGCACGACTTGTTTGTTGTCGTGGTACATGCAGGCGATTCAAAGGCGGGCATTGTCGTTGATAAATTAATCGGGCAGCAGGAAATTGTTATAAAGACTTTGGGCAATTTGTTCATGGGCTTGAAGATGTTCTCAGGCGCGACGGTTCTCGGCGACGGCAGAGTTGCCTTGATTCTCGACGTTGCGACAATGCTGAACTAATTAGTAATAAGGAATTAGGAATTAGTAATGAAGGCACGATTTTAATTCCTAATTCCTAATTCATAATTCCTAATTATCAAAAAGGGGGAGGATTTTTTTATGGCTAAAGACAGCGTGGCAAATAAACCTACTGCAATCGACGACGGAGAAGAAACAATAGCTATGCAGGTTGTCGCCTTCAAACTGCGCGACGAGGAATACGGAGTAAATATTTTTCAGGTGCAAGATATTAACGATATGTCCGATATAACCCGCGTACCCTTCGCTGCAAGTTTCGTAAAAGGCGTTATCAATCAGCGCGGCTCGGTCATGCCCGTTATCGATTTGAAAAAACGCTTGGGCATTGAAGAGACGCCTTACACCAAAACCGCAAGAATTGTTACCGTTATCGTTGGTGACTTGCAAGTCGGTATGTTGGTTGACTCCGTCTCGGAAGTTTTGACAATTCGTTCCAAACTCGTCGATCCGAAAAAAACCGTCAGCGATAAGGCAATGGAAAAATTTTTAAGCGGTATCGGCAATATCGACGGGCGACTCGTTACAATGCTCAATCTTGAAGAAATCGTCGGCGTAAGCTGAAACCTATAACCTATAACCTATAACCTAAAACCTATAACCTAAACAAGAGGTGTTATTTAAATGATTGATGAATTCGATTTGACTCCGGCGCAACTCGATGCAATGCGCGAAATCGGAAATATCGGCGCGGGCAACTCGGCTACGGCTCTTTCACAAATCGTCAACAAAAAAATTGATATGAATGTTCCCAGAGTTTCGGTTATCCCGATTGAAGATGTTCCCGACCTCGTGGGCGGTCCCGATGCAATTATTGTCGCCGTGTTCCTTCGCGTTTACGGCAAAGCTCCAAGCAACATTCTTTTCCTTATGCCGAAGGAAAATGCTTTTTATCTCGCCGATGATTTATTGGGCAAACCGCACGGCACGACACAAGAACTTGACGAAATGAGTGTCTCGGCAATAAAAGAAGTGGGAAACATTTTGTCGGGCTCGTATTTAAATGCATTTTCACACTTCACGAATATCTCAATGTTGCCTTCAATCCCGTCTTTGGCAATGGATATGGCAGGAGCAATTTTAAATATTGTACTGGTTCAGCTGGGGCAAATGGGCGACCGCGCAATGGTTATCGAAACAAAATTCTTGGCAGAAGACGACAGCATTAACGGACACTTCTTCCTTGTTCCCGATCCCGGCTCGCTGGGTACTATTGTCAAGGCAGTGGGGGTTGAATAATTATGGCAAACCTCGTTAAAGTGGGTATGGCTGATTACAAAGTTGGGCGCAGTCCGTCTACCCTGATAAGTTACGGCTTGGGCTCGTGTATCGGCGTTTCGCTTTATGATCCGATAAGAAAAATCGGCGGGCTTCTCCATATTATGTTGCCCGACAGCACACAAGCTCGCGCCAGCGACAATCCCGCGAAATTTGCCGACACGGGAATTCCGCTTATGATTAATGATGTTGTCGCGTTGGGAGCTTCAAAAGCCCGCCTTGTAGCAAAAATCGCGGGCGGCGCGCAGATGTTTGCTTTTTCCAATGCAACCGACATTATGAAAGTCGGAACCAGAAATGCCGAGACTTGCAAACAAATTTTAAGAAGGAACGGAATAAAAGTTATCGCGGAGGATACGGGCGGCACTTACGGGCGCACTGTTTCAATAGACTTGGCGACGGGCTCTTACAAAGTCAAAACCATTGATCGCGGCGAAAAAGATATTTAAGTCAGGTGTTGTAAACTGTGACGGAACTTTACGATTATCTTGAAGAAATAATGCCAATCAAAAGAGTGCTCTTTTCACTGGCGGTCGGCATAATCTCATTGTTTATCGTACTAATATCGGGGCTGACAAGTGATGTCGTGCGTTCGGAAACAATAGCGTCACGAGCCTTTTCAGCCTTTTCTTTTACAGCTTTGGCGAGTTTCATTCTTTTGATGAGCGGCGAGGAATATGCGATTTTCAGAACCGACAGAGAGCTTGAACGCTTCATTGACGACGCGCCGCTTGCGGAAACCGGCGAAGACTTTGACAGAGAAGAATATCTTCACGAAGATGAAGAAGAAATTTCCAATGAGATTAACGCCGAATTTAAAAATGAACCTGTGGTTGAAATTGAGCAGGATGAAAATTTTCGTCCGATAGATATTGGCAACTTCTCAAATCAAAATTAGTGGCTGTTGGCAAACTTTATAGGTGACGGTTATTTTTCCGCTTGACGTTGTTGTTGCGCGCTATACGTACCTTAGTACGCCGTCGCGCTTACGCCTCGTCAATCGAAAAGATTCCTCGTCACTTTATGACTTTGAATTTACCAACACGCTCTAAAAATTTCGCGCTTGCGAGGGACGGTGATTGACTATGGAAAGTGACGCGAAAAAAGACATGACGCCGTTATGGCTGAAATACAGGGAGACAAAATCGGTTGATTTGCGAAATGAGATCGCCGAACATTATTTGCAACTCGTCAAGATTGTTTGCGGGCGATTGGCAGTGAGTCTTCCGCCGCATTTGGACAGGGACGATCTTTTGAGCAGCGGTTTTTTCGGGTTGCTTGACGCGATTGACCGTTTTGACGTTACGCGGAACATAAAATTTGAAACTTATGCGGGCGTGAGGATTCGCGGGGCGATTTTGGATTATCTCCGCTCAAAAGATTGGATACCCGTTACGATGCGCCAGAGGATTCGCAAATACGAACAAACGGTTTGCAAATTGGAAAACGAGCTCGGACGGTCGGCGACGGATGAAGAAGTGGCGGCGGCATTGGAAATTTCTGTTGAGGAACTTCAGACGCTGATTAATCAATGCAATTCGGCGACGGTTATTCCGTTGGAAGAATATCTCCAAACGGACGTAGCCGAAGCGATAGATACAAATCCTTCAAACTCAACGGAATTTTTCGAGCTTAAAGAGACATTGGCAAAAGCGATTGAACGTCTGCCGCAAAAGGAGCGGACGGTCATATCGCTTTACTATTACGAAGAATTGACGCTGAAAGAAATTGCTTTGATTCTGAACTTGAGCGAGGCGCGAATTTCGCAGTTGCACACGAAGGCGATTTTCAGAATGCGCGGCTATCTTGCGCAGAGCAGAGACGAATTGACTTTATAAAATGCGCCGTAAGACTCTTGGGGATATTAAAGCTTGAAATGTTAAAATAAGCCTAAAGGGTTGGGGCAACAACCCATACAGGAGACCGAGTAAGACTTCGCCTTCATTAGAAGCGTCGGTTGCTGATAGTAGAATCCCCCGCATTTAGGCGTGGGGAGTTTGTCAAGAAAAACAATGCGCGGACATTCGGCGCACAAAAGGAGAATTTTTTTTAAGGAAAGGAGGACGCCGGATGAGCGAAAAACTTATCTTGGGCGGTCCGCAAGCCGGTTATAAATATGAGTTCAAAGCGGACGGCGTTTATCTGACGATTTATCCGAGTGTTGACGGCGAACGACTTTTTGAACTGTCCGATATGCGCCAAATTCTGCGAGAGTGTAAAGTTCTGGATTATGATGTCGGAATTCTTTCGCGGACAATGCGCGAGGCGAACGGCAAGCCGCAAAAAATTTCGGAGCCTGTAGAAATTACTGCGCGGGAATTGGAGATAATCGAAGGCGGCGAAAGTCTTGAGGACAGAAAAGAGGAATTCGAGCCTTACGCAAAACTTATCGTCGAATTGAGCCGCGACAAAATGAAGGCAACCGTAAGATACGATACACGGGAAGGAGCGCGCCTGCCGACAAAAGAAATGGTTATGGCGGCTTTAACCGAAGCGGGAATTACTTACGGCATTGATGAAGAAGCGATTGAACGCGGCATAGGAAGTTTAACGCCTTTCACTGCCGCCGAAGGACTCCCGCCCGTCAACGGAGAAAACGCTTACATTGACAGGAAATTTGATTTGGGCGTTCAAGGCAGACCCGTTGTCGATGAATATGACAAGGTTGATTATAAAGATTTAAATCTTTTCGTGCTCGCCAAAGAAAATCAGACATTGGCAATTCGCATTCCTCAAACAAAAGGCACGAACGGAAAAAATGTTTTGGGAGAAATTGTTCCCGCGCAAAACGGACGTCCAATTCCCATGCCCGAAGGCAGAAATACAAAAGTCGTCGGCGAACACAGATTAATTGCCACAGCGAACGGACAAATTATCGATAAGGGCTCGCGAATCAGCGTTGACCCGCGCTTGACAATAAAAGGATCAATCGGGGTTTCGACGGGTGATGTCGAGTTTGACGGCACAATTCAAATCGGCGGCAACGTCGAACAAGGTTTTAAAGTCAAAGCGACGGGCGACATTGAAATAAAAGGTTCAGTCAACGGCGGCGAAGTCACGGGGCGCAACGTTTACATAAGCGGCGGAATCACAGGCGCAGACAGAGCAAAAGTTTTCGCAGAGCATGATGTCCGTACAGCCTTCGCCGAAAACGCGCTGATTGAGGCGGGCAATGACGTTTACATTTCCGACATAGCTTATCATTCCCAAATCCGCGCAGGCAAAAAAATTATTATGGAAGACAAGCACGGGCAAATTACGGGCGGGCACGTCGTGGCGGGCGAAGAAATCAGCGTTAAAGTTATCGGCAACTCCGCCTTTGTCGTTACGAGAGTTTCTGTCGGCGTTGATCCCACTTTGCAAAAGGAATATCAAGACTTGAGAAAATCCTACAAAGAATCCAAGAGACGCTTGACGCAGATAACTCAAACGCTCAACACGCTGTCGAAGATTGACATAAACAAATTGCCCAAAGCCCGCGTCGAAATGATAACGCAGTTGACTCGTTCGCAATTTCCGCTTGCGGGACAGATTAAACGTGACGAGAAAAGAATTTTGGAGATTGAGGCGCAACTGGCGAACATGAAAAACGGACGAATCAGAGCGAGTGCCACAATTTATCCCGGAACGCGCCTTGCCGTCAACAACATTTTGAAAAACATTCAATCGGAATATAAACACTGCACAATTTTTTTGAACTCGGAGGGCGATGTCGAAGTCGGACCTTACTGATTGAAAGGAGGAAACAAAAATGGAATTGGCACCGGTTGGAGTGCAGATGACTTATGCCAATGCGGGCAACGCGGCACAAGTTCAGCACAATTTAAATCATGCGTCGGCATTGCAACAGGATTTTCAGGCAGTGCGCGAAAAAAATGATGCCGAGCTTAAGCAAAAACAAGTTCGCAACAAAGATGATTCTGAGGACGGAAAAATTAAAGATGATCCCGAAAGAAACCGTCGCAACGGCGGCTATTACTACAGGAGCAGGAGGGAACCGCCCGATTTTGAAGAAGAAGGCGATACCTATGCGGTTGATCCGAGACGCGGACATTTTTTGGATATTTCGCTGTAACCGCAAGTTGGTGATGCAATGATTATCGAATTAATGTTAGTGCTTGTCGTTGTCGGCGCGGGAATGATTTTTGTTGCTTGGTCGAACACGCGCCGCCGCAAGCAAGATGCTTTGGAGCGCAGAGAAGTTGAAAATTCGACGGGCAAACTCAAAAAAGAATTGGAGCGCACGGCAACCGAAATTATCGGGCGAATAGAAAACCACGTTGCGCACATTGAAAGTATTTTGGATGATTCCGAAAACAATCGAACGCAACTTGAAGGACGCGTTGCCGAGTTAAAAAAATTACTCAAAAAAGCGGAGGGACAATCCGTCGAGATAAGAGATTTATTGGCAAGGTTGGAAGATACAAGCGCGGAATTTGAAGTTATGCAAAGGAAAATGGAAACTCTGGAACGAAAATTAAATTTGATAATGGCGACGCCCCTTCCCGTGCAACAACCCGTTACAATTCCGCAAATGACGCCGCCGATAATCAATCCGCTTATAACAACGCCGATAACTTCGCCGATACCGCCCGCGCCGATTTCGACGATGCCCGTAAATAATCCGATACCGCCGATGAATCCGCCGATAAACAAACCGCTCGCGCCCGTGACGACGCCTGCGCCGATAAATCCCGCGCCGCCCGTTCAGATAACAACGACGCCGCCCGCTCCGCCGATGAATCCTCTCGGACCGATAACAATGCCGTCCGCAATGAGAACTTCAAATGCGGATAAAGAATTCGATGAAATTTTGGAAGAAAAAGTTTCGGAGCCGCCAAAATCTGAAGAACGTCCGCCGCGAGAATCAATCGTCCTTTCGCCCGAAAATAAACAGCCCGTCAAAGCCGTTGATGCCGACCCGGTAAAAATCGAGGCGACGCGCAAAAGATTAACCGAAGCTTCAGCGGAAATGGCAAATAATCCGCCCGAAGAAATTTCCGAAGTCGAAGAAACTCAGTTTAAGGATTTAAAAAAGAAGCGGGCAAAACGAGTAGCCAAACGCGACGTGAGAAAAGCGGCAATCGAGGCGATAAAAGCTGTGGAAAAACAAAGCGAGCTTGAATCAAAACCCGTCGCGGAACCGAAAAAAATTTCTCCGCCCGAAAAAACCAAGCCGATTGAAAAAAAAGAACAAGTTCCCGAACGCCGCGATTTGAAATTGGAAACGACAGACTCGGCGATAATCAAGGAAATGTTGTTGGCGGGAATGACAATCGAAGAAATTGCGCGAGAAACGGGCTTGGGCAGAGGCGCGATAGAATTAATTCAGGAAATGACAAGACGACAGCTGGACAGAAAATAAAAAAGCCGCTCACAACGAGCGGAATTTTTTTTATATCGGCGCGGCGAGCTAATCCGAAATTAAAAGTTGCTTTGCACAAGCGCAAGATTTTTGCTATTATTCACAGCGTCGAGAAAAGTTTTGGAGGGAGAAAAATTTTTTATGATTGAGCCGAAAATTTCCGTTGTCATTCCCATGTACAATGCCGAGAAGTTTATTCGTCAATGCTTAATCAGCGTGTTGTCCTCGAAATTTAAAGATTATGAAGTTCTTGTTGTCGACGACTGCTCTACAGATAAAAGCGTTGAAGAGGTAAAAAAACTTTTGCCGCACTTCGACGGGCGATTGAAGATTTTAAGCACGGAGAAAAATTCCGGTTGCGCAGGTGTTCCGAGAAATGTCGGAATAAAAAATGCGGCGGGCAAATACATTACTTTCATTGATAATGACGATATGATTTTGCCGACGGCTCTCGGAGATTTTTTTGAATCAGCCGAAAAATTTAAGGCGGAGGTCGTTCATACAGTCAAAGCTTTTGTTTTTTATGATTCGGAGGGAAAAATTTTCAACCGCGCAGATTTGCAACTTCAAAGCGATCTTTCCGATGATTTTTCTGCGACGCCGCGACTTGAGACTGAAGATTTACACAAGCGCATGAAAGATTATGTTGAGGAAAAATATTTTTGGTTGCCTTGGGGAAAATTTTTTCGCCGAGATTTTTTGCTTGAAAACAAAATCGATTTTCCAAAAATGACGCATTCGGAAGATATAATTTTTTGTTTCAAGTGCTTGTGTCTCGCCAAAAAATATTTGCGTATCCCCAATGCCACAAACATTCACAGAATTCGCAACGATTCACTTTCCAAAAAATTTATCAATCCGAATGAAGGCGCAAAATTTTTTCTGAACGTCATAACCCGTGTTGTATCTTTGACGGATGAATTTATGAACGGGCTTGAATTTTTTAAAGCAAATCCCGACGTTCGCCGTGATGTTCTTAAGTTTTTGGTTGACAAGCACTTTTCGTTCAATAAATATCTTTTTAAAGGTTTGGAGCCCTATGAAGTACAGAAAAATTTTTATGAAGAACTTCAAAATCCCGAACTCGATTCAAAAGGAAAAAATCTTGTCGCCGCGTATTTCTTTACGGAACAAGCTTTAATGAGGTGATTAAATGATAATGACGGGAGCAAAGGCAATAGTCGAATGTCTTCGCGAACGGGGCGTTGACATTATTTTCGGCTATCCCGGCGGAATGATTCTTCCGCTTTACGACGCACTTGTTGACGAAAAAGAGATCAAACAAATTTTGGTGACGCACGAACAAAATGCGGCACATGCGGCGGACGGTTATGCGCGGGCGACGGGCAAAGTCGGAGTTTGTATGGCGACTTCGGGACCGGGCGCGACAAATTTAGTCACGGGAATAGCAACGGCATTCATGGATTCAATTCCCGTCGTGGCGATAACGGGACAAGTCGACACAAAACTTTTGGGGCGCGACGCCTTTCAAGAGACGGACATTTTGGATATAACAATGCCCGTGACGAAACATAATTTCAAAGTCAAAGAGGCGCGGCTCTTGGTTCCGACAATTCGACAGGCATTTGAAATTGCAATGAACGGACGGCGCGGTCCGGTATTGGTTGACGTCCCGCGAGATTTATTTTTTGCGGAAGTGGATTATCGTCCGCAGGAAGTCAAAGAAAAAATTCCTTCGCAACCCGACGCCGATTTTATAATCTGCGCGGCGGAGGCGGCAGAAGAAATTGCAAAAGCCGAACGTCCCGTTGTAATTGTGGGCGGCGGAGCAATTTCGGCGGGTGCGTCGAAAGAAATTATCGCCTTCATTGAGAAATTTAATTTGCCCGTCGTCAATACGCTTATGGGAATAGGAGCGGTTCCGCGCAGTCATCCGCAAAATTTGGGTTTCGCGGGTATGCACGGCAAAAAGGCGGCGAATCATGCGATAGCGGCGGCTGATTTGATTATCGCAGTCGGAAGTCGATTCGGCGACAGGCAGACGGGAAATATCAGCAAGTACACGCAGGCGAAAAAATTTATTCACATTGACATTGATCCTGCCGAGATTGATAAAAATATCGAGGGCAGTCTCGGCTTGGCGGGAAATATGCAAGTCATTTTGAAACTTTTGATGCGTCATGATGCGAATAAAAATCGCGCCGAGTGGTGGCGACAGATTGAAAGTTGGCAGGAAGAATACGATTATGATTACCAAGTAAATCGCTTAACCGTTCCTTGGGCGATGAATCAAATTGCAAAAAAAACTGCGGGGAAAAATTTTGCTTATGCGACGGACGTCGGACAACACCAAATGTGGGCGGCGTTGCATTTGCATGTTGAAGAGCCGCGAACTTGGTTGACTTCGGGCGGGCTCGGAACTATGGGCTTCGGACTGCCCGCCGCAATGGGTGCGCAACTTGCTTACGGGAAAAATCGGCGTGTCATCTGCGTTACGGGCGACGGCGGAATTAAAATGACGGGCAATGAATATTACACAATCGCCCGCCTTAAACTGCCCGTGATTTCTTTGATTGTCAACAATACAAGTCTCGGCATGATTCGCCAGCTCCAAAAAGTTTTTTACAAGGAAAGATACATTGCCTGCGAATTGGATTATCAACCGGATTATGTTATGTACGCGCAAAGTTTCGGGATAAAAGCGGAAGCGGTTTCGACGCAGGAAGAATTTGCTCACGCGCTGGCAAAAGCTCTTGACGACACGGAAAATCCCCGCGTCATTGTTTTGAATGTCTGGAGAAGTTTTGTCGAGCCGATGACGAAGGCGGGCGCGAATGTCAACGAATTTGTGGAGTTTAAGTGAGGTGTTGTTTGTGAAAAAATTTTTTGCAACGATTTTGTTTGCGCTGATGATTGTGACGACTGCGCGGGCGGCAGAATTTGAAATGGTCGAGTATTCCGCGCAGGTAAAATTGCAATGGCTGACGGCGGCTGGCATTCCCGAAGCGCAGAAATTTTTAAAACTTTTGGATCGTCCCGTATTTTTCTCGGAAGAAAATCTTGACGACTTCGACAGAATTCAACTTGTCAACAGTCTTTATCAAGAGATGAATTTTGCCGCCGCGCTTGAATACGTTCGAGCAAACAATTATTCCAACGTAATGGATTTGGCTTGCAGTTTTTCTCCGCGCCCGATGATTTTGGCGCAGGACGGCAGAAAAGTTGTTGTCGGCGAATTGGCTACGGTCTGTCTTATCGGCGATTATTTCATGGACGAATGCGCGGGCAAAAAGGCGCGGAAAAATATTTCTTACGACGCATTTTGGCTCCAAGACAAGCAGGGAATGATGACAAGTGCCGACAAGCTTAAAGGAAAAATTTGCATTATCGAACAGGGCGTAATTATTTATCTGACTGATGAAAATCGCGCCAAAATGTTTGAAAATATTCGCGACGTTCTCAAAAAACACGGCGGTTGCATGATAACTTCCGACTTCACGCAGAAAAAATATTTCACGGAAGCGGCGACGGCACTTTTCGGCGAAGAAAATGCTCCGACTCTTTACGATGAAACCAAAATAATGTATGAAAAAGTTTTTGACGACAAAATATTGGACGACGATTTGCAGGACGAGCAGGAGGCAATGGAATTTTTAAAAACTCACGGGCTCCGCGCAGAAAAAATTCCGCTTTTCACTTCCGAGCCGCAACTTTTCATAAAAGATAAACTTTCGCCCGCGCAGATTCAAAAAGTCAACGAGCTCGCCAAGAAAAATTATTTGTGGGTCATCACTGCGCTTTGATTAAAAAAATTTCCCTCCCGACAATCGAGAGGGATTTTTTTCTGCAAAAAATTTTTAATCGACAGGCAAAGTTTTAACCCAATCAGTCAAAGTATTTTTGTCGACGCGCCCGCGAAAAACTCTTCCTTGAATCCAAAGCGTTGAAGCCGCGCAGGACGATTTAAGTTGCGAAAGAGTTTCGCCGAAGCCCGAACCGCCCGAAGTCGCGAAAATTACAATCGTTTTGCCGCCGAAATCGTAACTTTCAAGGAAGCTGTTGATAATGTGCGGCGCGACGTACCACCAAATCGGAAAGCCCAAAAAAATCGTGTCGTAATCGGCAATCTGCGCGGATTTATCGGCAAGAACGGGACGCGAATTAATGTCCGCCATTTCAACCGAAGAGCGCGACCGTGAATCATTCCAATTCAAATCTTTTCCGGTGTAGGGCGTGGCGGGCTTAATTTCGTAAGTGTCCGCGCCGAGAATTTCTGCCAAATTGTTTGCAAGCTTGCGCGTCGAGCCGCTCGCCGAAAAGAATGCTACCAATTTTTTACTCATTTCAAAACCTCCGAATTCATTTGCCTTGAAAAATCAAACTGAATATTGTCTTCGCCGAAATCTTTTTTGGAACTGTAGCGAAGTCCCGCGTCGCCGACGCGGTTATTTTTTTTGTCGTCTTCGTCGTCCAAAGTCGGCGGCTTAAAAAAATTCAAAATGTCGTCAATCCTTGCGCCGTCTTCAAACATTTTAATCACTCCTTAATAACCAAAAACCTGCGCGGCATCTTTCATATTTTTACGAATTTCCACGCCGAACGGACAACGCGTCTCACACACGCCGCATTGAATGCACTCGCCCGCATGATGACTCAACGCCGCGTAATGTTCGCGGACAGTTTCGGGAATTGTTCCCTGCGCCTTCGTCAAATTTAAAAATTTCGTAACGTCGGCGATATTTATTTTCTTCACGCACGGCGCACAGTGACTGCAGTAAACGCAATGCCCCTGCCAAGAAATTTTCGGGAAACTCGCGAAAGTCAACGCATAATCTTTTTCTTCGACTGTCGCATTTTCATAGGAGACACTTTGCAGAAATTGTTCGACGGAATGCGCGCCCGCCAATACGCAAGCAACTCCGGGACGGCTAAGCGCGTAGTGAATACATTGATTCGGCGTCAAAGCAACACCCGCAGGCGAAAGTTCCGCGTCCAATAAATCTCCGCCGCCAAAACATTTCATAACCGTAATTCCTACGCCCAATCGCTGGCAAGTCTCATAAAGTTTTTGGCGGTCGGGATCAATGTTTGTCAACTGCTCCGAATAATTTTCTTCGTTCCAAAGTTGCTCAACGTCCTCCGACGCCGGCAATAAATCATAGCAGGGATTCACGCTGAACATCAAAACTTCAATCGCGCCGCTTTCAACCGCCTTAAGCGCAACTTGCGGATTGTGACTGCTTAAACCAATATGACGAATAATTTTTTTTGCCTTCAATTCGCGGGCATAATCCAAAATCCCGCCCGAAATTATTTTTTCCCAATCGTCAAGCGCGTCGCAGTAATGAATCGTGCCGACATCAATATAATTCGTCTGCAACTGCTCCAAAGATTCTTCAAAGCCCGCCGCAACCTCCGAAAGTTTCCGCGTCCGTTTATATTGCCCGTTCTGCCACACGGAACAAATATGCGACTGCGCAATAAATTTTTCTCGACGCCCGCGCAGAGCCGCGCCGACCGCTTTTCTCACTGCGGGATTGGACGCGTATAAATCAAAATAATTTACGCCCGCCGCCTCCGCCGCGTCGAAAAGTTTTTTCGTCATCGCGCAGTTTTCTTCCGAAAAACCTTCGCAACCCATGCCGATTTCGCTGACTTTCAAACCCGTTTTGCCCAATTCGCGATAAATCATCTTCGCCACTCTCCTTTATACACGCAAAAAAAATTAGACAGGAAAAAATTTTTTCCTGCCTGCAGTTATCTCAAAGAATTCAAGATTTTTTTGTCCGCGTCGAAGGCGCGAACCCATGCCGCAACAAAATTTTCGTCAATCGGCACCCGCAAAATTATATCGCCGAAAATTTCAAGGACATCTCGGAAAAAATCTTTCACGCCCTCCCGAATCTCGCGAATTTCTCCGAAAAGATTTTTCTCCGAATTGCCGACAATCACTTCAGAAAAATTTTTATCGAGCTCGGCAAGATATTTTCCGTAATTCAAATGCAACGGCTCGATATTCAGCATTTCTGCCGAGAATTCATACAGCGTTTGCAAAAAATACCCGTCCTGTTCCGCTTCTTCGGAAGAATTTTGAATCATTCGGAGAATAATCGTCAAAAACGGCACGCCGTAAAACCAATAGCCCATCTCACGGAAATTTTTTAAAATCAATCGCCCGCTTTCCCGCGAAAATTCCGCGCAGATTCCAAAAGGATCGTGAAATTTCTTCGCCAAAACCACTCCGAGTAAAATTCCCGCGTAAAGCGACATTTTATAATCCAATTTCTCCAACAAACTCCGCCCGAAAGGTATTTGCGACAAAAGATTCAACGCGCTCATCAAATGATATTCGCCGAAGCCGCGATCTCCGCAAAGTTGTATGTCGCCCGTCTCATTTTCTCCCAAGTGCGTAAGTTTATACGGCGAGTTCAAATTTTTCTTCGCCAAATAATCCCAAATCGTCGCCGTATCCTTTCGCAAATTTGTTTCACACGAAATTAAAAGTTTTTCGTAGCCTTCGACGCCGCATTTCTTTAAAATTTGTTCCATGTCGGGCGTCTGCAGGCAATTATCGGAGATAAGCCAAACTTTTTTTCCTCGCGCCAATGCCGTTTTAAACCAATCAACGATTCTTTCACGCGGCACCGCCAATTTTAATTCCGTCGAAACTTCCAGCTCACGAATTTTTCTGCAAGTCGCCGCGTCAAGCCCCGCCAAAACTCCGAAGCGTTTATAAATTTCGTCAAGAGTAACTTCGCCGCCTTTAATCTGCCGCGCCTCAACCTCCGCCTTCTCGCGCAGGGCAGGAAAATCAAAATTTTCTCCGAGAAATTCCTCCATCTTCAACGCGACAATTTCTTTGACGTGATAAGGTTTGACGACGCAACGCATCAACAGCGTATCGAACACGTCGAAGGAAACAATTTCGCCCTGCATCAAAATTCCGTCGCGAACTTCGGCGTCCGTGCGCCCGAAATATTGCCAAAGATTTTTACTGCCGAGATTTATCGAATAAGTTTCGGCGTCGGGATCAAATTCGTAATAACTCATGCCTTCAGACCGCGCCGCCAACAAAACAGATCGTTCAAAGGCGTGCGCCAATGTGCCGTCAAGCTGTCCGCGTTCTTCAGGAAAATCTTCAAACTTCAAGCCGAGCGCAAAAATTTTTTTCAAAGCCGCCGTCCGCGCCCAAAACATTGTTCCCGCCGGAAAATCGAAGTAATCGGTTTTATTCGGCGCGATACCTGCGCGGGACAAAAGATTTTGTCCGACTTCGCGATTTGAAAGCCAATTAAAGGCGGCGTAAGGAACCGTCGGCGCGGGACGCGGATAAATTACGCCGAGCGATTGATTGTCGGCAAATGCTTTGAAAATTTTTTTGATATTATCGCCGAGCAAAGCGTTGAACAAATATTTTCGCCAATTAAATTGCTCCGCGCCCTTGTAAAGAGATTTTTTTGAGTGAATGTGCAAAACAAAATCATATTCGGGCAAAATTTCTCCGAAGCCCGCCAAAAACGGCGCGACATCCCGCCCGCGATTCGGCACAACGCGCACAATAACTTTTTCTGCATTGGAAATTTTTTCAAAGGCGGCTTGAACTTTCGCGGCGGCTGACTCGTCGACAATCGAAATCAGCGCATCGAATTTATAAGGCATTTCCGCGCAGGCAGAGACCATTTCTTTTAACAAATCCAAATAAAAAATGTGCGCTTGAATTGCAATTTTGCCCGGTTGCGTCGAAAGTTCGCCGTCAAAATGATTTTGCCAATCGACGGGCGGATTTTTCGCAAAATTGTTGCCCGCCTGCCAAGCTTTGTAACCCGCCGTATCCTTCAACAGCGGCGCAAAACATTTATAAAATTTATTTTTGAGCCCGACTTTCTTTTCTTCGGCAAGAGGCATCGAACGATAAAAAAAACGAGCGGCACTCACAGCCTTTTCCTTTTTATCTGCGCGGAGCCACTGTTTAAAATCGCGGAGCGGCTCCGTGAGTTTCCAAGAATTGGAATTCAAAAGTTCCTCATTGATTTTCGCGAGCCGCTGAACTTCCGCACGAAGATTTTCCATCTCCGCACGAAGATTTTCATTTTGTACCCTTATGGTTTGCTCGATAATCGCGGGATAATTCGCCTCCAACTCGCCGAAAATTTCAAAAGTCACATGCCCCGACAAATTTTTCACGTCGAAAATAATTTGCGGGTCGTTTGACCAAAATCTGTGAAAGCCGTTGACAATTTCTCCGACATTGCTTAAAAAATCTGCGCGAAGTTCGCCGTTAATCATGACGCGATTTATTTTTATCGAAATGAAGTTTTCATCGGGGTCGAAACGCAAATATTTCACGGGCGCGGCAAGCTCGAAGTCAATTCGTCCGTAAAATTTCCGCGCAGTATCGTAACCGATAACTTTTTTCGCCGCCAAAGAAAATTCTTCGCCGTTTCCGACAAAAATTTCTGCGCGGAGCATCTGAAGTTTCTGCGCAAGATTGAATATGTCGTAATTGCCGCCGGCGCGCAGAAAACTTTTTTCGTCATAGCCGTAAAGCGTCTTAATTTCGGCGGCATTGGCGGGGCTCGTCAGCAATTCTTTCAGCAAATCAAGCCCGACAAGATTAAACGCGGTAACATTTTTCTCAAGACAAATCATTGCGAAGGCAAATTTGCGATTAAGTTGCCCGTCAACCAAAAATTTCTCCGCTTCGGGGAAAACTTCCAGAAAAAATTTGTTGTCGGTGAAATGATAGACGAATTCCCGCGCTATGAAATAAAATTCCAAATCTGCGCGGATAATTTTGTCGAAAGTCGCCGCCGAAGTATTTTCCTGCTTATCTCGACGCAACCTGAACTTCGTAAGACGTTCGGGCAAAATAAAAATTTCCTCATGAAAACATAATCGAATCCACATCAAATAATCAGGCAGTTGCCAAAAGCCGTTCACTTCAAGCAAATGATATTTTTCATAAGCCTCACGCCTGACCATTGCCGACGGGTGGCAAAGACAATTCGCGTTATGAAAAAAATATTTCAACCACTCGGCTCGCGAACGATTCGGCTGTTCAAAAATGTTTTTGTAAGAATCATTGGCATCAAGCTCGCAAATGTAGCCGCGCTCGTCAACAAAATTAACTCGCGTAAAACACGCCGCGCAGTTTTCATTTGAATCAAGGAAGGCAACCTGCTTTTCCAGCTTGTCAAGAGCCCATAAATCGTCCGAATGATGAACAGCAACATATTTTCCCCGCGCAGAGTTCACGGCTTCTTGAATCGCCAAAACCGGTCCGCGATTTTCTTCATACAAAAAAAATTTTATGCGCGGGTCGTCAAAAGTTTTTATAATCTCGCGGCTGTTGTCGGTCGAGCCGTCGTCGATTATCAAAAGTTCAAAATCGGCGAACGTTTGATCCAAAACACTGTCAATCGCCGCCGCCACATACGCCGCATGATTGTAACTCGTCAAAATCACGCTGACTTTAGGTTTCGCCATTGCCAACCTCCTTTATTTCAGATAAATCTGCGATACAGCCTGCCCAACTCAATCCCACTCCGAAGCCCGCAAGCATTACATTTTTTAAATTCGCCGCGCCGTGACTTTTTACAACCTGTTCAATCGCAAGCGGCACGCTCCCCGAAACTATATTGCCCGTCTCGGTTATGTCGTTGTGAAAAGGTACGTCGTTTAAGCCCGCCTTTTCGCGCAGATAAGTCATCATGAATTTATTCGCTTGATGAAAAATGCAATAATCCAAATCTGCGCGGGTCAAATCGGCTTTTATCAAAACTTCGTCAACCAATTTCGGAATTTCTCTGAGCGTAAAATACGTTATCGCCATGCCGTCCATGAAAACTTCGTAATTTGAACGAAAATTTTTTTGATCGTCCGTCGAAAACACTTCGGGATTGTCTCGCGGAGGATTTTTGCTCCCGCCGACCGGAATTATCAGCTTGTCATAGCGCGAACCGTCCGAGCCGAAGACAAATCCGCGCAGATTTTCGGTATCGCCGCCCTCAAGCCAAGTCGCCGTTGCTCCGTCGCCGAAAAGCGGGCGCGTCGAAGTGTCTTTGACGTTGATATATTTCGTGTAAACGCTCGACGTAAGAAATAAAATTTTTTTCGCAAGCCCCGCCTCAATCAAACCCTTTGCAACCGCCAAGCCGTAAACATAACCGGAACAACCCAACGAAATATCCATGCTTCCGACAGATTTTTTCAAGCCGAGCCTGTCTTGAAGGTGCGCGGCGGTGTGCGGCATCTGATAATCGGGGTGCTGAGTGCACAATAAAATAAAATCCGTCTCCTGACGGTCAATTTTATTTTCGGAAAAAAGTTTCTCGGCGGCTTTGAAAGCCAAATCGCCCGCCGATTCGTCTTTTGCAATGTGACGGCTCTTCACGCCGATTTTTTTTATAAATCGCGCCTCAACTATCCCCGAATTCTCTTCAATCTGCGCGGGCAGGTAAGAACTTATCGCTTTTATCTTCGCAAACATTAATTTTCCTCCAAAATAATTCCCGTCTCCTCAAAAAGTTCTTCGCGCAATTCGGAATCAACGTTGCTGTCCTCCGCACGCAAAATTTCAAGGCATCTTTCCGCCAAAATCGGCGCATGTTTTGTTATAACTTCCCAAATTATTTGCGGATCACAATCGTAATAATTATGAACCAAAATGTTGCGCATGGCGATTATCTTTTTCCACTGAATATCGGCGAGTGTCGCTCTCATCTCATCAGACAAGTTGCGGGCATGTTCGCCGATTTGCCCGATATAAAACGCACTGACATCAACTTTTTCATAATTTGCTTTGTCAATGAATTGTTCGTAAGTTTGAACGTTGTCTTTTACCACTTGCAATTTTTGACAATAATTCACAATGTGGAACAGCCGCCATAAATCTGCTTTTTTACCTCTCATAAATCAACACCTCATCCTTTGCAATTTTATCCAAAAATTTTTGGCGCGTGCCGCGTCGTCTAAGCAAATCAATTTCTACGCCCAAAGATTCCTCAATATCAGCGTACAAACCGCCCCATTCAAAACCTATGAGCTTTTTTTCGTCGTATTTGTCAACCATTAAATCAACATCGCTCTTCTCGTCCGCCTCGCCGCGTGCATAACTGCCGAATAAACTCAATCTTTCCACGCCGTAACGTTCACAAATCGGAGCGACCGCTTTTTTTATCTCCTCAATCGTCAACATTTCCTTTTCCCTCCAAATAATTTCTCACTGCCGCAACAAACTCGACCGCATGTTGATATTGAGTTTCTGCTTGCTCACGCGATACAATGAAAAAATCCGCATAATCGCTATATTGTCTTGCGGAAAAAGCCTCGCCTATATAATCAGAAAATTTTACATCGAACAAACCTGTCTTGACATATTCGCGGCGAAAATAGCTGATAACTGCCGAGTGCTTCTTAAAATCGATATACTCCTCTGACAATAAAGCACGGACGGCATTGAATATTGCGTAATAAGAATTGGTAACCGAAATCTTATAATGTCCGCCATCAGCCAAATTTCTTGATACAGTTAATCGTTCGGCGGCTGCTTCCAATCTGTACTTTGTCAAATCACGCAAGACGAATTCCCTCCTTGAAAATATTTCCGTAATAGCCGACTTCGTTTTTGTACTCGTTAAAAATTTTTGAGCTGATGACCGCCGGCGAAGTTATGATGTCAAGCTCCAAATCCATTCTGAGTGTATGACTTAATATTTGTTCACGCTTTTTATAAGAGTCCGACATATCGCCTTTGACGATAGCGGCGAAGTCAATATCAGAATCCTCGTCGAAGTCGCCGCGGGCATATGAACCGTAAAGATAAATCGCCTCTATGTCGTCGCCGTAAGCTTTGCGGTAAGCAGCCACTACTCGACGGCAAATTTCTTCCATATGCGGCATTGCATTCATTTTTATCAGCTCCTTATTGTCTTTCCGAAATTTTTTCGCCGAAGAATCAAAAAATCCTTTGAAAGGCAATTAGTAATGCGTAATGCGTAATTCGTAATGCGTAATGAAAAAGATTATAGCGGGCGGTAAAGACACGGGCGCACAGGGATGTGCGCCCGCCGGCAACTGAAACAGGATGTTTCATTGCCGGAAACGCCCCCGCGAGGTGCCCTTTCTTTTGCAACTTTTCTTTGGGCAAGCAAAGAAAAGTTGATTAAAAAAATAAAATTCATGATAGAATCAATGGAAGCGACGCGCCACCGCAAAGGCAAAGGTTTTGCGAATCCACTTTAGGAAAAAGGGGACATTTACTCCATTGCCTTTACCTTGTCCTCGATGAATTTTATCTCGGTCGGCGATAAATTGTACTTGCGATAAAGTTGCGCGTCAATTTCGGGGATGCTGACGCCCCAATTTATGTCGGAAGCCGAAGTAAAATCTTGCAAAGGCACATATGCCCATGTTGCGGGCGGATTGTGCTGTGTAACCTTGAGAATGCCCAACATTACCCTGCAAAACTTGCTCTTGATGTATGCATAGCAAGCCTGCGCCTCCGCCTCACTGTCAAAGGCTCCGATAGCCGTAAAGGTCTCCGTGCTGCCGACAAGCGGCGAGCCGACAAGCGGCGTTACCAACACTTCACCCAACGCACCACAGCCATTTGCACTTGGAATAAAAACTTTCCACTTGTCAAGATTATCTAATGACTGAACATAATCGCGCCGAATCCATTTAAAAACGCGACGATTTTTTTGCCGTCCCAAAATTTGAATGTATTCGTGCCCGTCGGAAGGTTTTTCATCAAAAAATATCTCCGGAGTCTTTTCAAATGCATTTGTTCCTATTGCGTCACAATTTTTTAGCGGAGAATCGGGAAAATCTTCAAAATATTTTTTGCTTAAGCGTCTATCTGCGCGGGGATAAACAATTTCACTGAACGAACGGAAGTTTTTGTTGTCGAGAACAACTTTTTTATGAATAGAAATCAATTCGTCGAAGGGAATGTAAAGTCCAATGGGTTTGAAGGTTTGATTTGCATCAAAAAGCGTGATGACAACGCCGCCTTTGATGTCTGAAGTCGGAAAAACGTCTTGGCTCCTCAAAAAATGCTTAATAACCTTGAAATGCTCGTTTGCAAGGATTTTTTTCCTAAAATCGGTGGGAGTCGCGCCTTGATTCGATAAAAACCGCGCAGGCGTTATCAAAGTGGCTTTATCGGCGAGTTTTTGAGAAGTTTCAATGAAAAAATTGTAAATCGGCTCGGCAAAAGTCTTATTATCGCCTTTTCCCGCGAGTTGATAAGGCGGATTGCCGACAACGGCATCAAAAAACATTTTTCCGACTCCTTTATTCCAAAAATTTTTATTTAAGACGCGCTTAACGAATTGTTCGGGCTTATTTTTGAGAAGATTAATGAGATCGTCGAAACAATGAGCGTTAATCGAGCCGTCGCGGTAGCCGAGCAGAGTTCGGCGCGTGATTGTCTTCGCCATCGGCGTTTTGCAGATGACAAAGACATTTTCCGCAATAGTTTTATCCCAAAGGCGGCGGAGTTCATCGAGCGGAATAGATTTTTCATTGACTTCGCCGAGCCGCACCTTGAAAAGCTTGTAAGCCACATAAAGCGGATATAAACCCGTTTTTGCGTTGATGTCGAGGATTTTTTTGTCTTGCGTGAAAAAATTTTCGTCAAAAACCGAATCAATATGGAGTTTTACGACATTCCAAGGCGTCAGGACGGTTTCTTTGTCTGGATTTTTAAAAGTGGCGAAGAGCGCGGCGATTTTCTCAATTCGCTCGGAGATTTTGCAGTTATCGGCGAGCAAAGCGCGCTCGCGAATAATATGTCCCGCCTCAACAAAGACTTCAGGATCATAATGCTTGATAAATTCCTTGAAAAATTCCTTCGTTAAGCCCGAAGGCATGAATTCAGCCCAACTTGCGTCGTCAACTATCTCTATGAACTTTTCAACCGTAATATCTTCGTCAAAAGGCACGTCCGCGCCGTAAATCAACAGCGGAATACGAACAGAAATGACGCGCAGAATCGAAATTGCATTGCGTTTGACTTCATTTTTGCGAAAAATCTCTGTTTCTTCGGGCGTTCGCGGTCTTGAATGCTTAAAAGTGCCTTCATTTTCTTCAGGAATGCCTTGATCATTAATCGGAACCTCATTTGGCTTTTTAGTCGGCTTTGAAGTGCCGATTATTTTTTTCAGCGCGGCAAATTTCTTCAAATCAAGCTCGGAAAGGTCGCGCAGGGTGTCATTGTAAATATTATTGTCTTCAAAACCGTTTTGAACGGCGCGTTCGGCTTGAATGTGCTTAACTCTCTTCAAAAGTTTGTTGGCGTCGAGATTTTTCATTTCGGAGCCTTCAATCGCGATAACGGGACAAAATTTCAGCAAAGAATTCAAAGCCTCGCGCTGATTATCGCTGGTTTTTCCTGCGCGGGTTGAAGCTCTGACAGAATCGGCGATAACTTTCAAGGTTCTGTCGGGCGCGAAGTCAAAAACGTAAGCATTTCTCTTTGAAACTCCGTTTTTATTGCAGGGAGTTTGCACACGGAAAATTGTTTGAAGATAACTCGCCGCCGAAGTGGAATAACCGCCCGCCAACATGAAAACCGCCGTCCATTCGGGCACAGTGACGCCCGCCGTAAGCTTGCCGCAGGAAATTGTTATGGTGTATTCGTGATTTTCAATGGCATCTTGAACGGCTTTAAGAGCCTCGCCCGTTTTATCTTCGGGGTCGCCGTCGCCCGCAACGTTTACAATCTCAAAATGCCTGAACACCTCGTGATTTTTCAAAAGTTTGCTGAGCGCAAGCCCTTCTTTGACGCCGGGAATAATCCAAAACGTGTGTTTGAACATTTTGCGGAAATCTGCGCGGGAAAAAGGATAATTATTGTCGTTTTTCGTTACCAACAAGTCCAAAAAGCTCTTAACGTCGCCTTCATGAACAAATTTTCCGTCCTGCGTCTTGAAAAACTCGCGGAAGTTGAAAAAAATCTCGTCCGTGTCGACATAATTAAAAATTTTGCCGAGATTATAGGTAAAAATATTCATCTGCGGGAGTTCGTCATAAGGATTTGAGTCGCCGAAATGATTTTTATCCCAATCGGCTTTGGCTTGCTGTTCCATGACGTAATCCCAAGTGTAAACGTTGTCGCCGCCAAAATCATCAAGGAGATTAAATGGCGTGCCGCTCAACGCAAGGAATTTTGTTTTTTTCTTGACGAGTTTTTTAATGACGGCGTCGCCGAGCGCGGTTTGTGTGCCTTCATGCGCCTCGTCGACAATGACAAAATCCCATTTCGTCTTAAAAACTTCGGAATTCTTATCAAATTTGCCGTCAACTGCTTGAGAGCCGCGCAGGTCTTGAATCGAGGCGAAATACACGAAATTTTTACCGCTTGCGATTAAATCTTCAATATTTTTGCCGTCGCGGGAGCCGTAAAGGAAATTTTTATCGGGAAAAATCTTGTCGAAGTCATCAAACCAACCTTTTTTCACAACGGGGCGATGAGTAATGATAATTGTTTTGGAAAAATTCATGCGGCGGACGACTTCAAGGGCGCAGAGAGTTTTTCCGAAGCGCATTTTGGCATTCCACAGAAATTTATCGCCGATTTTGAAATAATCGACGGTTTTTTTAATGGCGTCGTCCTGTTCGGGGCGAAAAATAATTTCTTCGCGAAAAATTTTGTGCTTTATGCCCGAAATAAAAGTTTTTCCTTGCTTGACGGCTGAAATTGCCCTAATCGCGGTCTGCAAATCGACTTTGAACCATTCGCGAGCTTTTGTATTCGGCGGCGGCTGTTTTTTAACGCCCGATTTCTTCAAAACGTGGTGGACATCATAATCTCTGAAGGAATTTTTCTTGTTATCGACGGCAAGTTCTGTGTACAGGAGCCTGAAATTGGTTCCGGCGGTCGTTGTGTATTCCCTAATGCGTTTAATCGCGGCTTCATTGAGTTCCTTACAATTCGGCGGGAGATTTTTGTTTGTTGTGATTGTTGTATCGCCGATTTTCAAAATTCCTCTGTGCGCGGCGTCGTCAATGCCGAAAATGTAAATCAATCTGTGCTGAAAGACTTCATAAATCATTTTTTGCCTCCCAAAAGCTCTATAAATTCAAAAGGCTTGCCATTTTTCCAATCCATTATCAAGCAATTTGCTCCTTCAAACAGATTTTTGCTTTTCATAAAGGGCGGCGAACCTGTTTTTCCGTCCATTTGCCAAAAATTCCACGAGATAATCTCTGCGAATTGTAAAAAATAATCTTCAGGCGGCTTGAAATGAAATTTTTCTTCAAAATAATCTGTTATGGTGTCGAAAATGTTTTTTCTGGCGAGAAAAAGATTATCGCCTTGAAATTCGTAGCCGTAAACGCTTTGAACGGCGCGGAGTGCCCATTTCATCCAAACATTTTCATCATCAGACGTTTTTTTGCCGACAAGATAAAGTTTTCTGTCCAAAAGTCCGACGCGATTAGTAATTTCAATCTGTTCTCCCGTGACGGCGTTATAAGGGCTGACAATATAAGGGGCTTCGCCGCAAGTAATTTCGATTCGGCGGGTGTCAACGTAATTTTGCCAGAGATTTTCCTTTTCGATAAGCCAATGCGCGGTAATTGTATCGATATTAATCTTTTCGCGCATCCAAAACACGGCAGAAATCTTTTTGAAGTCTTCTTCGAGCAATTTCATATCGAGAAACGAATTTTCGTTAAGATTTTCTTTATCCTTAAGCCAAGTGACGGCAAAATCTCTCAACCAAGCCTCATCAATCAAATCATTTTGGATTTTGCAAATATCGGGCGGCGTGAAAATTTCTGCGCGGACTTTGGTACGGAGCTTTTGATGTTCACGAATTTTTTCATGACGCGGCTTAATCGAATCAATATCTTTAAGCTGAATTTCTTCGCGTTGATTTTTGCTGTCGTTCGCCCAAATAATATTCTTGCCCGTCGTTTGGTCTTTCAATAGAATTTCTTCAATCATCTGTACGGCTTAACCTTCCAATAATCTACGAAGTCATTTGCGAAACTCCAAGTGCCCGCGCAGTTTTTGAGCCGCGAAAAATTTTCCGTATCTCTGAACATGAACCACAGCCGACTTTCGACGTGATAAGCGCACGCCTTAAAATTGTATTGCTTAAAAATAATTTTCATGGCGTCGTTCGTCCAAAAAGTACAATGGACGGGCTGAAGATAAAACCAATTCGGGTCTTGAGGGACTTCTTCACAAACGAGCGTATGAATTGCCGCAATGCCGTCCGATTTCAACAGCGCGAAAATTTTTTCAACGTCATTTTTGCCGAGCAAATGTTCAAAGACGGAGCAGGTTATCACGAAGTCGAAAGTTTCGGGCAGTAAATCATTTTCCGACAAATAATTTTCGTTCGGACGCGCCATATACGCATCAAATTTCATTAACGGCGGAGATTTTACCTTCGCGGCGAGGAAATTGGACAATTTGCCGTCGCCCGCGCCGAAATCGACAGCCCGCGCAGATTTTTTTAGCACTCCGATATTGATTAACTCCGCCAAAACGTCGGCTTGTGCCTTCAAACGCTCCAACCAGCGCGGATCAACCGAAAGTTCATTTGTATTCTGATAAGCGGCGTGACATTCGCGATTTAAATTTTCCCAATCGCCGTGCGGCATCTCATAAATAGTTTTTGCAACAACGAGTCCGCAATTTTCACAGCGAACATATTCGCAGGCGTCGAGATTCTTCATTCCGAAAAATTTTTTCATGAAAGGGCGCATTTCTCCGCCGCAAACGAAGCAATTCATTATTAATTCCTCATTCCTAATTCCTAATTGAAAAGAGTCCGCAATTTTCACAGCGAACATATTCGCAAGCGTCGAGATTCTTCATTCCGAAAAATTTTTTCATGAAAGGGCGCATTTCTCCGCCGCAAACGAAGCAATTCATATAATCATCTCCGAAAACTCTTTAAAATCGCGCAAATTTTGCGGACATCATCTTCTTTTAAGCCACCATACATGGGCATACTCAAAACTTGTTGCCCGATTTCATTTGCAACGGGCAAATTCGCAGGATTTGACGAATTTAGTTGCCGATAACAAGTAAAATCACTGCAAAGCGGATGAAAATATTTCCGAGCAAAGACATTGAACTTTCTGAACTCGTCGTAAACGAAATCCCGCGACCGCCCGAAAGTTTTTTCGTCAATGCGAATCACATAATATTGATAGTTCAGCTTGACGCCCGCGCAGGTCGGCATAATTTTTATTCCTTCAACGTCGGAGAGCTCTTCATTATAAATTTTGTGCAGAAAAATTCGTTTTTGCCGCTCGTCCTCAACGTAATTGAGCATAATTCTGCCAATCGCCGCCCTAATCTCGTCCAATTTGCCGTTTATGCCGGGCATAACGACTTCTTCTTCATTTTTTATCCCGAAATTTTTAAGCAAATCGATTCTCTGCTTGAGATTTTTATCGCCGTGAACAAGTGCGCCGCCTTCGACGGTATGATAAAGTTTTGTGGCGTGAAAGCTGAACATGGAGATATCTCCGAAATTTCCGATGCCTTTTCCGCCAATTTCCACTCCGAAGGCGTGCGCGGCGTCGTAAATCACTCTTAAGCCGTAACGATCCGCAATTTCTTGAATTTTTTCCACGTCGCAAGGAATTCCGAAGACATGAACGGCTAAAATCGCGGTTGTGTGCGGCGTAATCATTGATTCGATTTTATTTGCGTCGATATTCATTGTTTCGGCGTCAATATCGCAAAAAATTGGCGTGATATTGTTCCAACTCAAGACATGGGGCGTTGCGGCGAAGGTAAAAGGCGTCGTAATGACTTCGCCGCTCAATCTCAGGCTTTGACAGGCAACAATCAAGGCGATTGTGCCGTTATTGAACAGAGAAAGGTAAGGAACGCGCAAAAAATCGGTTAATTCGCGTTCAAGCATGGAATGTTGCGGTCCGTTATTGGTAAGCCACTTAGAATTCCAAATATCCTGCAATTTTTCCGTGACTTCTTCGATTTTCGGGAAAACCGGGCGCGTAACATAAATTCTTTCCGCAAAAGGTTCAATTTTTGTCATTGGAATGCTCCTTTTTCTTATTAATTTTCTCCGCCGCCTTCGGATCAATCTTTTCAAGATAATTTATGGGGATTAAGCGGGGATTTTTATTGGAAAGCTCGTAACACTTGCGATAACTGAGCTCTGCTTCGGAAATTTTGCCTTGTTCGTCGAAAATATCGCCCTGCAACTTATAAGCGACGGGATTTTTCTCATCAATCGACAAAGCGCGGTTAATATCGTCGAGAGCAAGCTGAAATTCGCCGCGCATATGGCGAACGTCCGCCCGATTTAAGAAATTATAAAGATTTTCGGGGTCTTTTTCGACGGCGGCGTCTGAATCGGCGAGTGCTCCGTCATAATCGCCGCAAATAGCCTTCGCCCGCCCGCGAATTCCGAGACATTCTGCAATATCGTCTTGATTTTTGGCATTTAGGGCGCGTTGAATTTGTTTTAAAGCCAATTCGCCCTGTCCGTAGTCGTTATAAATATCTGCGTTGATTCGGAGTTGAGTAGCCGCTTTAATTTTGGCGGAATCGGCGTTGGATTTTATTTTTGTCCAAGATTTTTTCCTTGCCGCGTCTGAATCGTGAATTTTTTTGCGAATTGCGGGGTTTTCATTGAGATAAGCCGCCGTGACAACCGATTTAATCTTATCGCCGAGATTATACATAAGAGAAAGGGCTTTCAGTTCCCGATAAGCGGGTTCGTCCGTCAAGAAATCGATTTGATTGGAGTTTCCGCGCCGAAAATTCCAAGAATCGACATTATCGAAGTCGTGAAAAGCCTTTGACAAGCCGCCTGCGAAGTAATAAGCATTTTCGGCGGCGTTATTGTGGTCGGAGCCGGTGTTTATCGAGTGAAAAATTTCTTTTCCATCAATAAAAACCTTATAAGCGCGTTCAAACCTTTCAACCGTGACATGACCGCCACCGTAAGCCGTCATAAGCTCCGACATTTTGACTTCGCGCTTATCAGTGTCGGGGTGATCGCTTAAAGTTTCGTCACTTGAAACGTCGCTTGCGCTGAATTCCCAAATATCTTGTGTTTCGTAGCGAACATAATAGCCGAGGCGATTCATAGCCGCCGCCGCGCCGCCGGGATTGAAACCTGCGCTTGTCATAAGGTAAAAACCGCCTTCATCAGCGGCGTATTCGGCGGGCACGTTGATATTTTTCGCGATTGAGTAGCCGACCATGCCGTTAAATTTACTCCAATCGATATTTGATCCGTTATCGACGTTCATTCCGAGCATTATTGCGCCGAGAGACTGTGCAACGGCTTGCGCGTAGCTTTTTGCGGAGTGTTGTTCGAGCCCGTGAGTCATTTCGTGCGCCAAAACCGCCGCAATTTGATTTTCATCGAGATTCAGCCCGCGAATCAGCCCGCGATTTATGCTGATATAGTTCATCGGGTAGCAGGCGGCGTTAAATTTATCGTCGTCGTTGACATGCCACACGAACGGCAGGGAATTTACGCGCAATTCGTATTGTCCGCCGTTCACAAGGCGATTCATAATCGAATTTACAAGTTCAACGTCGCGGGGATTTTTATCGACGCCGTTTTTTTCAATATCCTGCCTGCGAACTTCCATTTGCGCGTTGACGTTGTTTCCGAGCGCGAGCATTTCCCTTAAAGTTGATTGATACGCCGCCAAAACTCCGAGAGCTTCCGCCGCGATTGCCCATGCGTCCGCCGCAAAAACCTGCGCGGGATTAAAAATAATCGCCGCCGTCATTAGAATTGCCATAAAAAATTTTTTCATCTCAATCACCTCCGTTTTAACGGAAATTGCATTGCTCGCGCCGATTATAGCAGAAAAATTGCTTTCGTGATATAATTCGCCCGTCAAAGTTAAAGGAGGAATAATTTATGTCAAAACTTAAGCAGGAGGCTCTGCAACTCGTTGAAGCGGCTGACGATGAAGAGCTTTTGGAAATGATTAAATTCATGGAGAAACAAAAAACTCGTCTTTCGCGTGAAGAACGGTTGGCAATCAAACAGCAGGCATATAAGGAATTACAGGAACTCATTAACCGTCACAATGTCAAAGTTCCCGACGATTTCGATTGCAAGAAAGAACTTGCGGAATATCGGGAGGAGCGTTTCGGCAATGCAAATTTTGGTTGATACAAATGTTATCGTCGATTACATTTTGAAGCGCGGGAATTTTTATGAATGCGCGAATAAAGTTCTTGAACTTTGCCAAGACGGGCTCGCGGACGGTGCTGTTTCGTCTCAGTCTGTCGCTGACGCATTTTATATTCTGCGCAAAGATTTCTCGGTTGCCGAAAGAAAAGCTTTTTTGCTGAGAATATGTCTAATTTTCCAAGTAGAATTCGTTGACAAGGAAAAACTTGTTGCGGCTCTCAAAGACGATACTTTTTCCGATTTTGAAGACTGCCTGCAAATGCAATGCGCCAAAAGTTTTCGCGCAGATTATATAGTTACGCGCAACGTGAAAGATTTTTCCGCGAGTGAAATTCCCGCCGTAACGCCCGAAGATTTTTGCAAGATCTTTACCGAAGGCGGCGATTAAATTTCGCGCTTTTAATTTCCCGCGCAGGCTGATATAATGTGGCGCGTTTAACAGGAGGCGAATTTTTATGGAGAAATACAATCCGCAAGAAATTGAAAAGAAATGGCAGGAAGTTTGGAACGCGCCCGAATATTATCGGACGGTTGAGGATGAGAGTCGCCCGAAATATTATGCGTTGGAAATGTTCCCGTATCCTTCGGGCAATTTGCATATGGGGCACGTCAGAAATTATTCAATCGGCGACGTGGTTGCGCGTTATCGCATGATGGCAGGTTATAACGTTTTGCATCCGATGGGCTTTGACGCCTTTGGAATGCCCGCCGAAAACGCCGCCATTGCTCACGGCGTCAAGCCCGGCGACTGGACTTTTGCCAATATCAAAAACATGACGGCGCAACAAAAGGCAATGGGGCTCGCTTACGATTGGGATCGTGAAGTCGAGACTTGCCGCGAGGATTATTATCGCTGGACGCAATGGCTGTTTGAACTTTTTTACAAACGCGGGCTTGCTTACAAAAAAGAAGCGTCCGTCAACTGGTGCGACACTTGCGGCACGGTTTTAGCCAATGAACAGGTTATTGACGGAAAATGTTGGCGTTGTGACTCCGACGTTCACAAAAAAAATCTCGCGCAATGGTTTTTCAAAATCACGGATTATGCCGAAGAACTTTTAGCCGATTTGGACAAACTCACGGGCTGGCCGAATCGCGTTAAAGTTATGCAGGAAAATTGGATCGGGCGGAGCGAAGGCTTGGAATTTTCTATGGAAATTCCCGCGCTCGGCGAAAAAATTTCTGTTTACACGACGCGCCCCGACACTTCTTTTGGAATAACTTTCCTTGCATTGGCTCCCGAACATTCGCTGGTTGAAAAAATCTGCGCGGTCTCCGATAAAGCCGACGAGCTTAAAAAATTCTGCGAAAAAGCCCGCAGTCAAAGCGACATTGAACGCACAAGTTCCGAATCGGAAAAGGAAGGAATTTTCACGGGGCTTTACTGCGTCAATCCTTTCAACGATAAAAAAGTTCCGATTTGGATAACGAATTACGTTGTCTTTGAATACGGCACGGGCGCGGTTATGGGCGTCCCGACTCACGACGAGCGCGATTGGATGTTTGCAACGAAATATAACCTTGAAAAAATTTTGGTTATCGACAATCCTAAGACGCCGCTTAAGCTTGAGGAAATGGATAACGCTTACATTGACGAGGGCATTTTGATAAATTCGGGCTCCTTCAACGGCATGAACAATCGCAAGGCAATTTCGGCGATAATCGATTGGGTTGAGGATAAAAAAATCGGCAAGCGGAAAATTAATTATCGCCTGCGCGATTGGCTGATAAGTCGTCAAAGATATTGGGGCGCACCTATTCCCGTGATTTACTGCGACAAATGCGGCGAAGTTCTTGTTCCGGAAGAAGATTTGCCCGTTAAATTGCCGGACGACGTTGAATTTAAGCAGGGCGCGTTGAGTCCGTTGTCGACGAGCAAAAAATTTAACGAGTGCACTTGTCCGAAATGCGGCGGGCACGCGCACCGCGAGACGGATACAATGGACACATTTATTTGTTCGAGTTGGTATTACATGCGCTACGCCGACCCGCACAACGATAAAAAGCCTTTCGACCGCGACAAAGTGAATTATTGGAATCCCGTTGATCAATATATCGGCGGCATTGAACATGCGATTTTGCATTTGCTTTACTCCAGATTTTTTACGAAGGTTTTGCGCGATGCGGGAATGCTCGATTATGACGAACCGTTTTCAAATTTGTTGACGCAGGGCATGGTTATAAAAGACGGCGCGAAGATGTCGAAGTCTCTGGGCAATGTTGTTTCGCCGGAAGAAATTATTTCAAAATACGGCGCGGACACTGCAAGATTGTTTATTTTGTTCGCCGCGCCCGTCGAAAGGGATTTGGATTGGAGCGATGAAGGCGTTCAAGGCTCGTTCAGATTTTTGAATCGTGTTTGGAGGATTTTGGGAATTTTCGGCGACGCGATTAAGGCGGGAAATGAAAATTATTCCGCGCAGATTTTGACGGACGAAGAAAAAATTCTCCGCCGAACGTTGCACAAGACAATAAAAAAAGTCACGGAGGATGTCCGCGACAGATTTGCTTTCAACACGGCGATTAGTGCTTTGATGGAATTGGTAAATGCAATGCACGCCTTCCAAGACAAGCCGATTAATCCGAATTTGGCGCGTGAATTGGCTAAGAATCTTTTGCTGATGCTTGCGCCATTTGTGCCGCACATTGCCGCCGAGCTTTGGAGCAAATTTTTTGAAGGCGACGTTCACAAGCAAAGTTGGGCGATTTTTGATGCGGAAGCGATTGTCGAAGAAGAAATTGAGATTGTAATTCAGATTAACGGCAAAGTTCGCGAGCATGTAAAAGTTGCGGTCGGCTTGAGCAAAAATGATTTAGAGAAACTTGCGCCGACATTGCCGCGAGTTCAAGAGTTGACGGCGGGCAAAAAAATCATGAAGATTATCGCCGTCCCGAACAAGCTGATTAATATCGTCGTGAGATAAATTTTAGCTTATAGCTTATAGCTTATAGGAATTAGAAACTAGTTCCTAGTTCCTTGTTCCTAGTTCCTAATTAAAAAAACTCCCCGCGCAGATTTTACGCAGGGAATTTTTTTATAAAAATTGCTTTGACGTTGCCGCGAGTTCAGGAGTTGACGGCGGACAAAAAATATCTTGAAAATGCGGGTGGCGAAGACACGGGCGCACAGGGATGTGCGCCCGCCGGCAACGAAAACAGGATGTTTTCTTTGCCGGTCAAACGCCTTTTCTTTTTGCTACTTTTTCTTTGGGCGCAGCAAAGAAAAAGTAGGTTCAACACATAAAAATTATTTTGAAACTCAACCGAAGGAGTAGCCGAGATGGTTTTGCGAATCCACTTTTGAAAAAAGGGGATAACCTTCCTTTTTTTATAAAACTTTGTAAGTCAACATTGTACTGCCGATTAAAATTTTGTCGCCGTCTTTGAGTTCGCAACTGCTTATCGGCTTTTTATTGACAAGCGTTCCGTTGAGACTGCCCGCGTCGTGCAAAATGTGTCTGTGGCGTTCGTAGGAAATATAAGCGTGAATTCTTGAAACGCTGTCATCTTCCAAAACAAAATCGTTCGTCGATTTGCGACCGAGATAAATTTGTCTTTCGCCGCAAACAACTTCCGCCGTCTTAAAATCTGTAATAATTGCAAGGTTGTATTCGATTTTGCGCGTCGGCGAAGTGCGCATGGATTTAATAATTCGCGTCTTGTCGGCAATAATCGTGTTGTCGTTGTCGTTTGAATTTAAATCTTCAATCAGCGTATGCGACAAAACGTCGTTTTCAAGATCAATGGTATCAGCTTCCGATTCATCGGAGTTAATGTATTCAGATTCTATGACGATTGGATTATCCTCCGCCGACATCTTTTTAATCTTGACGGAAAGTTTACCGTCCATGAAACAATTTTCGCGAATAACTTTTCGTTCAACCGCCTCATGCAGAGCTTTGATCAATCGCGCCGCGCTGAGTCTGTGACAATCATCTTCGCAAAGATAAATCGTGTAGGAATTCGGAACGAGTTTATCTTTGTTCTTTTTTTTGGAGACTTCGCGTTCAAGTGCCCTTATGAGTTCTTCGGGTTCAACTTCGTTGCGCCGCTGAAAAAAATTTGCCAGCTGTCCGATTATAAGGCTTGCCGGATTCAAGTTTATCGCCTCCTTGAAATTTTCTTCAGCATTATATCATATTGCATAAAAAAATGCTCCCCGAAAAAATATCGGACAGCATCTTTTTATTGTCAAGAAAATTTTAAACCAGTTCAATCAAAACCATAGGCGCGGCATCTCCGCGGCGGGGAGCAAGTTTCAAAATTCTGGTGTAGCCGCCCGCACGTTCTTTGTACTTTTCGGGAAGCTCTTCAAAAATTTTATGAACAACGCCGACATCCGCGACGAGATTTATAGCTTGACGGCGTGCGCTGAGATCTCCGTTTTTGGCGAGTGTAACAACTTTTTCCGCGAATTTGCGAAGTTCCTTAGCCCGCGCTTCGGTAGTCTCAATTCTTCCGTACTTGAAAAACGCGCCGAGCAAACTTCTGAACAATGCCTTGCGTGCGCCGGAATTCCTGCCAAGTTTTCTGTAGCTCATCAAATTTCCTCCTTCCTGCCAAATTTATTCTTCCATGTAGGGAACAGTGCCCGTGTTCGGTTCGGGTTTAAACGAAACGCCGAGTTGCTCCATCGTCTGCTTAATTTCTTCAAAAGATTTGCGACCGAGATTGCGAACCTTCATCATTTCTTCTTCCGTTTTGTCGGCGAGATCTGCCACAATGTGTATACCTGCTCTCTTCAAACAATTTGTCGAGCGCACTGACAATTCCAATTCCTCAATGGGCTTGGCAAGATTTTTGTCCAGAGTTATCGACGTATCGTCATCGGTCTCTTTGACAATGACTTCGGGTTCTTCGTGAACTTCTTCAACCGAAATATTATCCATGTTCTGGAAAAGTTTCATGTGCGCGATTAAAATTGCCGCCGCCTTTGAAACCGCCTCTTCGGGACCGAGTGTACCGTCCGTCCAAACTTCCAACATCAATTTATCGAAGTCCATTTCATTGCCTACGCGAGTATCAGTCACTTCGTAATTGACGCGCAACACGGGCGAAAAAATTGAATCAATCGGGATTGTGCCGATAATGTCATCGGGATTTTTATTTTTCTCCGCCACATCGTAGCCGCGTCCCGTGCGAGCCGTCATTTCGATTTTGAGCTTGGCAGTTTCATTGAGCCAAGCAATATGCAGATCGGGATTCAAAATATCAATGCTGGCGTCGCATTCAATGTCGGCGGCTGTGACTTCGCGGCGTTCGCCCGGTTTATGGAAACCGTCCTTAATCTCTTCGGGAACGTCAACGTCAATGCGGAGAGTGTAAGTTCTCGGCGGAGTGGCTGAAACCTGCGCGAAAGGTTGATATTGCTGATTCGGATCTTCGTCGATTTTCAAGCAAAGCTGTTTGATATTGAGAACAATATTTGTCACGTCTTCGCGGACGCCGGGTATCGTCGAAAATTCATGAAGTACTCCGTCAATCCTAATCGACGTGACAGCCGCGCCTTCCAAAGAGGAAAGAAGCATACGACGAAGACTGTTTCCGAGCGTTATTCCGTAACCGCGTCCGAGCGGTTCGCAAATAAATTTCCCGTAATTTCCGTCGTCGCTGACTTCAACCAATTCAATCTTCGGCGGCTTCTGATTTTCATTCTTTTCATTTTCGATATTCAAGAAATCCGCTCCTTTCACAGAAAAACTGTCGGGATTATCGGATTATCTGGAGTACAACTCAATGATAGACTGTTCATTGACGGGAATGTCGCTTAAATCTTCGCGAGTCGGAAAACGAGTGACGGAGCCTTTAAGATTCGCTTGATTGGAATCGAGCCAAGGCGGAGCACTCAAAGCGTTGTTGACTTCTTTAATCGCCTTGAAAACTTCTTTGGCTTGGCTTTTCTCGCAGACTTCGACGACATCGCCGACTTTGACGAGAGCGGAAGGAATATCTACGCGCTTGCCGTTGACGGTAATATGCCCGTGGCAGACGAATTGACGCGCTTGACGGCGAGTATTTGCAAAGCCCATGCGGAAAACTACGTTGTCAATGCGGCGTTCAAGAAGAATCAAAAGATTTTCGCCTGTAACGCCGGGCATTTTCTTAGCCTTTTCGTAATAATTTCTGAACTGACGTTCAAGGACGCCATAGATAAATTTAGCTTTTTGTTTTTCTTTAAGCTGGAGCCCGTACTCGCTGACTTTGCGGTTGGCGCGTTGTTGCTGATGTTTTTTATCATTGATCTTGCGCGAACGACCGATAACCGCCTGTTCAATTCCGAGTGCGCGGCAGCGTTTTAAAGCGGGAGTTCTATCGATTGCCATATTTGCACCTCCAAATTAAACTCTGCGACGTTTGGGCGGACGGCATCCGTTATGGGGAATGGGCGTCACGTCTTTAATCATGTTGACTTCAAGCCCGGTAGCTTGGAGCGAGCGAATAGCCGCTTCACGCCCTGCGCCGGGGCCTTTAACGTAAACTTCGATTTGTTTCAAACCGTGTTCCATAGCCGCTTTAGCCGCAGTTTCAGCCGCCATCTGCGCGGCGAAGGGAGTTGATTTACGCGAGCCTCTGAAACCGAGCCCGCCGGCAGATGCCCATGAAATAGCATTACCGCTTTTGTCGGTGAGCGTGACAATCGTATTATTAAACGTGGAGCTGATATGCGCCACGCCGTATTCTATATTCTTGCGAACTTTTTTCTTGGCGCGGACTGTTCTTTTAGTTGCCACCTGTTTAGCCTCCTTCTTTGAACGATATTTGTACATGTTGAAAAATTTTTAATTTCGACCGAGAGATTTGCTAATGTACGACCACCCAAGGATGGGCAATCGCGCTCCAATTCTTCGATAACTTAAAATCAATCATCGCAACGATAAAGGTTTTGCGAAGTTCAACCGACATAGTTACCAATGTACGCCCGCCCAAGGATGGGCGGGCGCGCCGCGCATTTGCGTGAAGCAAATACCGCGGCGAACACCAGACTGCGGCATTCTGAAACCTGTATTGAGGAAAAAATTTTTACGCCCCCGCGAGGGGTCTTTTCTTTTTGCTACTTTTTCTTTGGACAAGCAAAGAAAAAGTAGGTTCAATACATAAAAATTAATTTTAAACTCAATCGAAGTTCGCGATAGCGTTTCGGCGAACCCACACTTTCTAAAAGCGGGGGAAATTTTTCAACACGACATAAATACCGCCCGATTAATCTTTCTTCTTGCCGCCTTGGACGAGTTTTTTGGGACCCTTGCGAGTCCGAGCGTTGTTTTTGGTGTTCTGTCCGCGAACAGGAAGACCGAGACGGTGACGGCGTCCGCGATAGCAGCCAATATCAATGAGTCGCTTGATGTCCATCTGAATATCGCGGCGAAGGTCGCCCTCCACAACGAAATTGTGATCGATGGCATCACGAAGTTTGACAACCTCGTCATCCGTGAGATCCTTTGTGCGAGTGTCGGGATTAACGCCCGTCATCGCAAGGATTTTCTGCGAAGTGGGGAGCCCGATTCCGAAAATGTAAGTCAATGCATATTCGATTCTCTTGTCACGTGGCAAATCTACACCGGCTATACGTGCCATAAGTTTTTCACCTCCTTAAAAAAGTTTTATCCCTGACGCTGTTTGTGCTTGGGATTTTCGCAAATAACCATGACGCGACCTTTGCGCTTGATAATTTTGCACTTGTCGCACATTTTCTTGACTGACGGTCTGACTTTCATAATTATCCGCCTCCTCAACAAAATTTTCCGTTCGTATTGTCCGACATGCCCCGCGAACAAATTTTTCAATCGCGAAACATGCCCTGCTGTCAACACGTTTAGATATTTTAAGCGAAGAGATTTTTTTTTGCAAGTATTTTTTTCAAGTTCTGTTTTGGCGCAAAAAAAAATTTCTCGACTTGTCAGCCGAAAAATTTATCTCTCGACTTTGAGAGGAAAAAATTATTTAAAGCGATATGTAATTCTTCCGCGGGTCAAGTCGTAAGGAGTCAATTCGATCGTAACTTTGTCGCCGGGGAGAATGCGGATGAAGTTCATGCGGATTTTGCCGGAAACGTGCGCCAAAACCTTGTGACCGTTCTCAAGCTCGACTTGGAACATCGCGTTCGGTAAGGCTTCGAGGACTTTGCCTTCTACTTCGATTACGTCTTGCTTCGACATTCTATCACCCCGCTACTCCCAAGCCATTTAAAACTCTCTTCGTCAAAGAGTTTTTTCCAAGACAATCCAATTCCGCGCTTAAAATTTCTGTCAGCGCAGCCGTTACCTCCGCTATCGGGCATCGCCCATCTGCCTCAGCATATTTTCCCGCGTCGAAAACGCCAAGCCGCGCCTTTTTATCGGTTCGATTCGACATTCTATCGCCCCCGATCCTCTGTCGCGTCCAAAA